>Ga0208109_1000277_pt1 | contig 16616 bp, 5 predicted proteins | sample CryBogCBH18Jul08_FD_184594 | JGI IMG/M metagenome (GOLD analysis project Ga0208109, IMG submission 184594) | Freshwater microbial communities from Crystal Bog, Wisconsin, USA - CBH18Jul08 (SPAdes) (version 2) | ecosystem: Environmental > Aquatic > Freshwater > Lake | place: Crystal Bog...
TTACCATTCTAAATGTCTCATCTCTTTCAACCTTCAGCTTTGTTGGAACAACCGGTTTTATAAGCAGTTTAACTGTAAATAATCTCTATATTGGCTCAAATCAAGGTTTTACAACAATGGGTGATGTAATTGGAACAAGTATATCCACTATACTGCTGTATACAGGACAAGAATATGCAACAAATATCTACACTTCTTCACTCCTTGCTTCATCAATTATATCGTATAGCAATCAAGTGTCTGTTATTTCAAATCTTCAATTAAACGTTTCTTCAATTAATGGTGTTACTCTTGGAGGTATATTAGGTTCCACTGTCATTGGTCTTGGTACAGCCGGCTATATTTCAACTGGTCAACTCCTATCAACAAGTCTCGGCTTAACGCAATATATGAGCAGTTTCATTGATCCTACTGAGCTAACAAGCACAGTGATTGGCCTCGGCACTCAGGGCTTTGTCTCTTCTCTTGGACTCACCTATGCGGTAGCCTCCACTGCTCAGGGCCTTGGTACTTTCGGCTATACAAGTACATCTCAGTTACTGAGTACAAGCCTTGGTCTCTATCAACAGATACAGACTTCAGCAACGGCTATAGTACAAGCAGATGTCACTTCAACAATTACAGGCCTCGGTACTTTTGGCTATCTCTCTACAGTTGTTTGGGGCTCAGTAGTCAGTACAGCCAATTTAACCGGCCTAGTCTCTACAGCCAACTTGGCAAGTCTTGTTAGTACAAACTACTTGGCTGCTCAACTTGGCTCAACAGTCATTGGTCTCGGTACAGCAGGATATATCTCAAGTATTCCTAATTTTGGAGTCTCTGGTCTTGTGAGCACGGCGAACTTGACCAACTTAGTCTCAACAGCGAATCTAGCAGGTCTTGTCTCAACAGCAAATATTACTTCTACAGTCATTGGTCTCGGTACAGTCGGCTATATTTCAAGTGCTCAACTTCTATCAACCACTTACGGATATTCACTAAACTTTATAACACAAGTTGAGTCTGTAAGTTCTCTCAGGTTCTCTACAGCAACGGCGAATAATGCCTATATCTCCTCACTAAACATCGACCAATTAACTTTTGGTGATGGAAATGGTTGGGCAGACTTTGGTGTGCTGCGTGCCTTGGCCATAAGTACACTGGCTGTGAATACTGGAATCATCTATGCGACAATAGTCTCTACAACACAAATAGTGGGTGTGAACTATCTTGCGCAGAGTAACTTAACAAGCACAGTAATTGGTTTAGGAACTGTAGGATATCTGTCAAGTGTTACAGCGGCTAATTTATCGAACTTAGTCTCAACAGCAAATCTTGCTAATCTTGTGTCAACAGCCAATTTAGCCAACCTGGTCTCAACGGCCAATCTGGCGACTCTAGTCTCAACGACCTATCTGGCAACACAACTTGGATCTACTGTAATTGGACTCGGTACAGCAGGCTACCTCAGTACTGTCCTCAGTTCCTTTTTTACAATAAGTACGGGTATTCTCGCAGCAAGTACAATTACAGGTAACAATGCTTCGCTCAATTCACTCAGTACAGGATTTGTCACCCTCAGTTCAGTGAATTTCTTAGACCAGGCGACCTCTGCTGTAGGTTCCGTCTATGAGAAAAATAATCTAATGTATTTCAATACACTCGTCTTTGCTGGCGCGCGAACAGGACCTGGACAGTTCCTCTTTCCTCAATAATATTTTATGAAGGTATTGATGGAAGTGCATCGGTTAAAGGCGCAGCAGGACAGGATGAACAGGCTGTTCCTAAAGAGCTCGGAATAGGTAATCCTGTAAGAGGATCTACACCCACAGGTTTTCCCATAACTTGATACATATTAAAACTCGGATCAACTTTCTGGTGATTTCTTACAGTCCACGCAAGAGTTTCCTCGTCTGGTTGCGGTTCATCTAAGATTTTTCCTCTGTGGTTTTCACATGGATACTTCGCGTTAAATTCTTTCAAGAAGTCCATAGAATTTGGCTGCTTTGCCACTTCATGGATGAAAACCCATGGAAATCTGTGGATGAACTCCTTTTGTTCGCAGATATCACAATGGGGCTTATGGGTTATATTTAAGTCTACCGCATCCCATTTCGCGTAACGACCGAGCTTCATATTCACTTTATTATGTAATTCGCGGGACCAGTCGAGAAGATTTTCTTCTGGAGCTGGGTCATACCATTCAGTCTTACATGTATCACAGGGTATGAAGTTTTTAACTTGGAGAACAAGATCTCTTTCTTCATACATTGCAAAGTAGTGAATGAAACGCCAGTAAGATGGACCCCAATACATATCTGGTTAGAGATAGGTTTTTTAAGGTTTAAGTAATTGCGATATAGCCATTTCCTGTATTTGTAAGAGATGACGATGTGATTGTAGTCGAGCAGAAAGACCCACCGCCGCCACCGCTCGTACCATTTGTAGTTTGCCCCCTTCCACCACCACCACCTGAATATCCTCCTCCACCACCTCCAGCCGCCACACCTGAGCCGCTCGCACCAGCACTAGAATATGGATAACATTCATATGTTATTGTACCATTCTGTTGTAACGTTCCTTGCCATATGTTATAATAACAAGTTCCACTGTAAGAATAACTATAGCCTCCTCCTCCAAACGTAGTGTAATTAGCACTATAGACTAAACCAGGATTTCCACCACCACCACCACCACCGCTACTACTATAACTAGTAGTTGTTGCAGCAGCAGGATAATTAGGTGGTTGACACTGTGATGAGCTACTACATGGACCAGCAGTAACAGTAGAAGACGATTCACCATTTCCTGCAGAACCAGCAGAACCATTTGTTCCACCAGCACCACCACTACCAGTAACTCCACTCGTAGTTAAACTAGCAGAATATGCACCACCAGCAGCTGCTGCGCCGCCACCACCACCACTTGCGATTAAAAGTGTTGATGTAGTTACATTAATTACAAATGAACCTCCAGCACCATTACCAGAAAGGCTTGGTGTGTGACCAACTATTAGATTTAATATAGTACCTTGTGCTAAATTAACAACTGTTGTAATAATAGCACCAGAACCATAAGCACCAGCACCAGCACATGTAATTGTATAATTTCTTGTTTGAGGAACGGTCCATCTTTGATTTCCTTGAGTTGTCATATTAAAAAACGCATTGTCTGAAACCCAAGCGCCAAAACTGGCATATGCAGTTCTACATTGAGAAAGTGTTGGACCAAGCTGTCCTGTTGCACCCGCAGGCGTAAAAGTGAGTGTACCTGTGAAACTATAAAGAGCAGCAGGTGTCGTAACGCTCGCTGAAAAGCTTGTTGAGCCATTTCCGCCAGTATTATACGGAATTAATATAGCATAGTAGGTTGTAGATGATAAAAGGCTTGGTGATGGTGTAAAGGCAACGGATGATCCTGTCGTTGGTGTTGTAAAGTTATAAACTGATTGTGCGGTACTCGTTGTTGTTGAAATATACACATTATAACCTGTAGCATTCGATGCTGCAGTAATTGTAACCGATCCAGTTGTAAGCGCGAGGCCTGAATCCAGTACAATAGATCCTCCTGTAGGTAGGGGAGGCGATGTAACACCTGCTGAATAGCTCGTAGCACCATCTCCGCCAACATTATATGGAATAAGCACGGCATAATAGAGTGTACTTGCTGTAAGGATTGATCCTGTAGTAAATGGAACAGATGATGCTGTCGTTGTTGTTGTAAAGTTATGAACTGATTGTGCTATGCTCGTTGTTGTTGAAATATAGACCTTATATCCTGTCGCATTCGTTGCTGCAGTAATGGTAACGGATCCAGTTGTAAATGTTAGTCCAGAATCCAGTACAATAGAGCCGCCTGTAGGTAGGGGAGGCGACGTAACACCTGCTGAATAGCTTGTGGTACCATCTCCACTACTATTATACGGAACAAGCACGGCATAATAGAGTGTACTTGCTGTAAGGATTGATCCTGTAGTAAAGGAAACAGATGATCCTGTGGTTGCTGTTGTAAAGTTATGAACTGATTGTGCTATGCTCGTTGTTCTTGAAATATAGACCTTATATCCTGTCGCATTCGTTGCTGCACTAATGGTAACCGATCCAGTTGTAAATGTTAGTCCAGAATCTAGTACAATAGAGCCGCCTGTAGGTAGGGGAGGTGTTGTAACACTTGATGAAAAGCTTGTAGTACCATTTCCAATATTATTAGTTGGAACAAGAACCGCATAATAGGCTGTATTTGGTGACAGGTTTGGTGATGGTGTAAAGGAAACTGCGGATCCTGTCGTTTGTGTTGTAAAGTTATGAACTGATTGAGCTGTGCTCGTTGTTGTTGAAATATAGACAGTATAGGACAAAGCATATGTGGCGGCGGTGATTGTAACGGATCCACTTGTTATTATTAGACCTGAATTGAGTACAATAGAGCCGCCTATAGGAGCCACATCAGGCAGGTGATGTAACACCTACAGAAAAGCTTGTAGAACCATTTCCGTTTGCGTTGCTTGGAATCAATACTGCATAATAGACTGTAGTTGCTGCAAGAATTGGTGATGGTGTAAAGGAAACTGCGGATCCTGTCGTTGTTGTTGTAAAATTATAGACTGATTGAGCTGTGCTCGTCGTTGTTGAAATATAGACTGTGTAATTTGTTGCATTTGTTGCAGCAGTAATTGTGACGGAACCACTTATTCTCGTAAGGTTTGTATTTAGTACAATAATACCACCTGTAGGAACTGGCGTAGCGGCAGGAGGAGTACCAGCAGGAACTGTCGCAGTGATGTAACCATCGCCTGTGTTTGTTCCTGTTGAAGATACAACGACAGATGAATATGACCCTCCACCACCGCCAACTCCTCCCCACGCACCTCCACCTCCACCAGAATATCCACCACCACCACCACCACCTTGGGTTGCACAGTAATCGCCAGAACCTCCCCCGCCGAATCCACCACCGCCAGCATAGCCTGGATTAGTTGTCTGAGCAACACCTCCTAGTGCATTACCAGTTGAAAAGTTAAAACCTCCTGTAGCACCACAATTGTTCCCTACATTAACTATACCACCATCACCTGTATAACCTCCTCCTCCAGCAGATCCTGCATTTGTACCACTTGTGTAAAAACTACCACCACTACCGCCACTACCATTTGTACCACCAGTACTAGCATTTCCATTAGTATAAGCTTGTATTCCAGGTTTGCCAGCAGTACTTTGAACAGCATCCGCATTCGCATTCGATGAACTAAAACTTGAAGTAGAACCATTCACTATACTATATGTTCCACCACCACCTCCAGACGCCATAAGAAGTGTTGATGTAGTTGTATTATAGATAAAAGTACCTCCACCACCGCCACCAAGATTAGAACCAGTCGGGCCTATTTGTCCAACAACCATACTTATAATATTACCTTGAATCAACGAAAAAGTTGCAGTTTGAACAAATCCAGTACCACCTCTCCATGTATAAGTTGTTCCATAACCACCTTGTGCGCCAGCACATACAAATGTATATGATCCTGTAGTAGGTATAGTCCATCTTTGGTACCCTTGAGTTGTCATATTGAAATACGAAGTATTGGAGACCCAAGTGCCATAACTTGCATACGAAGTTTTACATTGAGACAGTGTAGGGCCACTTCTTCCTGTTGCACCTGCTGGAGTAAAGGTGATAGGGCTTGTATATGTATATAGAGCAACTGATGCTGGCGTTACCACACCACTAGAAAAGCTTGTAGAACCATCTCCACTGCTATTATATGGAATAAGCACCGCATAATAGGTTGTACTTAATGTAAGATTTGTTGTTGTTGCAAAGGAAACTGCGGATCCTGTAAGTGCCGTTGCAAAGTTAAAGACTGATTGAGCTATACTTGTTGTAGTTGAGATATAGACTCTGTATCCTGTTGCTCCTGTTGCAGCAGTAATTGTCACAGTTCCACTATTGATTGTTAGACCAGAGTTAAGTACAATAGAGCCACCTGTAGGAAGAGGAGGCGTCGCAACGCTCGTTGAATTAGAATATGTTCCAGGAATAGATACGTTTACAGGTAGAAGGATAGCATAATATGTTGTACTTACAGTAAGACTCGGTGATGGCGTAAACGCAAATGCGGATCCTGTAGTAGAAGTTGTAAATTGATAGACAGACTGTGCGCTGCTCGTTGTTGTGGAGATATAGACAGTATAAGAAGTAGCATTTGTTGCGGCGGTAATTGTAACAGATCCACTTGATACTGTTAGAGCTGATGCGAGTGTGATTGACCCACCTACTGGAGGGATATAATAAAAAGCGCTACTTGATGTTGTTGATGGTGAGCCAGCTATACCATTATTGAGTGCAATGACATAGAATGTATAGGGAACATTTGTTGTCATAGGACTAAAGGATGCAGTTAATACATTTCCTAGAGCCTGTGTACCACCTGTTCCTATGCCAGTACCTGCTACTTGAATGTTATTTGCTAGTACATATACTGTGTAATTTGTAACTGTGCCGCTGGCAGCAGTCCAGTTCATGGTTAATGTTGTTGAATTGCCTGTATTTGTAGGTGTACTTACACTTGCTTGTCCTGGTGGAGCATAATATGCGGCGCTTCCTGATGTGGCTGAACTTCCACTTGTAGCGGCAGCAATTGTATTCGTTGCCGTCACATAAAATGTATATGCTAGATTTGTTGTCATTGGCGAATAGGTTGTAGTCAAGACGTTTCCAGGTGTTAATGTGGCTACAGTTGAACCACCAACAACAACATACACTGTGTAATATGTAGTTGTTCCACTACCCGCAGTCCAGGTCATTGTTAGAGTTGTCAAATTGCCTGTATTTGCCGCAGTACCCACAGTAGGAGCACTAGGAGGAGCGTAATAAAATACGTCTGGTGTTGATGTTGACGATACGACACCTGTTCCGCCAGGTCCAGTCGCAGCAACATAATATGAATAGTTTAGATTTGTTGTCATTGGACTAAAGGATGCGGTTAATACATTTCCTAGAGTCTGCGTACCACCCGTACCAATTCCAGTTCCTGCTACTAGATTTCCACCTGCCAAAATATAAACTATATAACCTGATACAGTTCCAGATGATCCAATAATGGCAGGAGCGGTCCAGGTCATAGTCAATGTTGCTATATTGCCTATATTTGTCGGTGTCGCAATTGTTGGTATTCCAGGAAGATATGCAATGTTTTGTAGATTGGTATTCACCGTAGTTATATATAACTGAAGCGCAGCAGGTGAACCTGCTGGAAAGGTGTTGTTAATATGGCTAGCAGGAAGTGTTTTGGTCAATCCCCATTTTTGTGATAGGTAGGACTCAACAGTTTGCCGTTGATTCGCGGACAGGGTTGTACTGTATATAATGACTTCAGAGATGGACCCATTGAAGTAGTTTAATGGTCCACCAATGTAGATGCCGGTTGCGGCTAATGTGGTTCCAGCTAATGTTGTTTCTGGGGTTCCGTTGATAAAGGGTGAGAAGGTGGAGGGTATGTAGGTGGCACTGACTAGTACATTGGAAGACGCAGAGATATTAGTGATCAAAGCACCCGTATTCGCAACCACCGAACGAGCAGAAACATACTTATTCACGTCGTATACCCCTAGCATTGGATACCCGCCGCTTCCGTAAACGGCATTCATATATGAAGTCGCAGCAGGTGCCGTGGTATTGGAAAACACTGCGAACATGGAGTACGCAGTATATGGGAACACATAGGAAGTATTGGAGAATGCCTGATTCGTGCCATTGAAGGTCATTGCATTATTTGTTAAGATTCCGCCGACTGTGCTAGTTACATGGTTACCCTGACCAGATTTGTCATTCCAAGCTTGGATAATGGAGGGCGCCACAAGCCGGATTTTATTAGTACTCTGGTCGGCTACGACAATTGTCCCGTTTGAAAGCACGGCAACTCCAGACGGGTTATAGAAGCTCGCAGCTGTGCCTGTGCCGTCGCCACCGCCACCAGTGGCATTTCCCGCGATTGTGGTGACTACACCAAGAGGTGTAACTAAACGGATGCGGTTGTTGCCAGTGTCAGCTACGACGATGGTCCCGTTCGAAAGTACGGCGACTCCATAAGGTGAGCTGAAGCTTGCTGCTGAACCCGTGCCGTCAGCAAAGCCTGGGCTGCCGATGGTATTACCTGCAGCTGTGGTGACAACGCCACCTGGTGTAATTAAGCGGATTTTGTTACTGAATGTATCAGCCACGACGATATTACCAGTTGTCGGGTCATAGGCGACACTGCTTGGTCTGTTAAAGTTTGCAGCAGTACCTGTGCCGTCATCGTAACTGGCAACACCGCTGCCCGCAAGTGTGGTAACGACACCCCCTGGGTAGGTAATTAACCGAATGCGGTGGTTGCCGGTGTCAGCTACAACAATATTGCCAGTTGTCGGGTTATAGGCGACTCCAAGTGGGCTATTAAAGCTTGCGGTTGCGCCCGTGCCGTCGGCGAATGTAGCAGTGGCATTGCCCGCGAGCGTGGTAACTACGCCTGTTGCGGAATTGATAAGCCGAATGCGATTGTTGCCACCGTCGGCCACAACGACAATGCTGCTCGAGGGAATCACGGCAACTCCTGTTGGGTAAGAGAAGCTCGCGGCTGCTCCCGTGCCGTCGACGAAGGTGGCGTTGTTGTTGCCTGCGAGTGTGGTGACGACGCCCGAATTCAAAGCGTATGTTGATGTCGTAATCAGGCGGATGCGTTTATTCGAATAGTCGGCCACCACTATATTGCCATTTGGAAGAATCGCAACTGACCATGGGTTGCTGAAGTTCGCATCGGTGCCTGTACCGTCAGTAAAGCCGCTGACGCTTCCCGCAAGCGTGGTAACTACACCTGAATTTGCTCCGTACGAGGTCACAGTTCCTACACTCGCTGCATCCGCCGCATCAAGCCATAAGGATGCCCCTGGAATACTCGTCGGTGAAAATTGTGTATAATAACGAGTAGTTGTTATTTTTATAGGAACAGATCTATATAATATGGATGTCAATCCAGGATGACCTTGTGGAAGTAATGCTGTTAGCCCCCACTTTTGTGATAGATAGGCTTCAACCTGTTGTTGTGATGTGCCGAGTGATGAGTTATATACGATAATTTCATATATTGATGCCGTAGATACAGTATTTCCATATGCTGAACCGCTCCATTCTGCGCCTATGGCAAATCCCTGTGCTGAGCTCGTTCGTGTTGTTAGCCCACTTGCTCCTGATACTGGATTACCATTGAACCATCCATTTATGACAGTTGACCCAGATGCAAATGAAAACATATTTGGACTGCTCGTAGAAATGGATTGATTTATAAACTGACTTGCTGTATTATTACCAAAGAACCGTATAGCTGTTTGAGAGTCCATATAGAATCCAAATCCATCTGAACTCGTTAAAACGCTTGTCGTATTTGGTCTTGCTCCGAATACAGTTTGATTATTTGTTGCTGAGTTCGTTTGAGCAACAATAAAGAAGGTGAAGTTGGTTAAATCAATTGCACTTGAAACATACATATAGGAACTCGCAAGTGTGATTGCATTATTTGAGTAGGTTGTTGTTCCAGAACCAACAATAAGATTACGTCCATTTCCAGATTTATCTACCCAGGTAGTAAGGGTTGAACCATTCGTAGGCGCTGTGCCCGTTCCAGTAGGATCCGTTCCATCCAACCAAAGCAGACAGTTGCCTATCTGTATTGGTTTAAAATATCCTTGACGAGTTATTGGCATTCTTATAAATACTTATTAAATAAGCATTTATCAGCGTTTCGTGCGGATGGAAATGTTCCTCTATCCGTAGTAGAGATGCCTATCACAGCTGTTCCGTATACGGCAGTGTACTTTAATCCACAGTCTGTAAGTGGGTGTTGTGTTTGGCTCGATTCTGCCGACCCAGTCTCTTTCAATTCAGGAGGTATTACAAATGGTACAACAATTACAACTTGGAATGATAAAAGTGGCGTGGGTCAATCGATTACGGTCGCAGGTACTCCTGTCTGGAATTCAACTACGCTCAATAGTTCTCCATCAGTTAATTTAACAAACGGTCGTTTTAGTGGTGTCTTTACAAATACTCTGTCGAATTTTACATTTACTGCATTTATTATTACAAGTTTAAATTCATATCCTACAGGTGGATATCCGTGCCTTGCGTTTCAAAATACACCTTCAGGATCTTTTTTGCGCGTACTTGATTATGCTGGTGGATTTAGATATTTAAGTTTTTTGACAGGAGGTTTCGGGTTTTCAACAACAGCATCATTATCAACTCCCTTTTTATGGTCAACAACATATAATGGTTCAACAAGTGCCTATTTATATTATAATGGCAGCAATACTGCTAATTCAACCGCTGCTAGTTCTCCTGGCTGTAATGCTGCATATTTCTATTTAGGAACAGAACCTGGAGATATTCCTGGTGTAAATTCTTGGCCTGGTTATGTATCTGAAGTGGTTGTGTATAATTCTGTTCTCACTCAAACAGCGCGCCAGCAGGTTGAAGGATATCTGGCACAGAAATGGGGGTTGACATCGCAATTGCCTGCAGGCCATCCAGGACTAACCCAGACAATTTATACAAGTAACTATAATTACAAATTTTATCAGTCGAGGATTCCTTTGGCACCTCCATCTGCGAATCCGTATTTTAACCCAACTTTAATTGCTGGATGTCAATTGTGGCTCGATGGAACAGATCCTCTTGGAAATGGTTCAGTTCCAACAAATGGAACTGTTATTTCCTCTTGGAAAGATAAATCAGGTAAAAATGTCACTACTACAGGAGTAAATAATCCTACATATTCATCATCCGCACAAGGAATTAGTTTTACAAATTCTTCTGCTCAATATTATTCATTGCCAAATGGAACATTTCCATATGGTGATTCATCATATAGTTATTTTATTATATGTAATTGGAATGGAAATAGTGGACCCTATGGCCTTGTAGGGGCAGGTGTTCTTGCTTCAGATCAATTATGGGTAATTCGTAATACAACCGGTCAAAATACAGTAGGAAATTATTGGTATTCAGATGATATTACAACAAGTACAACTATGACGCCTGGTCAAAGAACATATATTAGTGCATTTTATTCAACCGGTAAAGGCCTACGAAGTGTCTGGATTAATTTTTACTCTGGTGTTTCAGGTAATCCAGCAAATAATCGTAATCAGCCAAATACAAATTGTACTGTGGGTGCGGCGGTTGTCTCACAATCTGAATATATGAATGGTACGATTAGCGAAGTTATTGTCTTTAATACAAATCTTATTGGCACACAACAATATATTATTGAAGGCTATTTGGCATGGAAATGGGGCCTTCAGAGTTCATTGCCATCAAATCATCCGTATCTCAATGTTCCGCCAGGTGTTCCATGGGAATCGAGTTTGACACTTGGACTTACTCGCCTCCCTGCAATTGTCGCTACAGGTGGCACGATTGTGACTGCCAACGGTTTCAGAACACACACATTTACTACAGTGGGTACAACGAATTTTGTAGTCAGCCAAGCATTACAACTTGGTGTAACTATACAAGTTCTTCTTATTGCTGGTGGTGGTGGCGGTGGTGGACAGTATGATGGTGGAGGTGGTGGAGGTGGTGGCTATGTTTTATCCACAATTACTACACTGACAACTGGTACATATGGTGTTACTGTTGGTGGTGGAGGTATTGCTGGAACTGGTTGGCAGAGTACAAATCAACCTGCTGGCAATGGAAGTAATTCAACCTTTTATTCTTTGACGGCTATTGGAGGTGGAGCAGGTGGATTTGGTGGTCTGAATGGTGTGGTTGCCTCATGTACTGGTTCAAATGGAGCTTGTGGTGGTGGTGGATGCTGGGTGAATTCAGGATCTGCACCTGCTGGAGGAACAGGCAGTCAAGGATTTAATGGTGGAACTGGAGCCAGTGGTGGTTCCGCTAAAGGTGCGGGTGGCGGTGGTGGCCTTGGAAGTATTGGATCTAATGGAACAACAAATTCAGGTGGTGGTCCAGGTGGCAATGGCTTAACATTTACTATGCTTCAGGGAACCGTGGGTCCTTTTGGTGGCGGCGGCGGTGGTGGTACAGATGCAAGTTTTGCTGCTTCAGGAGGATCTGGTGGTGGTGGTGCTGGTGGTATTACAAACGGCACACCTGGTATAGCAGCAACTCCAAATACAGGCGGTGGAGGTGGTGGTGCTGGAGGTAATGGAACGGGTACAAATCCTGGCGGTTCAGGTGGTTCAGGCATTGTTATTATCGCCTATCCTTACCCGTAAAAAATCCGTATATACGGCAATTCTCTTAAGATTTAAATTCTACCTCAAGAGAAATGCCAATTTCATTTGTACCCTACACGGCGGTGTATGGTCCATTAAGTCTGGCTGGAGTTACATGTACTTTGTGGCTCGATGGGGCGGATACGACTACATTTGTTAAATCTGGTTCATCTATTGCACAATGGAGTGATAAGTCTAAAAGTGCAAATCATTGTATTCAAGCAACTCTAGCAAATGCGCCCACAGTTGGAAGTGCTCCAAATGGATTAACAAGCGTTCTCTTTGCAAGCTCTACAACTCAGCTGGTGAGTCTTAATAATATTCCGTATACAGGTGCTTCTGTTCGAACTGTAATTTATGTCTTTTATCTTCCAGTGACTGGTAATAAAATTGTAACAACATTTGGAGCAGCGACTGCAAATAACTGTTATGATGTTTCCATCGCAGCTGTAGCAGGAGATAATATATATTATCCCAGTTTGTATAACAATGATATATTGCTTAATACATTTACGTATTCGTCAATTCTTGTAGGAACTCCGTGTATCGTGTATACATATTATGATGGTGCATCTATGGGTGGATGGATTAATTCAGCAAATAACCAAACACGTTCAACAACACCAGCAACTACATCAACGCCACTTTATTTAGGTGCAAGAACAGATGGATATTCTTCACTAAATGGACATATATTTGAGGCTATTCATTTTAATAGCATTTTAACAACACCACAGCGCCAAGCCATAGAAGGCTACTTGGCACAGAAATGGGGCTTAACGGCAAATCTGCCACCTGGCCATCCAGGACTCACACAGACTTTGTATAATGGCAAAGTCTACCAGCCACAAATTAGTTTGAAATCTGCGCCTTACGCGAATTATTATCCTTTGTCAATTGCCAGTTGTGCGCTGTGGCTGGATGGTGCGGATCCTGCGGGAACAGGCATTGCTCCAGCCAATAATTCGGCTGTTGCTACGTGGATTGATAAATCAGGTAATGGATGTAATGCAGTTGCTACATCAGGTACAGCAACATTTCAAACAAATATTCAAAATTCACTTGGAAGTCTTTTATTTAGTACACAACGATATAGTGTTACATATAACTCATTTCCAAATTCAGCATATACATTTATTATTGTTATGTATTCAACTACCGCAAATGGCTATTTTATTAGTGGTCCAACAGATGGATTTATATATATTGGACCTCGTGGAGGATATTTTGGAACATTTACTGGCAATGGTACATGGAATGATACAAATACGAATACACCAAATATTACAACAACAAACACATGGGTTATAGGAGATATGGTTATATCTGGTTCTCTTTTATCGCCATTTGTAAATGGAACATCACAAAATACAAAAACAGGAACAACTGGTGCAATAAACAGTTTCGCAATTGGTGTACATGGTACATTGAATTCAGAATATTTTACTGGATATGCTGCTGAAATTTTGCTTTTTAATACAGCCCTTACCACAAATCAGCGTCAATCCATCGAAGGCTATCTCGCATGGAAATGGGGCATTACCTTAGTGAACACACAACCCTACTATTCCGCACCACCTCTTGAGTACACTCGTGGCTCCATACTTCCTCCACCAACTCTAAATGCTTTTGGACGTCTACCTTATGCGAGTCAGACTCCGTATTATAATGTCAGTCAGCAAACGTGGTTGTCTGTTTGGCAGCCTTATTTACAGGAATTAGTTGCAGCAAATTCAGGAGCCACTCCAAGCTTATCCTCAACAGGAGCATCTGTTACATCAACAAATACAGGTGCGGCTATTATTGCTCCTAACGGAAATATATATTATAGTGTAGTAGGTTCATCAATATCCTATTATAATCCAACCACAAACGCAGTGAATTCAATTGCACTTGGACAAGCAATCGATTCACCTTCCGCTGTTCTTGGTGCAGATGGAAATATGTATATGTATCCTACCAATGCAAATACAGGTCAAAATATAATTAAAATAACTACAAGTAATAACACTGCGAGCACAATTTCAGCAGGCACCAATGGTTGGTGGGGAATGATCCTTGCACCAAATGGAAATATATATGGAATTCCCGCAAGAACAATGACAAATGTACTTGTCTTAAATACAACAACAGGAACAACAAGTACAATTACAGGAACAACGAATGGATATTGGGGTGGTGTCTTAGCACCCAATGGAAAGATTTACTGCATACCTGGTCCAAGTGTCGCAATTATTGATCCTGTAGCAGGAACAATAACACCAAATGCCGTATCAGGCGGCGGTCAAGCAAATGGATATTTTGGAGGTGTCTTAGGATGGGATGGAAATATTTATTGTATTCCTTGTTCTGGAACTGGAGCTGGTAATGCAGTAGGTATTATAAATCCAACAACAAACACATTTACTACAATCTCAAGTACAGCTGCTTTTTACAGCGGGGGCTGCTTAGGTCCAGATGGAAAAATATATTGTATTCCTCGTAGTGGAGGAGCAATTGGAGTAATTAATATAGCAACACAGTCATTCTCAGTTTCATCAATGTCGCTTCCTACTGGTAGTACATACAATGGAGCCACTCTTGCCCCATCAGGAATTATATACGTATCACCTTACACCAGTGGTTCTGTAATTTATAAAATTACATTCTCAGGTCTAAGCTTATCTCCTTACCTGAACTTATGTCTTACACCTTATATAAACAAGTTTTGATCCGTTTACAAATAAAATTACAGCCATACCAGGAAAATTACCTATATACTCTGCGTAGCCGCTACTCCATAAATCATCTTGTGTACAAGAAGGGAGGCATACTAGATGTCAGGACAAACCTTCAGTACGTTTACTGAAGTGGGTATGATTGATGCCCGAACAAAAGCGGGCGCAATTACTTTACCCACTACAACCAGCATTCCATATCGTATTTTGACTCTGAAGGATGTGTACGGTGCTACAGGCACAAATAGTGTTCTACTTTCAACACAAACAGGTGATACCTTTGAAGATGGCACTACGACTCGTGCCATTAATGCGGCATGGGGTATGACAACTCTATACGCAGGTAAGCCTGGTACCTGGTATACAATTGGAGGAAGTGTTTTAACAACGGCGAACATCAGTTCACTCACGGTCTCTTCAATATTTGGTTTGCAAGGTTTTGTATCTACACCCTATCTACAGTCACAACTTGCCTCTACTGTTGCTGGCCTTGGTACTGCTGGGTATCTGTCTAGCGTAAATATAGTTACTCTTCCAGGAGGTCTCGTCTCAACGGCTAATTTAACCAATTTAGTCAGCACAAGCTATCTACAGACTCAACTTGGTTCTACGGTTATTGGCCTTGGTACTGCGGGTTATCTCTCTACATCAACACCCTTTACTGGATCCACGAATCAGCTTAGTGCTGGTACCATAACAGCAAATACTCTCCAACTATATTCCTATTTGAATATGACAGGTGGTAATCTTTCCAATGTTGCTGCAGAGTACTTTACAACACCAAAGTACACGACCACCTTTACACCGACAAGTATCTCAGGGCTCAAGGTTTGGCTTGATGCTTCGCAGCTTACTACTATTACTAGCAATGGATCGAGCCAAGTCTTGTCTTTAAGTAATTTAACTGGCCTTGGAAATGCTACAGCGCCGGCTCTAAGCAATGCCCCTCTTACAGGACAATATACAATTAATAATTTGAACGTTCTATCTAATTCTGTATTTTCACAACTTGCTCTTCCTAGTTTAACCTATTCTTCTCAATACAGAAGTGCGTTTTTAGTTCTTCAAACACCCTATTATGCGGCATGGGTTGGTGCTAACCGAACTACAGACAGTATTGGAATGTGGTCTTATGGAGATATTGAAGTTAAAACTGGAAGCCAAGGAGGATTTATCGCAGTGGCCTCATTTCCATCAAGTGCACAAAATATTCCTCTTGTAATTGATGTATTTTCTGCTAGTGCCTCAAATGGTGTATTTTTAAATGGAAGCAATCAAGGTGGGCTTAGCCTTACATTTCCAACAGGTTCTTTTACAGATACAATTGGTCTTGGTGGTAATGGAACTCCTCTTGGAGGATATTATGGAGCCAGCTGGTATTTTGGCGAGTTTATCTATTATGACGCACAATTAAGCGGCACTCAGCGCCAAACAGTCGAGGGCTACCTCGCATGGAAATGGGGATTTCAGACTGCACTTATTCCGACACATCCTTATTATTCTACACCGCCGCCTCCTTTAGGAACTGTGTTTCTTCCTGCTGGCTCTGTTGGCACTGACGCCACATCTAATATTACTATACAAGCTACAGCAAATACAAAAATTAGTCTTGCTGGAAACACTCAAGTCACAGGACAACTCACAA
>Ga0208109_1000320_pt1 | contig 14825 bp, 10 predicted proteins | sample CryBogCBH18Jul08_FD_184594 | JGI IMG/M metagenome (GOLD analysis project Ga0208109, IMG submission 184594) | Freshwater microbial communities from Crystal Bog, Wisconsin, USA - CBH18Jul08 (SPAdes) (version 2) | ecosystem: Environmental > Aquatic > Freshwater > Lake | place: Crystal Bog...
ATGGGATTTTAAGAACTCGGCCATTGTATCAAACGATTCTTCTACGAATTTTGCCTCCGATTCAGAAAAGAGTGGTCCATCTTTTCCTTCTAGTGTAGCAGCCCATCCCTCCTGTCCCTTTGAGTGTCTCCAAGCATAAAAAACAGAGCAGATGGCCTCAAATGTTTTGTAGATATGGTCGGGAACTGAATCTGGATTTTTTTCAACTTCCTGAGCGGCCTGCTCTAATAATGCGGACAGTTGTTGTCTGCTCTTTTTCTTATCGGCCATCCTACAGTAGTATCACTTATTTCCTTAGGACGAGCATGTAACGCAGCCCTTTGCCTGCTCCTCCTCATACTCCTTGGCCAACTGCGCAAGCCGTGCAGTACGCGCTGCCTTCTTTTCAGCCTCGGTGGGCTGCGCAATAGGACTCTCCTCTTCGTCCGATGACTCATAGGCAACACTACCACCCTCATCTGACATCTGCTGACTCACCCCACTGCTTGAAATAGCCGCAAGCAGTCGAGGGTCAACCGTGAACTTTTGAGCTGATACAGGCGCCTTCGTGCGTAGATAGTAGCACCCCGTCTTCAGACCCTTCTTCCACGAGTAGAAGTGCATCGACGTCAACTTTGAATAGGTCGGGTCAGCTACAAAGAGATTCAGGCTCTGCGACTGGCAGATAAAGGCACCCCGTGCTGCTGCCATATCAATAAGCGTCCTCTGCTTGAGTTCCCATGAAGTCTTGTAGACGGGCTTGATTTCATCGGGAATCTCCGCAATCTCCTGAATCGAGCCATTCATTGCAACAATCTTCTGCTTAAGTGCCTCAGACCAGATTCCCCGCTCCATCAGTTCACGCATCAGATGCTTATTGACAATAACGAATTCGCCTGCGAGAGTACGGCGAGTGTAGATATTCGTCGTGAACGGCTCAAAACACTCGTTGTAACCGAGAATCTGCGATGTGCTTGCTGTAGGCATGGGCGCAATGAGTAGGGAGTTACGAAGCCCCTTCGCCGCCCGAGCACGAAGGCCCGCCCAGTCAAGAGTTCCACGCGTCTCTGTAATAGGCACCACAGACCAGAGGTCTGGCTGTAGCCGACCCTGACTTGCAGGTGAACCGGCGAATGTCTCATAGGAACCCTCTCTGACCGCAATCGCGGAAGACTCATCGACTGCGGCGAAATACATGTACTCGAAAATCAACTGATTTACCTCCTCGGCCGCCGCATCATCCCAAGCGAGTTTCAGCATCGCAAAGACATCCGCTAGACCCTGTACACCTAGACCTACAGGGCGATGGCGTGTATTACTGCGCTCCGTCTCAGGCGTCGGATAGTAGTTGATATCAATAACCCGATTCAGATTTCGAATTGCTACACGTGTGGCCTTCATCAGAGCCTGGTAATCAAAGGCGGGCTTCTCATTCACATCCTTCACTACAAAGGCCGGCAGCGCCAGTGAGGCCAGATTACAGACTGCCGTTTCCGTAGGTGATGAATACTCAATAATCTCCGTACAGAGATTGGACGACTTAATGGTGCCCAGATTCTGCTGATTCGACTTGCGATTACAGGCGTCCTTGAAGAGAATATACGGCGTACCCGTCTCCATCTGCGAGTCTAGCATACTGAACCAGAGCTTCTGCGCTGAGACCTGCTTGCGCCCACGACCCTCGCGTTCATAGCGAGTGTAGAGTTCGTTGAACTTGTCACCCCAAACCTCTGCGAGTCCTGGCGCCTCATTGGGACAGAAGAGTGTCCACATGCCATCCGCCTCCACACGCTCCATGAAGAGGTCGGGAATCCAGAGAGCATAGAAGAGGTCACGAGCACGCTCCTCCTCGGAGCCCGTATTCAACTTCATCTTTAGGAAATCCTCTACATCGGCGTGCCAGGGTTCTAGATAGATGGCAAAGGAGCCATTCCGCTTCCCGCCACCATTATGGACAAGTCCCAAATGTGCAACAGTGTAATCGTGTGGTCCCTCAATTTCAAAATCATGAAGAATACCTGTATACATTGTCTCCGTAATTGTCTGGATTCGGCTGTAGATACTATTTCCATGACGCAGGTAGAACATATACTCTCCAGTTGGTGCTGCGGGAAACATTTCAAGAATCTCTGGAGTCCTAGGAACACGAACTACAATTGTAGGCAGTTGTGTCATAATATCGGTGCGTGTTGTGGATAGATTACCAACACGGTTACGCTCATAACCAGAGCAGAGCGCACCCATACGTAGAAGGATGTACCGAATTGCCTCAATCAGAGGATAGGATGACACTTCAATACTGAGTTCTTTTGTTCCAATACATCCATCTGTCTCAATAATACCACGCAGAATCTGCTTGACCTTTGATAGGGGCAGGTGTAGGAAATTGGGGTCAACGCGCTTCTGCTTATTCTCATCATAGAACTGAGCGCGAACAAACTTAAATCCTGGAGACGATGTTGACCACTGAATCCGCTGAGTACTATTTTCGGCATACACATTGGCATGTACTCCCCGAGTATTTAGATATTCCATGACAAAGGCAGCAGTCTCCTTCTTCGTTGTCGTATTCAAGCAGACATAGGATGCCTGAGATGAAGTATGGCCATCTCCAAGCATGATTCCGTAGAAACGACAGTCCTCCTCAGTAAGAGTCGGAATATCGCACTCATAGGTGGGAATCGGAAAGACTAGAAAGTCTCCCTCTACGAGGTCTTTTGCATCATAAAATCCAGGCTTTGCATATGCCTTCTCAAGGCGATTCCTTACAGTATCAAAGTTAATACCCTTCGCCTGTCCCTTAAGAGCAAAGACCTGGTGTTCGGGTGTAGTGCGAACAGGATAGACTCCATGCTTGACCTGAATATCAAGCATTGGAACATCGGTGACCTCGTGGCGAATGGGTAGGCGTACAGTCTCATATGAGCCCGTGCTCGTTAGAACCTTATCAGAGATTCCAACATCTTCAATTGCCTTAGGACCTGCGAGAGTATAGACAACCGTGTCGGGTGTAAAGCACTGGTCAACGTAGCGAGCCGTGTTGTTAAAGACGCGCAGCATCGGTACAAGTCCATTGCTCATGCCATTTGTTCCACGAATAAGAGAGCCGCGGGCGCGCACATTATGTACATGTAGACCAATACCACCTGCGTACTTGCTAATTGCCGCACAGTCACCAAGCGTCTTGTAGATTCCTGAGATGCTATCATCCGCCATGGAGAGCAAGAAACAGGAACTCAACTGCTGGCGCGGGGTACCCGCATTAAATAGAGTGGGCGTCGCATGTGTGAATGACTTTGTACTGAGCAAATCGTAGGTCTCAAAGGCTCGCGCAAGGTTGTCAGACCAGAGAGCGAGCGCGACACGCATCCAGAGGTGCTGAGGACGCTCCATGATTTTCATCGAAGTGTCCTTGAGCAAATACGAGCGCTCCAGTGTCTTGAATCCGAAATAGTCAAAGAGATAGTCGCGGTCATACTCAATCCGCGCATCAATTTCGGTTCCGTGAGCCTTAACAATCGCAATGAGTTCATCACTGACAATCTGCGTCTTCTCACCTGTCTTTGGCATCGTCTGAGTTGCCAGGGTCAGCACAACCTCAGAAAAGGAGTCCTTCGTCTGCTTGTGATGATTACTAATCGCAATTCGTGACGAGAGAACTCCCCAGTCGGGATGATTCGTACAGAGACTTGCGGCCACCTGGGCCGTGAGTTCATCTAGTTCAGATGTATGAACACCATCAATAATCTGAGCCAGAACCTGCTGTGAAAGTACATCAGCATTCACCTGGAGACCCTTTGCGGCCTTGCGGATTCGCTGCAGAACCTTATCAAAGGAGACGTCCTCGGCGGTGCCATTGCGCTTGATGACTTTCATACTATAGGGCATTGTGATTTCTTTGACTTTGCTGGGGCGCGGCCCTTAATTCAAATTTAGGCATGTTACTTATCAAGTTGTAGTAACTCATCATAGGACCTTTTCCGTTGATTTGTTTTTTCAGAGCGAAGAATCTCAAAAATTTTTTCTGAACAACCTAGATACAAAACGGAGTAGAACCACATTTCGGGAGCAGTCGGTTTCAATTCAATTAGGGAAAATTTTGTCTTATTTTCAAGAACAAGCGTTTTTAAAATTGTCTGATCTTTCCCCCAAAAAATCTCCGCTTTTCTATATCTCTCTACAGTTGATTTATATAGATTGGAAAATTCAAGCCAGAGTTCTTTTGATCCTGCTACAATGCCCCCACCAATTAGAGGGCGGTCTTCTCCTCCACCAGGAAAGAATTCACCATTTACCTCTCGTATTACATCATCGTTGCGCACAAATGCCCACACATTTAAAACCATAATCCGATTTGTAGGAATTCGACCTGCTCTGGGAAATCCCATAGCAAGTTTTACTAAACGCGGGTCACGAAAAATACCAGCATCTGCCCAAACAAAATCACTGTGACCAAATGGATTCAGTTCAATTGCACGCATTACAAATTCCGATTTTTCATACCAGACTTTATAGACTTCAGGCGATGTAACAATCTCCTTCTCTGGGTCTTTTAAAAAGAGATCATTCCATGTGCTTTGCGGGTATCGTTTATTTGCTTCCCAATTATCACGAGAAAGTGTGATAACTACCGTTCTATCTTCAAAGTTCCGACGACATTCTTTTATAAAAGGTACCAGATGTTCTTCAGTAAAAAAAACCAAATAACATGGAATAGTCTCTAAAAAAAGACGAATCCATTTCAAATAATCTTGTTTTTTATTTTTAGATGACATTTCATAGTAGGCCGATACAACCGTAGGAGGTTTATCTTTAGAAACAAAATTTCCTTCAGGAAGTATCTGTCGATATCCTAAACGAATTTGTGCTCGAGGTGCATGTGCTGCCGCCCATGATGTCATTTAAAAATAAATAGATATTCATATATTTGTAATTCCGCATTTACACAGTGCCATCCGCGAGCATCTTCTTCTTCATATGCGCCATGAGCTTACCCTGTGTTAGAATACGACTACTGATACACATTGTCTCCAGTTCCTGAAGCAGAAGCTTATATGCATACGGAATCTCAATCTGGCTGAAATCCGTTGTGTTGCCGCATCCACGACAAATCCAGATGCCGTCCTTTGGACTCGCCACCGCAATCAGGCCGCAATCGCGACACGACCAGCAACGGAATGCATCAGAACACTCCATGAAGCGCTCCTTAGTAAACTCCGTGATACCGTGCGCCGCAACGCAATCACGCTCCATCTCTCCAAAACGGAGACCACCTTCACGCGCCCTGCCCTCTGCTGGCTGGCGAGTGAGCATAACAAGTGGGCCCGATGCGCGCGAGTGAAGCTTATCTACAGAACAGTGCCTGAGTCGCTGGTAGAAACACGGACCAACGAAGATACTCGTCTCCATCTGGCGACCCGTGTAGCCGTTGTAGAGAATCTCATTTCCATATGGCTCCATGCCGAGCTTGTCACGAAGCAAATTAGAGAGGCCTTCAAGGGTCACTGTGTTAAAGGGAGTGCCATCACCGAGTGCACCCATTTCGCATCCAATCTTACCGAGCAGTGTCTCCATAAGCTGCGCAATTGTCATACGTGAAGGAATACAATGCGGATTGATGATAATATCAGGTACAATGCCACCTGCCGTCTGGGGCATGTCCTCCTGACGGAGAATCATTCCACAGGTGCCCTTCTGACCGTGACGTGAGCTGAACTTATCTCCAATTTCAGGCGTCCTGTCCTGGCGAACACGCACCTTCGCAAAGGAGTAGCCCTCACCATTTCGGTTCTTGAAGACGCGGTCCACCCACCCTGTCTCATTGTTACGCATCGTACGAGAGACATCGCGATACTTCTTCGTTCCAGCGGGCACCACCATACCCGTCGGTACCCGAAGAGGCACCACCTTACCAATTAGAATATCCTCCGTATCGACATAGGTATTCTCAGGAACGAAGCCATCGCCTCCAAGCTTGGTGTAATTCGCATTCTTCATGTGCCGAGTGAGAGAAGGGTCAGGGCTGTCAAAACGCTCCTCCTCACCACTACTCTGGTTCTTCTTCTCCTCGTCCTTGTAGGTACGGTAGAAGACAGAGCGGAAGAGACCGCGCTCAATCGAGCCGCGATTAATCATGATAGAGTCCTCCTGGTTATAGCCTGAATAAGTGAGAATTGCCACTACAATGTTCTGGCCTGAAGGCATCGTCTGCGCACCATAGTACTTACTCATGTAGGGACTTACAAGAGGAACCTGCGGATAGCAGAGAACATGCGCGAGCGCATCAAAGCGGTCACGATAGTTCAGAGCATAGATGCCCATGGCCTGCTTACCCATAGCACACTGATACGAATTACGAGGCGACTGATTGTGATCGGGGAACGGAATATTCGATGCCAGAGACCCAAGTACTGTCGATGGATGAATCTCGGCATGCGTGTGACTACTACCTGGCTTCGAGGCATCCTCTGTGCTCATTGAGATAAAGGCGCCCTCAGTTTCACCCGCGTCCAGATACTCAATAAGATGACGACCACCAGGCGACTCCCAGAGAATCACATCCTCCCAAGTCTGAAGAGCGCGAATCTGTGCTAGGAGCTGTCCACTTGTATCCGCCGCAATTTCACGAAGAGCACCCGCAAAGAAGAGAGGACGCAGCATACGACCCGCCTCCGTGGTAATCCACACTTCGCGCATCGCAGGGCGCCAGATGATACCTGTCTGGAGATGAATCATGCCACATCGCTTCGCCTTGCGCAGCGCACTAATCGTCTCCGCGGTGTTCTCAAGATTCAGGAGTCCAATCCAAGCGCCATTCAGAAAGACACGCGTAAAGAGGTGCTTCTCCTCCGCGCTGCTATCTGCGAGGCGAACAAGTGTGCCGAGCTTCTTAAAGTAGGCGCGAATAGAGCGCGGATTACTGTAGATGCCGACAATAGCCGTCGTGCTCATATTCTTCACTACACCTACGCTGTGACCCTCTGGTGTCTCTGACGGACAGATATAGCCCCACTGCGTATTGTGTAGCTTACGCGGCGGAATGAGCTTACCCGTCTTCTCAATGGGCGTTGATACGCGGCGCAAGTGGGAGATGCCACTGATATAGTTCAGGCGGTTCAGTACCTGACTGACACCGACCTTCGTGGGACCACCGACCTTTGCGGAGCCGAAGTTGCCCGTGGCAAGACTCGTCTTCAGACCCACCTCAATAATTGTGCTCTTAATGACCTTGTAGATATTGCTAATGTTCAGAATATCTTCAAAGTTCCCTGATGCACGCCAGGAGCCACTATGGATTTCACGACCTAGGCTCGTGCGAATATCCTTGACCATCTTTGTGGCGAAGAAGGTACGGAAGAGATTCGCCAGCAGGAAGCCAGGCAAGTCGACGCGCTTGTTCGGGTAGGAATCACGGTCGTCATTCTGAATACGCGCCGTGTAGACCCAGAGAAGCTTGCGGGTCATGTGACCAAGAAGGCATGCCTTCTCATATTCCGTGTTCGGGTCAGGCCCATCGCGTCCACCTACATGAGGGAAGAGTTCCTCGGCGAGAACATCCTTGACATTCAGAGGACGGTGGCTGCGTGAGGACCAGCTCTGGATATGCGTGCTGAGCCAATCAAGCGCCTGCTGCTGGGTAAAGACACCTGAGGCCGCACACTCGGCAATCGACTCATCGAAAATCGCATCGAACTCGGGCTCACCCTTTGGACCGATAATTAGATTGTAAATATCCTTGTCAGCGGTCACTCCAAGTGCGCGAAAGAGAATCCAGAGTGGAATCTCAGTCTTGACACGCGGAATTGTCGCACGGAGCAGGAGAATCTGCGGATTCTTCGGATGGTACATGATTTTCACCGCATTATTCTTCGGAACCTGGTCATTATCAGGGCCGATGGCCTTGATTTCAATGACCTCCGCCTCCTTCACAGGATTGCGGTTGTTACGAAAGACAAAGGGGCGATTCTCTGACATGCGCTCCTGACTGATAATGACACGCTCACCACCCTGAATAATGAAGTAGCCACCGAGGTCCTCAGCACACTCTCCAATTGATGAGGGGTGTAGATGCTTCTGGTCATTCAGGTGGCAGAATTTTGAGCCGACCATCACAGGAATCTTGCCGAGATGTACATTGGGAAAGAGACGCTCGCGCACTTCCTTCACCCCCCCCTTCGTATTGTCGATGAAGGTTGTGGTAACACGAACATCGACGAAGAGAGGCGAGGCGTATGTAAGATTTCGCATACGGGCATCATTCGGCATCATAGGAAGCACTGCGCCGTTATTCTCGAAAATGGTTGGCTTGCGCAGACTCGGATTCTCAAACTCGAGCATCACCTCATACTCGCGATTTACGGGAGCAAGAGGTTCGAGATGCGCGGCGGCCTCAACCCCCATCAGAGCATTTGCTGCGGAGGTTGAGAGACCCGTTGCGGATGCGAGAGCAGAGCGAGGTCCACTAAGAGGAATCTCGGGACTTCCGCGGACAATCAGAGGATTCACCATCGTTGTAATCTCGGGAATATCAATCTCCATGAAGTGATTGAAAGACTCAATCTGATGGCTGATAATTTGGCGGCCGTCGGACTGCTTGAAGTACAGGTCCAGAATATCTTTGTAAGATGGCAATTGTGGAGCCTGCATATTTTTTTGAATGGAAAGGGCAGAAAGGGATGAATCAAATTTACTAGTATTCATAGAAATCCCTAAAGAATTATTCGGCACTTTTTTAGGCTCCTTATTTATCTGGGAAAAACTTGAAACAGTGGCTAACTCTTGAACTTGAAGAAATGCCCGCATAAAAATCTTTTTCTTTAGTATAATATAAATGTCTTCTGTATATCCTGGAGTAGCATCTGAAGGAAAGACATTCAACAAGCAGGCGCAGAAGGCCTTTATCAGCACGGCCCCGTTCAACACGAAAATCTTTCTCTATTCAACTTCTCTGACCTCCAATTTTCAGACGGTTGGCTCGCTCTTTGTAAATCCGGCAGCCACAGCTGGACTCTGTCCCGCGAACCGTGTTCTTCACGCAAATAGCAAGGTTCTTATACCTGGTGTAAATCCGAGTGTAACAAAGCCTTATATTGGTGTATTTGACCCGGTGACTGGACTCAACGGCTTCATTGATGCTACGGACCCGACCTTTGCCACCTACGATGTCAACTTCCCATTCCAGTATGACACGGGTCTCCAGCCGGCTATCTCTACGCTTGGTGGCCAGGGTGCGAACCTCCGCGCAGGCATGGATGCGGGTCTCTTAACACAGACGAGTGGACTTGTCGGTTCACTAACGGTGAATGCGGGCGATTCATCTGTTGGCGAGCTCAAGTTTGCCGCGAACTCGAGTACAATCCAGGTGACAGGCTCACAGATTACCCCGAACAGCCGTGTATTCCTCCAGCCGGTTGTTGGACTTGGCCAAGTAAACAGCGGAGCATTCTCAACTCTGCAGTACGGCCTCCAGGTACTGCCGAGTGTCTCTTCCGTCACTGCTGGAAGTTTCAATGTGAATCTACCGGCCCCGACCTACCCTGGGCAGAATCTTGACTTCTCCTTCTTTGTCCTCCATTAAACGATTGAAAGATAGGGCGCAAGATTTTTAGAGTGAACATGTAAATTATTTATACGTAACCAGTCAGTTCCGCTATAAATATATGGAATCTTTCGCCCTTGTTCATCCTTTCGCCATTCATAAGAATATCCTGTATAAATGATTTTACTCCATGGTGCTCGCTCGCCCATTTTTATTTCGCCTCCAGTATGTACAGGATCTAATCCAGTTAGAAAAATACCAATTGGCAAAGCATCAAATATACTTTTCCCATAGCGTCCAAAAGTACTCCAGGCCTCTTCTGGTAGGGATTCATTAGGCCAATGAACAGGAAGCAGTTGAACTTTATCGCGATAATAATGCCAGTAACTATATAAGACCAGCATTTCATTTAAAAAATTATTAGATGTCAATATATCTTGAAGGCACATAACTAAAAAAGGCTCAAGATCTTTCTGCGTTTTTGCATAAAAAACTCCCCCGCTACACCGAAGATAATTATCATATAAAAATGCCAAATCTGACTTTGAAAATTCGCCAATCCATTCTTCAGGGTTTGCGTAAACTAGATTATCTAATTCAAGAAAAATAACATGTTCCAGATTTTTCAGTTTCATCAGATTCTGTAAAACAAAAAAGCGTTCAAATGAATGGATAAAAAGGTTTTCTCTACCTTTTAGATTATGGCAAATCATAAATTTATCCTTTCTTGATTGGATAACAATATCAAATTCCCTGTGTTTTACATGTTCATAAGGAATAATCTTAACTCTATATGATTCTATCTCTGCTATATAGTGTGAGTCTAAATCACTGATGATAAAATAAATATCACCCTGATAAAAAAATCGCAATTGTTTTACTGTAGTTACTGAATAGTCTGGCAATGTACCTATGAAAGCATAGGCTACAATCATAACTTAATTAATGTAATAAAGTTTAGGCCCATTGACCTTAATACCAAGAAGATCCTGTTGTTTTTTCTAGCCAGAAATTTCCACATATTTTTATCTGATTTTGTAGTTCAGGGCTGTAGTACTGTAAAAATAACCTACTAAAATCATAGACTTGTCCTTTCATCTCGTCATATTTTGTCTCGAGATATTCTTTAGTAATTTCCTGATAGGTTTGCGTATAAAGTATAGGAAGTCCTGCGTATTTCTGAAGAATAATTGGATTATATTCCATAATTGGAATACATCCTGCCATTAGAGCCTCATAATGGCGATGACAATCCACACCATTGCCTTCGGGACTTACTACAAATTTATAATTCGGCAATACCTTATAAAATTCTTCGGGCGAAATCATCTCATTTTTAAAACCATTTTGCTCTAAGAAATGCTGTGCAATAAGTCTATTCATTTTATCTTTACGACGCGCATAGTCAGTTAGGGGTCGAAATCCACAAAGTAGAAGATTTTCATGCGTCCCAAGGCTTAGCGCTTGCTCTATATTGCCAGTAAACTGCCACGACATACCTACAGGAAATGGCTGCCATGTATCGTTTCCATCAAGAGAGGAAGCTTGTATAATAATTCCAGAAATATCTTTCATGTTTTTTTGCCATTGTTCAAGAGTACATATCATTTAAATATTATACTTTCTATAGTATTTAAACTATACTTTATAAATATTAATTAATGAAAAGGTGGGTACTTATATTTATTGCAGATGACCCCTATATTGAAAAGGCAATTGTAACAATTGCTTCAGCGCGTCAAGTTGGTGAATGGCGCGATGATATTGTACTTCTCCTTCCAAAACATCTTTATAATGATATAAATATACAAAGAATTTCAAATATGCTAAATATAATTTTAAAAGAAATTCCTGAACGAAATTTTAATAGTATATATTCTGAATGGGATAAACATAAAGAACATTCAAATTATGAATATATAAATTCAAGAAGATTTATTTATAATAAATTTAATATCTTTGATACATATTTCAAACAATGGGATATTGTATTTTATCTTGATGCGGGCTCACATATTCTTGGACCATTAGAGCGAATTAAAAAGGCATGTAATCCAATAAATTGTTTATATGCTCATTCGGATGCGTATCCTGATTTTGTCTGGAAATTAGAAAGACAATTTTGTCTTGAACTTTTTACAGATGAACAAAAAGATAAAATTTCAAAATATAAGATGGATTGCGATTATTTTCAATCAATAATTTTAATTTTTGATACATCCATAATTGAAATGACTACTGTTGACCAATTATATACATTGAGTCTAGAATTTCCATTTGCTCTTCGCACAGACCAAGCAATCATGAATCTTCTTTTCACTTGTGAGCGAAATCTATGGAAGCCTCTCCCTATAAAAGATACTATTGGATATTTATTTGATGCGCATCAACGCACAGGACATACAGCCGCAGAATACCTTATTTTAAAATGGAAATATCTGGAAGTTTATAATTAAATAATATTAGTTTAAATAATAAAAACATATTTTTATTATGTTAAAACTTGCGGTTGTAAAATCCACGGAATATCAAGATTTATGGGTATCTGATATTACATCTGACCCATTTAATATATTTAAAACATCAATGATGAGGTGCTCTCCAATAGGACTTTGTGAAAAATTTCAGACAGACTTTATAATACTGAAGGAATCAAGTGAATCACCTTCAAAAGAACTAAAATCAATTTTAATCACGAACACACCAGAAAATCTACAATATAAAAAAAGGAATAAAAATTCAGGACTTCCATTTCTTGATGAAACATATCATAATTCTATTTCACTCGATGAGGTAGGTCATACAGAAGAAGAAATTAATTGGGATAAATATAATATAGTCATTACAATTAATCCTATTCTATCTTCTAAACTTATAGAAAAATATAAAAAAACTCTATGGTGTTATTATTTAAGTGAAAATGAAGAATATCTTATGAATATTAAAATAGGAAATTATGATATTCTTCTAAATCAAGATATTTTACGAGATGGTCTTCCAGACTTCTCAATAGGATTTCCATATACTTATCTGGGGCCATTTACACTTGAAAAAATAGCACAAAATTCAATTGGAGTCCAGACAAGTAAAAAAGGCATTTATATGGAAATTAACAACACAACTGAAAGACCAGTAAAAACAATACCAGATGAATTCAGAAGAATTTCTGAACAAACAGAACTTCCAATACTAATTCATCGGCAAAATATTATAGAAAATGTAAAGGGTCTTTATGGTGCAAAATATTATGTTAAATTATTGGGTAGAATTGTTCGAGGAAATTCTATTCTTGAATCAATTTCGCTAGGAACATTAGTTCTTGCAAATCCATATTTAGTACAATATAATGCTCTTATTACAGAAGATTGTTATATTCTATCAGTAGATGATGCTATTAAAAAAATAAAATGGCTTGAAGAAAATCCAGCTGAATATCATAGACTTATTGATTTACAACGAAAACTCCTTAACTATTTTTATTTTGAAAAACCAGCAGAGCAACTTATCGAAAAATACAATACAAAAATCTGTTAAAATATAAGGTATAATTGGTTAATATTTAAAAAAAAGGTTTAAATATTAACTAATGCGCATTGCTGTATTAGTATATGGAAGAATTGATAAATGTTTTAGACATTATAAGAATATACTATGGGGTCTAGGCGAAAATCAAGTTGATTTTTTTCTATCATCAGATAACGCATCATCCTTTGAACTTGATATATTTAAAAAGGTATATAAACCTAAATTATATTCAAATGATAAAATTAATCATAACTATAATTTAGATATATATAATTATTTATTAGAACCATATAGTAATAGTATAGGAAAAATAAATAATAATAATATGATATGTCATTTTATAAATAAAGAGAGAGTTTTCAGTTTATTAGAAAAATTTATTGAAATAGAGAAAGTTCAGTATGATTGTATACTTTCACTAAGAATTGATATAGTTTTCCAAACTCAGTTTCAATTTAACTTTCCTTTAAAAACAAACACCATTTATATACCCCTTGGTTTCGACTTTGTGTTTGGAATTAATGATCAGATTGCATATGGGGATTTAGAAGTTATGAAAAAATATATGAATATAGTTTCTAATATAATTTTATTTTTAGACAATAAAATTACTATACCACATCCAGAAAATTTAACAAAAACAAATATACTATATAATAATTTAAATATTGAACGATTTACTTTAGACTATTTTATAGAAAAATAAAGAATCTAGGGTTTTTGAGCATTAAAGAATATCCAATTAGGATGATAATCACCTGGACCAGTAGAACAAATAGTATACTTAAAATTTGTAAAGCCTATCTTAATAAGATCTTGTTCTACTTGTTCTGGGCTTATTACATTTGTATCACATCCTCTATTTGTACCAGGAGCATCGTAATAATTATCATAATAATCAACTGTATCCGGTGAATTTTCTCCATATCCCATTTGAATTGTTACATATCCACCGCTCTTTAAAACTCGATAAAATTCTTTCAAATAATTAAATCTAATATCATATATACAGATATGTTGGAAGGTTATTGTGCTCATAACAATATCATACTGTAAATCGTCTATTCCAGATAAATCTACGCCATTACATAAATATAAATTTGTAGACGTAGGATTTATATTATTATATTCTAACCAAATTCGAGCTTTTTCTAAACAAGTATTAGCAATATCTACACCATCAATCTGCTTAAATCTTAAATTATATTTAACAATATTTCTGCCCGGGCCACAGCCAAAATCAAGTACTTTTAAATTTTCTTGATTTTCTATATCTTTAAAAAGATACTCATATTCTCCCCAATAATTATGTGCCATAAAACTTCCAACAACTGCATTCATATTATCCAGACTCCAAGAACCTGCTTCATTGTTATAAGCATTCTTCTGCATAGAAGTATATCTGTTATTAGGATCCATTGAATATAATTATAACAAAGATTTTTTTTACACACGCATCTTTGGCACAACTTGGCGCAGAGCGTGCATAAATTCTAGATAGGGTCCATGTTTTCCAAGTTTACTAAGTTTATCTAAGATGAACTTATTGAAATTACTAATATAATAATCCTCTTTTTCAGCCCAATGCGTATGAACAGACCCGAGTGGTTTCCCCGCATAGGTCAATCCAATATGTCCCGCATTGCGATTGTATCCAAATTGTCCCTGAATAAAACTGGAGCCCTCTTCACTCTGCCACATTCGCCACCAGCCGAAATTGTTCTGAATAGGAAATTCATACGTGGCTGCGCCAGCAGCTGCGGCAACATCTTCGAGCTCAGCC
>Ga0208109_1000329_pt1 | contig 14458 bp, 23 predicted proteins | sample CryBogCBH18Jul08_FD_184594 | JGI IMG/M metagenome (GOLD analysis project Ga0208109, IMG submission 184594) | Freshwater microbial communities from Crystal Bog, Wisconsin, USA - CBH18Jul08 (SPAdes) (version 2) | ecosystem: Environmental > Aquatic > Freshwater > Lake | place: Crystal Bog...
CGGGTTTTCCCCGTCCGGGGTTATCGCTTTGCATTTTTTGTGGGCCGCGTACCGTTTAGGTTTTTGGCGCGGTAGCAAACTCGTATTGTTTTTGCGACCTGGGTTTTATGCCAGATTTTTCGGGTTTAGCCTGTTGTTCGGCAAATTGTTGATGTGGCCTGTTTCTGCCAAGCGGCTTGTAACATCTGTGACGGAATGTCTGACTGGAGTCACAATGGGTCGCGGATGGGACTATTTACGCCACTTGTTCGGGTAAATGGGGTGTTCTGCGAATCGCCGAACAAGGTGTTTTCCCGAACGGCGCTTCACTGTTCTTGTATGTCGGGGCAATAAAAATCTAGCCCGTCCTCATCGATGACGAACCACGAATTGGGTGCGACGACGTAGTCGCCGGCCTCGAGGCAGCGATGCGGAGCGCCCAGCCAGGGTGGGCAGACCGCTCGGCACTTCACGCATGACATCACGGCTTCATGATGACATATTGGTCGTACTTGATGCCGGGTTGCGGGGTGTCGGCGGAGTGGGTACGATGTAAACAATGGCCAGTCGGCTGTTGTTTCCGCTAAGCTGATGGAGGATTTGGCATGGCGTCTAGCACTGGAGACATTTGTCCGCGCTGCGGCGATGAGATCACTACTTTTCCGGCTTTGTCTCGTTTCGACAACGAAACTGACATCTGTTCGGAGTGTGGGACGCGGGAAGCTTTGTACAACCTTTTATGCCCGGGTCGTCCTCTTCCGCCTGTCGATGAGTCGATCGTCCTGGCCGGCACCGGGACGTGATGGACCGTATTCGTGGCTGGAAGACTACCGTTCCAGGGGATATTTGGAGCGTAGATATTGGGGGAACTCCGACGGTTTGTGTCGTCAAAGAAGTTGTTGATCGCGGCGACAGGATAACTGTCACGTTGAAATCCGTGATCGAATCCCCGATTAATCCACTATGGGTAGAGCCAGACAGTGGATGCTACGCCTTCTTATGTGGGCGTTGCTCAGAAACTAAACTTTTTACCAGCAAACAATCCAGAGATGATTGGGAACAAACACATCGTGCAGTGGGCTGTCAATGACGCAGATTGGATCTGAAAAAATGAGTCAGGGTAGTTTCGATTTCGGTGATGGCGCTAGGGCGCGCGCTTCTGATCCCTGGACTTCTCACGCGGCGGCGCAGAGTTTAGAGTCCGATAAGATTAGGCAGTCGCAGGAAGCGGTGTTGTCTTTTTTGAGGCGGCATGGTGGCATGGATGACTCGAGTTTAGTGAAGCTGTACAGCGGTTCTCCGCAGCAGTCTCCTTCGGGTTTGCGGACGCGGCGCGCGGAGTTGGTGGAAAAGGGTTTGGTGCGTGATAGCGGGAAGACTGTGACTTTGCCTTCGGGGCGGAGGGCGATAGTCTGGGAATCGGTCGGTTAGTGGACATTATTTTGTCGGGCGAGTGGTTGCTTTATTCGGAGTGCGGGGAGGATGAGTTTCTTCAGATCGGCGGTTTGACTGCCTCTGTTTATTGGATGCCGCATAACTGGTTTTGGGAGGTTAGACAGTCGAGTGCGGAATCGCTGCCTGTCAGCAAGCAGAAGATTTTAGCTTCTGGTAATTTCTTCGACAAGGGTGATTCGAAGCGCGCTGCGGAAGATTTTATTCGGAATTTTTTGATGAAGAAAATCTCGTTGGCGTATTAGTGGAGGTTGGTATGAGATTTTTGTCCGGTTTTAAAATAAGTTCAATCCTTGATGTTCTGTGGCCGGATGCAAGTTTTTGGTCTAGTCGTCGACCTGAGGGGAAGCCTTCGGAGGACCGTTCCGGTCCGGGAATCTTGGATAAACCCAAATAGTATATTTTGGCCGCAGCCCCCAGTCGGGGCTTTTTGTTTAACCGACTATTCCCTATGCTGTGGCGCTATGGAGCCGAGGGGGCTGGGCATCTAATTTTATGCATAAGTGGGTAATAACTAGTGGAGCTACACCGACTTGGTGCTTAAAGGGTTTTTTTAAAGCTTAGGAAGTTGGAAATGTGCGCTGCGCAACGTTGTGCATGTGTGTGTACCTGTATTGCCGCGTGATAAATTTAAAAGGTGTTCTCGTTGATGGATTTTCTTTGGCCGGCGCATGAGGATTTCTGGTATTGGTCGGTCGATTTTGAACAGCCCGAATTCGAATGAGACTTTTTTGCCGTCCCGAGCGCTGCGTTTGTGGGCATTCGAAGGATTCTCACCGCGGGGTGCTGATGTCGGTTCCTTTGGTTAATCCTAATCCGAAGTCGGATTACATTTTGGCTGGTCAGAGGTTTTCTAATGTCGCTTTGACGCATCCTTATGCCACATATGACCACGACGAGTGTCACTGCGGATGTTGTGAGTATTTGGTGGATGATGGTCGTGAGTGATCCGGTGCGGAACTTTTTTTCCGGTGATACGCCTTGCGTAAAAACTGATGATGCGCCGAAATACGAGGATGGTGTCCTGGTTTGCGGCCCTGGGCAGCATGGGGTATGGCCGACTAAATGCTCTGTGCGGTGCTGGGAGCATCTTCAGGGTATTGCTGATTCAGGCGCGAAATGAGTTAGTCGTTTTCGGCGCAATCGAGGCAAATTCCGCCGGGGTATTCGTTATGTGCGCCGCAGATTGGGCATTCCCAGTCTCTCATTTTTCCTCCGTTTGGTCTTCTGGTATTTGAAGTGATGTTAAAGTTCTTCCGGTATTCGAGTATATGGGCTGCCAGCAGGAGTGGCAGGTCAACTGATTGCGGTGGGGTCCGAAGTCGATAGGAAACAGGTCACCGATTTTTCCGCACTGCGGGCACATGCCTTGAAAAAATTCGGCGGTCGTCATCTAGTCGGCGGCTAACCACTGTTTTAGAAATTCTTCTCCGGTTTTGAAGAGTAAGCGGGGCAGGTCGCGCGGCTTTTTGTGGATGGCCACTATTCCGTCGGATAGGTCGATTTGGTCTATCAGCGTTGTGATGAGGGGCACCGTTACGGCGCTCATGCGATCAGGATGTTCGGCTTGGAAGGCGTCGGTGTTTTCCGGTTGGGCGCGCTCGTAGTGTTCGTGCATAACGTCAATCAGGATTTTTATGAAGTTAGTGAATGTAGGTGATCCGTCGTTGCAGTCGATCTCGTTTTTGAATGGTTCGCGGCCGCACGGCATGTAGCACCATTCGAGGTCTTCTACTAGGTAGATGCCGCTTTTGTTCATTCCGTGGAGAAACATGTGGCGGAACGTCTTAAGCGTGTAGGAGGGAAGGTGGGAGCCGTCGTCGAGGATGATGTCGAACGGTCCGAGTTCCTCGACTAGCTGTTTTAGGAAGTTAATGTCTTGTTGTTGTCCGATTCGCACGTATTTGTTGCGGGACGGGTCATCGAACTGGGCGCATTGAGGGTTGCCGTCCACTCCGACTACTGTCGCTTCGGGACAGAAGTATTGCCGCCAAAGTTCGAGGGAGCCGCCGCAAGCTACCCCAATTTCAAGCATTCGTATCGGTCGGTCGCGGTATGAGCGAAAGGTTCGCTCATAGAATTCAATGAAGTGCGCTGTCTTGTGGATATTTTCTGCTGCGTTGAAAAGTCTCGCGATATCGCCGTCAGGCAGCGGATTGTCCGATGCCGACCAGAGGACTTCTGCGGAAAGCTCTGGACCTAGCGCTTCGCGCCAGTTCACAGGTGAGCGATTTCTTTTGCGAGCTGTTCCTCACGCTTTTTGATCAAGATCTCTCTGTACTGTTCAGCGTCCTCGCGTCTGCTGAATGATGCAACGTCCTGGGCGTCCCACTCGCTGTGTAGAACGTAAACGGCTTCTTCGTAGATCTCGAAACCATCGTTTTCGGCGCTCATTGTTACTCCTTTTGCGGTTAGATTAGAATACTTGCGGGGTGGAGCAGTGGAAGCTCGCTGGACAAAATTCAGAGCCGCAGGTTCGAATCCTGCCCCCGCCACTACTTTTTGTCGGCCGCGTCCATTTGACGTGTAAGTTTCGCGCACCATGACTGTCCCGGGTCGCCGCCCCAGAGTGCCCAGGCGATTCTGCCGGCGCTGGGGTATCCCTCGCCCGAGCTGAAGCCTTGGCCCTGCTTGTCGACTTCGTGGCGGGAAAAGTAGCTGTGCATTCTGCGTGCCGTTGAAGGGCTGATTGTTTTTCCATTGGATAGGTCGCGGGCGCGTGCTACGCCGACTGGCGTTCCGCCGCGGTTGAACTTTCTACGCCACTCAAGGCCGCGCTTAGCCTCTGCGCGGACGGCTTCCGGGGGGCTGAAGTTGATATTGTCGTAAGCACGTTCTTCGGTGACCGATTTTAGGTACTCAAACCCCTCGGACACTGAGATTACTTCCGGGTCTAACTCGTCAACCCAATTATTCATGATCAAAAATTATCTTGCGTGGTGTTTTGAGTCAAGCTTAAAGGGGCGGCGTCGGTAGAATTTGTAGTGAACCTGATCGACGGAAAAGGAAAAATATGCGGTGCGGATGCAGTAAGACGCCACCGCATTGGGCCACGCAAATAATTGCTGGGATTGAAAACATACAGAAGGGAATCAATCAGATCATGTCACTCGTAGAGGTGGACCAGACCACGTTGGACGCTCTTGCTGCCAGCCTGGAAGAAGTGAAGACCAGCCTCGCGGCCGAGATCGCCAGCTTGCAGCAGTCGCTGCCACTGGCCGACTTGTCCGGCCTGAACAAGGCGCTTAGCGATCTGCAGGGACTCGAGCCGCCGGCTCCTCCGGCCCCCGCTCCGGCTCCCTGATGTCATGAGGCGAATGCGGGCGGCGGCGCTAATAACATGCGTCGCCGCCACGCTTTCGCTTCCGTTGCCGTCGCAAAAGGCGGTACCAGATCCGGTACCGCAGCAGCGCTGGATCAGGGGTGCGCGGTTTTGTTGGGAGTCTTCTCCCCAGCAGTGCGGGTCTCGAACTCGGCTGGAATATCCGACTTATTTAACTGAATACAGCGACACGCCGGGTACCGATGCGACCATTGTTTCATGGGGGAATTACGTGTTGCTTTGATGCCTGGCTGTTTTCTTCTGCCATTTGATTCTGTTTCCGGTGTATGCAGGGCGTGTGGTATTCCGCTCAGCAAAAAGCAGCGTTCCTGGTGTGGCCGGGAATGTGCAACCATGTATGAGCGTAATCACTACTGGACGGAAGCCAGGGCCGCTGCTGTTGATCGAGATGGCGCTCAGTGTGTGAAGTGTGGCTGGATCGAGGGCGAGTATTACGAGATGTGCTTGCGCAATGGGCAGCTCGCGTACTGGAGCAGGGCCTTTTTTCTGGGCAAAGGAAACGATAACCGTCTGGAAGTCAACCACATTGATCCGCGCCGGGGTGCTGGCTATGGCGCGGATTGCGGCCACCACCTATCTAATTTAGAGACTTTGTGCCACAAATGTCACGTCAAGGTGACATCGCGGCAGCGTATCCAGCGCGCCCGTGGAGTAGGTTAGGCCAGTGCGCTGGTATTGCGCTGAGCCGCTTTATGAGTAATAATTTTTTGCGGCGCGCTGATGTCAGTCACCGGATGATGCCAGCGCGCTGCTAGGATCGGTCCCGTGAAGAACACTTTTAAGGCCGAATGATGCCTGGTCAGCATATCGGCAGGGAAGCCCGGTACTCCGAAACGAAGATCACCGATCAGCAGCGGGACGAGATCATTCTAAAGCTACACAACAAGGGATGGTCTCAAAGGCAGATCGGAAAGACTGTCGGCATGACTCAGCCGGCCGTCAAATACGCAATTGACCGAATGACCGGTAAGCCCCGAAGCAGGTCCAGGTACTTAGTGTGCGATTTCTGTGGAGGTAACTTCACAAAAGACCAGCTCACAGAGGGTCTGTGCCTAGAATGCTTAGAATCTTAATAGAGCAAGGTAAATTATGCTGTGGCTTGTGATTGCCGGAGTGCTGTATGGGCTGTTTCTGTGTAAAAGGACTGATGTTCATATCAGTGCAGCGGCCGCTCTGTGCGCAAGAGCGCTTATCGGCCTCGCCGCCGTGAGTTTTTTCTACTGCGCAATCCGCGGGTTCACCGAGATAGGAGTTCTTCATGGCCGATAGTGTTCGGCGATTGTTTGCCCTCCTCAAAGATGCCGATGTATCAGATCGCGCGGATCGTTTGACTTTAGTCGGATATCTGATCCGCCGCGATGTGGATAGCCTGACGAATCTCAGCGAGATTGAGTTGCGCGCAGTAATCGACATCCTTGAGTATTGGAGGAAAATCAAGGAGTTGAGGGACCGTTGCGCAACAGCTATTGATGAGTATCGTGCGCGCCTTGGCGAAAGTGCAGCACCGGTAGAGTCGAAGGTCGTTACGTCGGCCCCGACGAGGGATTCTGGTGGCCGACAACTTATACAGGTTAAGTTCTCCCCTACTGGAGCTTCTTTCACCTACGCATGGGATGGTGAGGGCGAACTGAAAGTGGGCGACGAGGTTGTTACTCCCACTGCAGTCGCAACTGTCTGCGCTTTAGGTTCGCATTACGACGGGAAGGTATCGGTAATCACTAACCGGGCCGAGGTAATACGTTGGTGAAAAAGAAAAATTTTAAGTCCGAAAGAGTTCTCGAGTTGGCGCTCCGAGAAGCTTCTATGTTGAGCCATGAAAATGTTGGTCCGGAACATATCCTTTTAGGGATTTTAAGAGATGCGGATAACCTTGCCGCGAAGTTGCTGAAAGATCTTTACGATTTAGATCACGCGAAATTTAAGAAATTGTTGAAAAAAATTTCGAATGTTTCTGCCGAAGATGAGGAAAAAACTTTTCCGCGATGGTGGGAAACAGTTCCAGTTGTTGATCCTAGCTGGAGAGACGGAGAATGAAAAATCGCTGCCCCGCGTGTTGGCTACCTGTTCGGTCAACTCGGCAGAATCACATATTTGGTCATTTCGATCGATCTGGAAATTGCTGCCCAGCTTCGTATTATCCTTTCCGAATTACGCTCGACGGAGAGCCGGCGAATTGGTGGACTAAATGCAGGAATGGCGATGATAAAAGAAATACCAATAAAAATAATCGGGCATCCCGATAGGCGTTCCATGGCCGAACGATTGGCCGAAAAAGTTGACGGAGTAGTTTCCTGGCATTCCAGGGGCCGGATGGATCACCTACTTGGATGTGCCCTCAACCATCTTGACGCGCTCAAGTCTTTCCTTGAGCTGAATGTTGACTGGGTTGTGTGCCTGGAAGACGATGCGGTGCCGCTGCCCGAATTTCGCAGGCACCTGAGCGAAGCCCTGGAGTACGCCCCCGCCCCAGTGGTCGGCCTGTATTTAGGGACCGGAAATCCATCTGGAGAGGCGCAGCGTCAAATACGTCAGGCTGTCGTGTCGGCGGAAGAACGTGGCCATGCGTGGCTCCTGGCGGACTGCTTGATTGGTTCCGTCGGCTACGCACTGGAAGCCCATCTTCTTGAAGATATGATCGAATTTATTGAAGATCGAGATGAAGAGTTGCCGCTGCGAATTTCGCGGTGGGCGCAGGATCGAAAGATTCCGATCTGCTATACCCAGCCGAGCCTTGTTGATCACGCGGATGTTGATTCGATTGGACGGCCGTGGAGAGGCGATAAGTATACGGGCCGAAAGGCGTGGAATTTTAGTCAGCCATCTTGCTGGTATACCGGGACAGTTCAATTAGGGCATTGCCCGGTTTGGTCAGCACCAAAGGAAGAGAAAGGCGCGAATTGAAAATCAACGAAGTTATATCGGACGGTTCCAAAAATCCTTCAGAAGATCCTGAAGCTTTAAGTAATTTCATCGATAAACTTGTACTGGCCGATGACTTCGATGCCAATTCTCGCGGATTTTTCTGTGCGGGGTATATGTCTGGCATGGCCCACGCATTGTCAATAATCAATAAAACCGGTGATCCGCGCGATGTTATCGGCGAGATTCTGTACAAGGAATCAATGTGGAACGGGGTCGGGTTAGATTAGGCTTCGGCGTGCCGTCTAAGCATACCGGATAAGCTACACAACAATTAAATTATGGAAGCCGAGGAGCTGGTCGTCGATATCTCCGTGAAAGAGATGTCGGCCGTAATTTTCCAGGCGATTTCCGGAACTGCCGTTTTATTTTTTGCGGTTTTTTCCTCGGCCATATTGCTCGATAAACTCTTATGAGGTGTTCCCAGTGCGGTCACACTGCTGATCAGCACGATGACGACTCCGGCTCGTGTCAAGTAATTATTTTGACGGGTTGGAAAGAAGATATTCAACACTTCACCGGAGAACGTCGGTGCGGCTGTGTCGAGTATGCCGGCCGCTATCATGATGAAGATGAAGCAGATGGCTGTCCGCATGAAATTACTCCGCGGTCAACACGCTGCGTTCACTGCGGGAAAGAAAGAACTCGATCTTGACTAAAGCTACAGTGTGTATTCCCTGGCGTCCTTCTCCGACGAGGCTAAAACCGCACGACGCCGTGCGTAGATACTGGGAAGAGAACTTTCCGGATTGGCCCGTTATCGAGTCTGATAGCGATACAAAAATATTTAACCTGTCCCAGGCCCGTAATAATGCCTGCCGACAAGCAGATACCGATGTCGTGGTGTTCTGCGATGCAGACACAATACCGCCAACCGAAAGCGTCAAGATCGCTGTCGAAAATCCCGTAGGAATAACGTGGCCGCATAAAGTGTGGCGTTTGATCCCGGCAGAGTACGCCGATAGGCCCTTCAACGAGTTTCCCAAGGCGCGGACCTTGGTCGAATATGCGGGCGGACTCGGCGGAGTGATGGTCTGTACCGTAGAAGAATACTGGAGAATCGGTGGCCAGCCCGAAGAGTTTGAGGGCTGGGGCCACGAAGACCGCGCTTTTCACATGGTTGCGACAACACTCTCGACTTTCCGCAGAATAGCTGGAATAGCTTATTCAGTTGAACACAACGAGCGCCTGCGCGTCGCCGATACGCCAGAATGGCATCGAGACAGCAGACGGAACGCTGATATCGTTCGCCCCTACGAGGTGGCTAACGGAAACCCCGATCTCATGCGGGAGTTGATTAAGATACGAAACGAAGGTCGCGAAAAAGGAGTTGACTGGCGTAGCCGTTTCGGAGCGAATGAAACCGATCCGGTTCACCATAAACTTTTCTTCACCGAACCAGGAAAAAACACCCCGCCGTCCGGTTCGGACTGGAAAAAACGCTGGTATCAGTAATAAATACCAGACACGCCGGAACGATAAATCGGAAGATCTTCCGCACTAATTGGGATCATTACCGGTATGGACGATGACGATGATGACCAGCCACGCAAGAAACCCGGACCTCAACCCGGCGTTAAAGCACCGCCGGAAACAAAAGAAGATCGCGAACAACGAAATTATCTAATATTCGCGCGGTTTCTCGCAGGGCATTCAGAACGCGAAATCGGCAGATCAGTCGGATTGACCGGACAGCGCGTCCACCAGATCATCAAGGCCGAGTTGGAAAACGCCGCGCGGCACCAGCAGCTTCTCACCACTGAAGCGCTATCAATCTATACGGCCCGACTCGAGACCTTGCTTAAAGCCGTGTGGCCAAAAGTTATGCAACAAGACCTGAAGGCGGTCGAGGTCGCCCGTCGGCTCATGGAGCAGCAGGCACGACTCTACGACTTTAGCGAACAACCAGCAGCCATGCCGCCCTTGGCCGACGAACTGCTTGACGAAAACCCGGCTAATGTCGACGAACTGACGCGATTCAGACTGCAGCACCGCCGACGAAGTTCTGACGATGAAGATGCTGATGCAGGGTGATTTGCCTGTGCGGTCACGAATTAGTGTTACATAACGAGTACGGTATCTGCGTTATACTTCTTGTAGACTTGACAACTTGGTCAATTGGTTGTGGCTGCCAAGAATTTGAGCGCCCAAATTCGGGAATAAATGAATGACTACAGCAGTAGAATCTAAAGCAGATCCACAATACGGGGCGATGGTTCCTCGCGTCTACACTCCGCCCCTGGAAAGCCACTGCACGGGTCCAGCCGAAGGCATATTTGGCAAACCAGAAGAATGCCCGTGCGGCTGTGGACTTAACCCTTTAACGTCATGGGGATTTTACTGTAACGCATTTTCCGAAAGCGTACTCAAATGGAAGCTGCTGCCTTACCAGAAATGGCTAAACATTCACGCCCTCGAGAAAGACGATGAAGATGGGGGTTTCCGCTTTAAAATTCTTGTTGTTTTAGTCAGTCGGCAGCAAGGAAAAACCACTTGGCTACGCCAACTCGGCCTGTGGAGACTTTTCGTCAGCAACAAAGGAAACGCCAACAAAATAACTCCGGGTGCCCGACTCGCATTGATCGCCGCACAGAACCTGCAATATGCCGAAGGGGTACTCAAAGACGTCGTTGACGAGATTAGAGACAACCCTTTGTTAGCTAAAGAACTGATTAATCATAGGGTTACGAACGGAAATCACCGTGCGATTCTTACAAATCGACGTTATTGGCGAGCCGCGACAGCTTCTCGAAAGGGTGGCCGTTCTTTGTCTGTCGATATTGCGATGTTGGATGAGCTGCGTGAACACACGACCACCGATGCTTGGGATGCCATCGCTCCGACAACGCTGGTCAGGCCGTTTTCTCAGGTTGTTTGTACATCTAATGCGGGTGACGCGCGGAGTATTGTTTTACGCGATTTGCGGGATGCCGCGATCCGGAAGATAACTTCCGCCGATACTTCCGATACCAGGACTGGTTTATTTGAATGGTCAGTCCCCGATGATGTTGATCCGCGCGATGAGTCTTATTGGTATTTGGCTAACCCGGCTTTAGGGCATTTGAATAATTTCAAACTTTCTGATTTGCGTTCGATGTTTGAGGCTCAGCAGTATAGAAATTTGCCAGGATTTCAGACCGAGCATCTCGCACTGGATATCGCCACTCCTATACTCACGCCGAGCGGCTGGACAACGATGGGCGATATCGACGTTGGCGATCAGGTCTACCACCCCGATGGACACCCGATTGATGTTATACACACGACTGAGGTTTTCAACGATCGACAATGCTACGAGGTCGTGACCACTGACGGACGTAAGCTGGTCGCCGATTCCGACCATCGTTGGATGGTTAATGACCGACGTAGTAATCGTGGATGGGAAACACTGACCACCGCAGATCTTGTACTGCGAGGAACCGGTAGAAACAACTCGGGTGGCAAATTTGCGTATCGACTTCCGCGCCAACACGCAATCGTCTCCAAGCCACTGAAACTGCCCATAGATCCGTATTTACTGGGTGCCTGGTTGGGAGATGGAACTACGGGCAAGGCGGAGATTACGTGTATTGAGTCCGATGCCGACGAATTAACGCGCCATCTTGGCGTAAATGTCACCTCGACGCGCAATACTGGCACCGCACGGAGAATAAATTTTCGGATTACACCCCGAAAGTCGCGGAACGGGTTCCCCGCCCGATGCCGCGACTTGGGCATTTGGGCGGATAAAAGAATTCCCGACATATACCTGCGCGCCGGTACGGAACAGCGACTGGCCTTGATTCAAGGGTTGTGCGATACAGACGGCTCAATTGATGCAAATAGCCGTGTGCGCTACTGCTCAACCAATAAAGAGATGGCTGAGCAGGTTCTTTACCTCGCGAGATCATTGGGATGGCGTGCCACGCTTTGTGAGGGAGTGTCTAAGTTCGGCGACAAGGTTTGTGGTGCCGCGTACTACGTTGGTTGGACGCATGACGCTGAAGAGCCGTCGCCGTTCCGTTTGCAACGCAAACTGGCCAGGATCAACAATCGTCCTTCGCGGGCAAGAGAGCGGACAACAGTTAGCATCCGATCGATCTCGCCCGTATCGAGTCGCCCGACGCGCTGCATTACAGTGAATTCCCCTGACAGCCTCTGGCTTGCAGGCCGGGACCTTATCCCGACTCAAAATTGCCAGTGGGTGGATGCGTTGAAGCCGGGTATTATTCCGGCCGAGCATTGGGCTTATACGACCGATAAGAATAGCCGTCCTGCTGATGATGTTGTTAAGTTTTATGCCGGCCTGGACGTTAATTATGACCGTTCTCGTAGTTATGTTGCTATTGCGGCTCGTAGAGCTGACGGTGATCTTCATATTGAGGTTGTCCAGGCTGCGAGGGGAACGGAGTGGATTATTCCGTGGCTACAGGAGCGGAAGAATACATGGCTGGCTGGTATTGCTGTGCAGAAGACCGGTTCGCCTGTCAGCGGGATGATTGACGATCTTCAGCGAGCCGGAATTCCCGTGGTGGAGTGGGGTCCGGGCGTTGAAGTCGCCGGCACTACCGGATTTTTTTACGACCAAATTATTGAGCATAAGATTTTCCATCGCCCAGCCCCTGTTTTAGACCGTGCGGCCGCTTCCGGCGTGTCGCGCAGCGTTGGCGAGGGATTCGTTTTTGATAGACGTAACAGTTTGGTAGACGTTTCTCCGCTCATTGCGTGCGTTGCGGCTATCTGGCTGGAACGGCAGCCGCATAGTGGTCCGATGATTCATTCGTGGCCGGATGAGGACACGATCAGAGATTGGGACCAGGAGGGCGGTCAAATGTTTAAGGACATAAAACCTCCTAATTCGTCAACTAGCAAAGACGGCGAGGGAACATCGTGGTGGACAAGGTGACCGACATCAAAAGCAAAATCAACGGCGACAGCCCAAAGATCGGCACGGGTGGTCGACTTTATCGCGATGCGCGGGAACGCGAAGGAGGAGATAGAGCGTCAACGCCGCATCCCGAAGTTGACCAGCAGGCCCCGGTTCTTCCGACTCCGTGGTCAACGAGGCCGGTAGGAGTGCCCAATGTACCTGAGGTCAAGAAGCGCGACTGGCAGCAGTTTATTGCGACGCTGCTCCAACTAGCGGGAATGTTTGTCCTGTCCGCAGGATTCGGCATGCTCTATTTGTGGCTCGGCATCGTTGTTCTCGGTATCTGCATGATTGTCCTGGGTATTGCCGCCGGATTGCCATCTACTAACAAATCCGAGGTAACGCGATGACGTGCCCAGTGTGCGACGGTGCGGAGTTCGTGAAAGCCGCCCCGGTCGCCAGAATCGGTTATTCCTCAAGTGAGGAGCGGAAAGCAGTCTGGAAAGATGCGCTGGTCGTTCCTTGCTTCGCGTGCGGATGGAAATCATTATGAGCATTCTTGGAAGATTCCTCCAATCGGCGGGAGGTAACGTCGGCGGCGGAGAACCTGAGCGACGAAGTTTGATGAGTTCAAGCTTCGTTCCTCCGCCGCAGGTCGGCGTCATTGACGATTTTGTGGGTGTTCATCGCGCGATGGCGCACATGACGGTGTTCGCCTGCGTTCGGCTCCTTGCTGACACAATAGCCAGCCTGCCCTGGAAAGCGTATCGCCGCGATAGCAGCGGCGTCCCCAAAGAGGTCAGGCCACAGCCCGCCATCATCAGCCAACCTTTTCCCGGATTCGATCTTTTCCAGTGGAAATGGATGATGGTGGCCAGCATGGCGCTGCGCGGAAACGCTTACAGCTACATCACCGCTCGTGACCGCAGCGGCTACCCCACATCCATTCTTCCGCTCCACCCAGACATCGTTTTCCTCGAGCGCCGACCAGACATCCTCATGTGGTTCGACCCCATCTATCGAATCATGGGCGAGCCGGTACCTAAAGAGGACATCATCCACATGCGCCGTTTCACAATGCCAGGAGAACCGTGGGGCATGTCGCCTATCCGTCAAGCAGCAGTCGCCATCGGACTTGGGTTATCGGCAGAAGAATACGGTTACCGTTTCTATAAAGAATCGGCTACCCCGTCTGGAACGCTACAAACCGACCAGGATGTTGACGCCGCTACACTGCAGCTCATTCAACAAAACTGGATTCAATCCCACGGCGGGCGGCGGCTACCTGCAGTTTTGAGTAAAGGTTTTAAATTCGAGCCGATCTCGCTGCGTCCCGACGAATCACAATTCCTTCAGACTAGGCAATTTCAGCGTAGTGAAATTTGTCTTCTTTTTGGTGTGCCACCAATTCTGATTGGGGACACTAAAGAATGTGTCGTGGCGGGAACTTTAGTAACGATGGCAGACGGTACTCGCACCCCGGTTGAGCGGCTGATACCCGGTGACAGGGTGACTGCGTGGGATGGGTCCAAGCTGGTTGCGTCCCGCGTGTCCTGGGTCGGCAGCATTCCAGTAAAGCCTATCGTTAAAGTCACGACAACCCGTGGACGCGAACTTACCTGCACGGCGGATCACCCCATGTTGGCCGCGACCGCACTCCGTACACCCGGTAACCGGCCACTAGATGCCCGCGGCGAGTGGATTCACGCAGGCAACCTTAAGCCTGGTCACTACGTCAGGATTGGCCTCGGGCATCTCGAATCCGAGGTTGGGCATCTAGACCGCAAAGTCGGGTATTTCCTCGGCCAGATGATCGGAGACGGTCATATCCGCATGGACGGTAAGCACTACTCAAGCTGGGCTAACACCGATCCTGACGTAATTGCCGAGATGACAGCTATCACCGAGGGGCTTGA
>Ga0208109_1000330_pt1 | contig 14432 bp, 13 predicted proteins | sample CryBogCBH18Jul08_FD_184594 | JGI IMG/M metagenome (GOLD analysis project Ga0208109, IMG submission 184594) | Freshwater microbial communities from Crystal Bog, Wisconsin, USA - CBH18Jul08 (SPAdes) (version 2) | ecosystem: Environmental > Aquatic > Freshwater > Lake | place: Crystal Bog...
TATTGTATTAAAAGGAGATATTGGATATGATCCGGATGTGAATAATGGATTTTTGAAAACAGATAAGATAGATCCTAAAACAGCAATGCAAATTTATGATGTTAAATTAGAACTAAAGAAATTACCGTGGATGTTTAGATTTAGAATTAATCGTGAAATGTTGTATGCTAAGAAATTAAAATTATTTGATATTAAGATTAACTTTGTAAAATTCTGGAGAGATAAGATTAATAATACAAAGACAATTAGTAAATCAGAAAAAGATATTTTTAATAGAGTTGTAAATTGTGCAATCTTAACAAGTAATGAGAATGAAGCAAATCCAGTAATTCATATTAGATTTGACTTGAATAATTATGATTTGAATAAGATTATTGAATTACAAGATTATATTTTACATGATTTCAACTTGAAAGGATTAGAAGGTATTACTAGTATTGATGTAATGACACAATCTCAAGTAGAATTTTTAGAGAATGGTGATATTGAGAATAAAGAACAATATATATTACAAACAGAAGGTATTAACATGTCAGGTATTCGTGGTATTCTTGGAATTGATCATGTAAGAACACTTACAAATGATATGTATTCTATTTATGCCAATTATGGAATAGAAGCAGTAAGAAATGCGATTATAAATGAAATTAGTGAATTAATTAACAATGTAAATATTCATCATATTAGTTTGTTAGTTGATATTATGACGCATAGTGGTTCATTAATTTCAGTAGACAGAAATGGTATTAATCGTCAAGATACTGACCCATTATCACGTGCATCATTTGAAAGAACAATGGAACAATTTATTAATGCAGCAGCATTTAATGAAACAGATAAATTAAAATCAGTATCATCACGTATTATCATTGGTCGTATGATTAATGGAGGTACTGGATATTGTAATTTAATGATGGATAATGATATATTAGAGAATACAGAATTTAATGTTTCGAATATTGAGAAGGGATTAAGTATGGTAGACAATGTAGTTAAATTAGAAGAGAATATGTTAATAGATGATTTAATTAATAAAGATTCTGATATCTATGTAGTATAGAAAAGTTGAAATAATTTCATTTAATTTATAAATAATAATAAATTAAATAAGATGAGTGAGGAATCAAATATTAATATTTTCACAAATAGTATTATTAATAATGTAAATATTATTAATGATGTTGAATTTCCAATAGAATATCCAGAAGATACAATTAAGATTATAGATATTAATGAAGAGAATGAAGATATAGTTGTAGTAGAAAATGAAAGATATAAAAATATTATTGAAGCATTGGGATTAAATATTAATATTAATTATCCAATTAATGTTCTTACAGATGCTATAGTTGAATTACATATGAATAATAGTGGTAATAAATATCCGTCAAGTTATACAAGATGTTATCAATTTAAATATAATCCACTAGCAAATAAAGTTAAGAATAATTTAGTAGGATATAAAAGTGATCATATGTATTCTAAGAGAGAAATAAAATATATCTTAAGAAATATAATACATAGGTATAAATATGATATAGTAATTGATAAAGTTGATAATAAAAATAATATTGATGAAAATCAAGTATCAATGATAGGGTTTAATTACAGCAATCCTCGATGGAGAGTATTAACTACTAATACCATTACAATATAGTGTTTATTTAAAAATTGATAAATTATATAAAATTGATAATTAATAAAATTGATATATTTATAGTTTAAAGATATACAAATAATAATAACTATAATATAAATTAAAAAATGTCTCAAGCAAAAACTTCACGTGTAATTATTCCTTTTGAAGATGTTGATTTTTCTCGCCTCAAAATTGAGGAATGTAAAGAAAATGAATATTCTAAATATCAACTATTATCGCTACCTAAATATGAACATGCAGATGGTCAATTAACTATGTTATATCTTAAGACACCACTTCTTGATTTTAATATTGGTGGTTTTCCTCCATCTAAGGACAAGGAAGGTAATGAATTATTTAAGGATGATAGCGAACGTGCTAAATGGCGTTGTTATCTTGGAGATAATCCAGATGAACAAAAGATTTTTAAGAAAGTTCAAGAATTCCAAGAAAAACTTATTAAGGATAAAGCATCTATTGTAGGTAAGAAAGATGAAAAGAAATTTGAACTCGAAAATCTTATTGGTGAAACAACTAATAAGGAAGGAGAAACAATGACATACATTCGTTTTAATTTTCGTACTGAAATTCCTACAAATTCTATGTCTACTAAATTCTTTCTTCGTAAGGATGGTGTAGATGAAGAAATGGTTATTAAGACACCAAAAGATTTTGAAGATAAATTTCGCCGTGGTCAATTCCGTTATCGTATGATTGTCAGCCTCAGCAAGGTATGGCGTCAAAAGAAGACACCTGGTAAATATGGTGCAACATTTAAAGTAGAACAAATGCAAATTGAAATGCGTGAAGATGTTAATACTATGATTAGTAAGAATTTATTTGCAAAATCTCAATTTGATGATGATGTTGTAGAAAAAGTATCTGAAATGGATCTTAATATTGAACCTGATGAAGATGATGATGTTCCAGAAGAAAAAGTAATTGAAGATGTAGAAGAAGAGGAAGAAGAGGAAGAAGAAATTAAGCCTGCAAAGAAAGGTTCTTCTACTGCTGTCAAAGTAACTGCTACTAAGGCAGTTTCTCGTAAGAAGGCAACAGCTTAAACTTAATCTTATGTAAAAATAATTAATTAATTTATGATTTAAAATATTATTAATAAATATTTTAAATGCAGTCCAGGCAGTACTTACCACATCAGTATAATTTAGAAAATTTAATATATGATGATATAGAACGTACAACTTCATCTAAAATTCCATCATCAGGAACATCAGAAAATGATAAATTAACTATTAAAATGTATGATGGCAAAAGGGGTAAACCAATATACATACAAACACCGGAATTAACGAATGTATTTGGTGTTACTAAAAAAAGTAATTATTATGAATTATTATTACCATTAGGTGGTTTTTCATGTTTAACATTTAGGCAATTTATTTTAAATTTACAGAATAAAATATTATCAGATGCAAATGAGAATAAATCAGTTTGGTTTAAGAATCGTAAATCTGTAAAGTTTAGTCCAATAATTAAGGAAGTGAATACAGATGTTACTTCTACAATGGGACATACAGAAGATATAGATAAATGTGAAGAAGGGATGATTAAAATTAAGGTAACAAATGGTACAATTATTAAGAGAAATCATGAAGAAATAAGTATAAAAGAATTATCAGTTGGTAAAAAAGTTAGAATGATTATTCAGATATATGCAATATGGGTAAATACAGAAAATAATGTTACTACTTTTGGAATTTATATTAAACCAGAAATAATAGAAGAGAGAAATAGTTATAATTTAGAATTTATAGAAGAAAAAGTAATTATTGATTCCGATTCTGATACAGAATCAACAACATCAACTGCAACATGCAATTCGACAAATGATGAATTAAATGATGAAGAAATAAAATATGAATCTAAATAATTAGGGTGATTTATAAACATTATCATTTTTATCAGAAGATTCAGATGAATGAATATCTATGCTAATACCGTCATCATATTTTTTAAAAGACTTAACTGTATTAGATGAAAAAATTCTTCTTTTATTAGAAGCAGGTGTACTATTTATTGTTTCAGTCATATCTTTAACAATAATATTGTAATTTTTATCAATATAATCAAGAACGTTATATTGCAATGCCCATTTAAAAAAATTCAATTGACTGATATTAGATGTCACACATTGCGTATCAGATACTTTGAATAAAATTCTTTCAGTACCTCTACAGAATGGATCGATATATTTTTTACCATAAGCGTTCAATTGACTACGGTAATGAGTATGAATATTTATATAACATTCCTCATTGTTTTCTTTAATTTTATAGATAATTTGATTTTTTTTAGAATAATTAGTTACAAACCAATCAATTACTCTTAATGAAATACGAGATGTGCCTGTAATTAGTGGAATGACTTTTTTGAATTTTTCTTCAGTAAAATAAGCTTGTAATGATTTTAATAATAAGGCACTTTTTCCTTCTATTTTAAAATCATTTAAACTATCAAGAATAAATTTGTTATTGGTTTCATGACGAAGTCTAGTGTCGCTATCGGTTTCAGTATTAATAATTCTTTCCATATATAAATAATTGAATGCTATTGTTTTAAGTCCTTTTTTCTATAAAATAAAAAAATTGACAAGTAAAGTTTTTACGAATAAAATTACTTAAAGACAACTAACGATATATATTATATAATTAAAAATGTCTTCCACCAAAGCCACTAAAGTAGCCAAGAAAGAAGTAGTTAAAGATGAACCTAAACCCGAGCCTGTTGTCGTTGAAACCAAGCCCGAAGTAGTAGAAAATGAAAGTGATAATGAAGATAAGAAAGTCACATTTGATGAATTAATGGAACAATTTAATGAACAATACAAGAATGTCCGTCAAGGTATGCTCGCTCTCGGTGGCATGCAAGTGCAACTCCGTCGTGCACATAACCAAGCAATGCGTGCACAAAGCCAAAAGAAGAAGCCTCGTCGTGTAGCTGTTGACAGTGGCATCCTCAAGCCTGTTGCACTTCCAGTTGAAGCTGTTGCCTTCCTTAAGGATGTTGGTGTAGCCATTCCTGAATCTGGTTTAATGCGTCGCACTGAACTCAGTGGTGCTATATATGATTATGTAAAATCTAAATCATTATACAAGCCTGATCCTTCTCGTGAAACTGGCTTTGACCGTAAAGTAATCATTCCTGATGAAAAACTCCGTAAGCTCTTTTCACTCGGTAAAGATGCAACACTTGATTTCAGCTCTATTAACTCTAATCTCGCTGTAATTTACAAGAATGCCAAGGAAGTTGCCGGTGATGCACCAGCTGCTGCTGCACCAGCTCCTGCTCCATCTACTGCTGCCAAAAAGGCACCAGCAAAGGGCAAGGCTGCTACCACAACTGCTTAAATAAATAATAAAAAAAATAAATAATAATAAATAATTAACTATTAATTTAAATAAAAAAAATTAATAATTTAATAATTTAATTCATACAAACTCATTCTCATGGATAAAGATGAATGAGGAACAGCATTTGTTTTATAAGATTTAATAAAATCAGACATACCATCAATCAAGCTATTTATATCATCATAATTTCGTGATAATATAATTGGTAGTGAATTTTCGTTAAACAAATAATTTTTAAAAAAGAAATAAGATATAATACTTGTTTTTTGTCTGAAGTTATTTTCGATTAATAAATCAGTAGGTTTCATATTAAAATAATTTAATATTTTATTCATTTGATATTCTTGCCATCCAAGATCATTGCCCAAATAGTTTAAGAATAATTCATTTGCACTAGTATTAGGATAAAAGACGTGTTGAGTGTAATTAGCAATATACCAATAATAGAATATGATAGCTAAATATTCAGTGATACCTTCATTGGTAATATTATCATCTTTTATTTTAAGAGGTAATGGATGTAAAAATTTATTATCAAAATCAAATTGGGAAGAATGGATTAATTCGTGGATGAGAACTTTAAGAGATTCTTCTTTACGAAATATATGGATATCACGAGGTTCAGCTACAAATGTAAAACCAGAATTAGAATATTCTTCAGATAAAATTTTAGGTTTATTAGGATAAACAGGTGGTAATCTTTTTTTAATATCAGTTAAGTATAAAGTAACAAGATATTTTCCAGGCATAATAGTAGCCCACCAACGAACTATATTAGCAACATGATTAATATATTTATTAGAAACATTAGTACCGTTATTGCCGTTTGGTGATAATGCTAAATCACGTTTTGAATTACCGTTATTGCCGTCTGGCTTTGAATTACCGTAGATAATAATTTTATGAGGTGGTATATCTAATGTATATTTAGTCGTTAATAATTTAACAGCATTTAAAATGGAAGGAAATCTAGAAAATCTAGAATCGTCTAATGCATCAGTAGGTGCATGTTGAATTTTAAAAGAATAAGGTTGATTTTTAAATCTTATAGGTGGTAATTTTTCTAAATATTCTAAAATAGTATCAGAAAATGACAGATCTATTTTTTTTATAACTTTTAAACGTTTATAAGTATTTTCGTCAAATGTCGACATATTTTATTCTTAACTTAAGATAAGAATAAATAATATGAGTATGAATAAAGAAAAATACAACCCAGACGTCAACCGCAAATTTGAACAAGTTTCAAGAGATAGAGATAATATTAATTTTGAATTTACCAAGCAAGTTTACAAGGGAATTACAAATGACTTTCCAGAAAATGTAACTAAACCAGAAGATTTACAATTAAAGGTAGACCCAGTAGATTTTGATATTATTAAAAACAAGATGGAAGAAGCAGTAAGGGAAAGAGAAAAACAAAAAGAAGAACAAGAGAGAATTCTAAAAGAGATGGCGGAAAAGAAGATTAAAAAGAAATTGGAAATTAAAACAGCAAAAACCAGTGATGTTCAAGAAAATCATACAGATATGAAGAGTTCATTTAAAAAATTCGAAGTAAATAAGAATGATAATTTATTAAGAGAGAAATTACAATTAAATGATGTATTAGATTTTATTAAGAAACTATAGCAATTCACTACGTTCATCTCGCTACGCTCGGTTCGTTTCACTCACAGTTACGGAAATCATTTACGGCGAACAAAGTGAGCTGAAGGAGCTTAAAGCGACTGATATAAATCTGTATAGATTTATTGTTATAAAATAAAATCTAGATACTTATTAATTGAATTAATAATGGATAAATTGGATAAAGAATTAACACTGTTATTCGAAGAGTCGGATAACACTCCAAAACTAAACTATATAAAGGAAAATTTAAAACACCATAGAGCATTTAAAAAGTTTATAAAAATATGTATTGATTTCAAAATAAAATTATTTGATGTTATAGAAGATAGATATATTGTAAAGAGTAAAGAGAAGTTAATTAAAAGTGTTTTTCAGAAGAGAAGTGAAATAATAGAAACATTGGCTAAATCAATTAATAATTATAATCAATTAGAAAAAGTTGTTTTATCAAGAAAAGTAAAAATGTTATTAAAACAAGAAGTACCAGATAAGAAAACAGATTCGTCATCACCAGATGAAACTACATTTGATATTAAAGCAGGTATAGATAAATTATATAATGAATTTAAGATAGAATCAAAAATATTGGATATGTTATTAGATTTAGTAGTGAATACATTCCAGCCTGAAGTATTACAATCATTTTATACATCTAAAATAAAACAAACAAAATACATCGAAGAATATATTAGTTAGAACAAATAATTTAAAATTTATATAAACGATAGCTATTTATTGTTTATATGATATTAGTTGGTATTGATTTAGGAACAAACAATACAGTTTTATCTTATTATGACGGAACATTACATGTAATAGATAAACCAATTCCTAGTGTAATTTCAATAGAAGATGATAAAGTTAAAATAGGTAATGATGCATTAGCAACAGGAAATTATCATAGAAATTTAAAAAGAAGATTAGCGAATAGTCCAAAATTATTATCATTGTATCAAGAATTTTTAACACAGATTAAGAATAAATTAGAGACATATTTATTAGAAAATGATTTAGATAGTGAATACAAAGTAGTTGTAACAGTTCCTGCATATTTTTCAGAAGCAGATAAAGATATTACTAAACGTGCAGTTTTAGGTGCTGGATTACCATTAATTAGATTATTAGCTGAGCCAACTGCAGCAGGTATTGCATATGGATATTTTTATCATACAGCAGAAGAAGTTGTATTAGTATTTGATATGGGTGCAGGAACAACTGATTTAACATTAATGAGAAAAATTACAGATGCTCCTACTAATTCTAATGATGAAAATACAAATAATTTTTATGAAGTAATTAGTTTAATGGGTGATGTAAAATTTGGTGGAGAAGACATCACGGATTTATTACGTAAAAATATTCCATCGTTAACCAATCCGGAAGAATCAAAAATTAAATTATCTTCTGGTGATATTCCTGAAATTTTGCAAAAAGATTATTTTAAAATGTTGGAAACAGAGTATTATACTAAGATTACAAGTTTATTTGATAAAATTCTTACTGATGGTGCTACTACTAAAAAAGAAGTAACACAAATTTTATTAGTTGGAGGTTCAACAAAGAATCCATTTATTCGTCAAGTAGTTGAAAATTATTTTCAAAGAGATTTAAAATTTATGATTGATCCAGATACAGCAGTTTCATTTGGTGCAACTATTTATGGTAATTCATTAATATCAAATACAAATAATGTAGTATTAATTGATAGATTACCATTATCAGTAGGTATAGAAGTAGAAGATGGAAAATATGCAAAATTAATTGAGAAGAATAGTATTATTCCAGCTAAGAAAGAATCATTTTTTACTACACAAGAAGATGACCAAGAATATATTGAAGTTAAAGTATATCAAGGTGAACATCATTATGTAAAAGATAATATGTTATTAGGTGTATTTAAAGTAATGATAGAACCAAGACCAAGATGTACACCTAAGATTTATGTATCAGCAGAAATTAATCCAGATGGTATTTTAAAGATTACTGCAAAAGATGGTAGTAATCAAGAAGTATTACAAATTAAAACAACCAGAGATAATGATATTTCTAGATATTCAACAATTATGCCAAATGAATTATTTGAAGAAGAGTTTGAATTATTAAATAATATGTTTAATGGTATGAAATCACAAATTTTATTTCAACTTACTGAAAATATATATCTTAATATAGATCCAGAAGTAAAAGAAAAAAGACTAAATTTATTTAATACATTAGATGAAAAAGTAGAAGTATATAAAGAAAATTTTCCAAGATTATTTGGGGATATGAAAAAGGAGAATAATTTACGTCATATGGAAGAAAATATTATAGATATGAAAAAAATAGTTGAACTAATAAATAATGAATTTAGTGATTATTTATCTAATTATGAATTAGAAAACACCAAAGTAGATTGGAATAAAAAGATTGAAACGATTCTTGAAAATATGGATAAATATAAGTTAACAGAAGAGCAGAATAACAGAGTATTAGAATTATCAGAAGCAATTATAGAAGCAGATAATATTAATTGTGAAGAAATGTTTTCTGAAATTAATCAGATATTAGGTTATAATTTATAAATATTTCCTAAAATTAATTATGAGAATTAGAGAATTAAAAATTTATATATTGAAGAATGAATATGATAAATATATCAAGATAATACATAGTTTTAGAGAACATATTCATAAAATATTTTATTATCATGTAATTAATACATATGAAAAATCAATTTATTTAAATGAATTGACAGATATTCATAAATTATTAAATGATTATTATAATGATAAAATAATTAATTTTTGTGAAAAAAATAATGAAATTACACATGAAATATTAGAAATGGAGTTGAATGAAATTATAATATATGCAAGTAAAATGAGATTAATTCCAGAAATTATTGATAGTCATGAAATATTTTATGATTCATTTTGGCATCCATTATCAGATATTAAGTATAATATTAAAAAGGTTGCATCTAATATAGGATTTCCAAATATTAAAATAGCAATTCAAATGATGATGAAAGATGATTATGATGCAAAAATATTGGATAATAAATCAAGAATATTAATAGATAATTATAATTATTTATTTATTCCATTAAGATATCATGAAGTAGAAATAAGAAATTCAGAAACATTATCAATAGTTTCAAATAATGATAAAAAGGCGAATAATTTTGACTTGTATACGAATAATATATTTTTTAAGGAATGTGCAATTGAGAATATTTTTATACCAACATTTGAATTGCATTTAAAAAAGGATTCAAATTATTTTGAAAATTATTTGGTATTAAAAGGTATTTTTATTGTAGATGAAATTTCATTATTTATGAGAAGTAGCATAATTGTATTTAATCAATTATTTGTTAAAAGAAAATATTTGGAAACATTAATTGATGGAGAATTAGCAAAAAATATGATGAGAGGATTATCATTAGGTGAAATTATAGTATATTCACCTGAAAAATTAAAAGAATTAATAAATGGAAATATAAATAAATATAATATTATTAAAATAAAAAATCCACAAAATATTTTTAAAGATACAGTAAATAAGAATAATATTAGTGAATTTTATAATACAATTAAAATATTGTTAGCTGGTGAGGAAGAAAATTATCAATTAGCAGGATTTTTATGTTCATTAGCAAAAGATAAAAAATATAATGATGTAAGTTTATCAGAAGTAATTATTAGTTATTTAAGTTATATATCTCAATGTAAAATTAGAAAATTTATGGTTATAATTAAAGATATATCTAATGATGATAGTGATTATAGAAAACAAATATTAACACATCCAACAATGCCAGATAAAGTTAAATTACTTGCAATGGAAAAAGTTTCTGAAATGAAAAATAATAACAATGATTATCATAAACAATTATTATTTGTAAAAACATTAATTAAATTTCCATGGATATCACAAGAAGAAACAGATTTTTTTAAGAAAAAAATATTAGATAAATCACCATCTGTATTATTTGATGAAATAGAAGATAAATTAAATAAGAAGGTATATGGTCATGAAAAAGCAAAAGAACAATTTGTTTTACAAATAGCAAGATGGATAACAAATCCATCGGGTCAAGGTTATTCAATTGGATTAGTAGGACCACCAGGTGTAGGTAAAACATTATTAGCTAAAAGTGTGAGTGCAGCATTAGATTTACCATTTATTCAAATTACATTAGGTGGTCAAAATGATGGTGAATTATTACATGGACATGGATATACGTATGCAGGAGCACAACCAGGTATGGTTGTTAGAAAATTATCAGAAATAGGAAAAGGGAGATGTATAATATATTTTGATGAATTAGATAAATGTAATGTAAAACATGGTATTAATGAAATATCGAGTATTATAATTCATTTAACAGATCAAAATATGAATCATTGTTTTCAAGATAGATTTTTTCAAGGTGTCGATTTTCCATTACAAAATTGTATTTTTATGGCATCATATAATGATTCATCTTTAATAGATCCAATTTTATTAGATAGATTTGTAGAAATAGAAGTAAAACCGTATACAATCAAAGATAAGTTAAATATTATTAAAGATTATGTATTACCAGAAATAATAAGTGAAGTTGGATTAAAGAAGACAATTAAAATAGCAGATGAAGTAATTAAGAAGGGTATTTTAGAATATACAAATGAAGCAGGTGTGCGTGATATTAAACATAAATTAGAATTAATAATGATGAAAATTAATAAAGAAGTATTAGTTGGTAAGATTAATGATAATTTATTAGAAATTAATTGGGATTCATTTAAAAAATATATTGATGAAAAATCATATAAAACAGAAAAGATTCATGAAGAACCAAAGATTGGTATGATTAATGGATTATATGCTACAGTAAGTGGTCGTGGTGGTATAGTTCCAATTCAAGTAATGCAATTATATGGAGAGAAAACATTCCAATTAAAATTAACAGGGTCATTAGGTGATGTAATGAAAGAAAGTATTCAATGTGCTTACACTGCTGCATTAAATTATATTAAAGATAAAGGTCATGATATTAGTAAAATATTAGAAAATTTTACATCAGGATTTCATATTCATGCACCATGTGGGGCAACACCAAAGGATGGTCCAAGTGCAGGTGCTGCGTTTACATTAGCATTTATTAGTATATTATTAAATCAAAAGATTAGTAATGAAATTGGTATAACAGGAGAGATAGAATTAACAGGTAAGATTACTAAGATAGGAGGATTAATTAGTAAACTACAGGGAGCTAAATTAGCGGGAATTAAAAAAGTCTTAATTTCAGAAGAAAATTCAGATGATATAGAAGAAATTAAAACAAAATATCCTGAAATTGTAGACAATATAGAAATTATAACTGTAAAAAATATATTAGATTGTCAAATAATTTTTCTTTAAATAATATATTTTCTTTATATATAGTATATACATAAAATGTCTACAGCTGGTGTTGCAACAGGTTCAGTACCAATATCAGCACAAGCTAATTCAGCACAAGCTAATACTATGACACTACCAATATTAGCACAAGCTAATACAGCTAATACAGCTAATACAGCTAATACAGCTAATACAGCTAATACAGCTAATACAGCTAATACAGCTAATACAGCTAATTCTGTGTCAGTACCATTTTTACCATATAATAATACAGGAATTCCTCATATAGTATCAACTATAACAAATACACATACTCTTTCATGTGGAGATGGTTATAGTGTACAATATGATAGCGATACTACTAATGTAAGATGTTTACCTAATGGTCAAAATGCATCTGGTTTCACATCACATGTCTATGAATTTAAATCCAGAAAAGGTCGTAACGTTGAAGACTTTTCTCAAAATACAAATGGCAAATGCAAAGCCAGATATTAAACTTTAGATTTTTCTTTATATAATGTATAAAGAAATGTCTGCTCCAACGCAACCATTTAATATTTGTCCAAATGGTCAAACTGCAATGGGTAATAGTGATGGTGTAACAAATAGTTGTCAACCAATTACATGTCCAACAGGATTTTCAGTAAAACCAGATGAACATGGAACAATTGGATGTGCAGTACCAGGAGAACCAGCGATAGTATGTCCAAGTGGTAAGACTTTAACTGAAAAAGATGGATGTCAAATAACATCAGGATTAGTAAATGCAGTAGATAGTGAAGGTATTCGTAATTATGGATTATGTCCAAATAATTATAGAAAAAATAGTATTGGTGCATGTGAATATGTTGGTTTTAAATGCCCAGATTCAGTTTCACATGGTAAAGGCGTTTCAATTATACTTCAAAATAATGTTCCAGGATGTTCGATATACCAAGGTAATGAAATTGTATGTCCAACAGGATATAAATATGTAATAGATCCAATAGACGATATGCTAACATGTGCAGGTATTGATAGTTATATAGCAAAGGATAAAGGTAATTGTCCTGGTAAATATGAATCTGTACCAGATGATTATGGTAATAATATTTGCCAGCCAATAGAACCTCATGTTAGTTTAGGTTTTACATCAAAAGTTTATGATTTCAAAACTAAATCTAATAAATGTAAAATTAGATATTAAAATATATCTTTATATATAATATATAAGAAATGGGAGCAGCTCCATCTTGTCCAAAATGTCCAGATTGCCCTACAAATTCATTAACATCATCATCACCAGTATCATCATCTCCAGTATCATCATCGCCAGTATCATCACAGTATAGATTACCATCCACATCATCACCATCCACATTATCACCATCCACATCATCACCATCCACATTATCACCATCATCATTACTATCACCATCACCATCCACATCATCACCATCCACATCATCACCATCCATATCATCATCATCAACATCATCAAATCCATTTACATTTTCACCTCCATCATCATCATCACCATCATCATCACCAGCATCATCACTATCATCATCACCAGCATCATCACTATCATCATCACCAGCATCATCACCGTCCACATCATCACCTGCATCAACGCTACCATCTTGTCCAGTAGGTACAAAAGTATCTAAACAAACTAAATTATCAACAGGAACAAATACATTATCTTGTTATGATTCTACAGGAACTATTATTGGAAGCCCAATACCTAGCTTACCATCAACTGATAATATATGTGCAACTTCAGGAGACTCACGTATTAATAACTATTTAACTCTTGTTAGTACTGGTTATGTTCAATGTAAAGTAGGTAATACTACACTAAAGGATACTAATCCATGTCCAGTTGGATATAATGCAGTAATTTCACCTACATTAAGTCTTGACGGAACTTTAATTTATACATGTGCAGGTGGTTCTAATCCAATGACATGTCCATTTAATATAGCACCAAAAAATGTAGACCTTCCATGGGGTGGTTCAGGATATCAATGTACTATATCACCAACAAATGGTTTTACATCAAACGTTTATGATTTTAAATCTAAAAAAGAACGTAATATAGAAAACTTTTCACAAAATAATTCTAAATGCAAAGCCAGATATTGAATTTTAAAAAGCTATAGATTTTTCTTTTTATAATGTATAAAGAAATGTCTAATATTAATTCACCTGCTAGTAGAAATACTCCATCAAATACTCCATTTTTTCCACCATCAGCACCAACATTTAATCCACCAACTCCAACATTTAATCCACCAGCACCAACTTTTAATCCACCAACACCAACCTTTACACCACCAGCTCAAACTCCTAGAGCACCAGCTCCAACCTTTAATCCACCAACACCAACCTTTACACCACCAGCTCAAACTCCTAGAGCACCAGCTCCAACC
>Ga0208109_1000340_pt1 | contig 14017 bp, 17 predicted proteins | sample CryBogCBH18Jul08_FD_184594 | JGI IMG/M metagenome (GOLD analysis project Ga0208109, IMG submission 184594) | Freshwater microbial communities from Crystal Bog, Wisconsin, USA - CBH18Jul08 (SPAdes) (version 2) | ecosystem: Environmental > Aquatic > Freshwater > Lake | place: Crystal Bog...
GTGAGCTTGTCCTGGCGTCAAATGGAAGCTAGTTGGATTACCAAGAGCATCGACGGTTGCATGTATTTTAGTGCTCAAACCGCCTTTACTAATACCTATCGCTTGGTCTTCTCCGTCTTTTTTTGGGCGCCAGCACTGTGTTGATGAGCTCTTACAATCGTTGAATCTATCATTGCATATACGTTGTCAGCATCTTTAGCTAAATCCTCGAACATGCGTTTCCATACACCAGTTTTTGCCCATCGGCTGTGACGAGTGTGAATTACGCGAAATCACCAAAGCGTTCTGGAATGGTCTTCCCCCTGAAAAATGGTCCTCCCTGAAGTATGGGTTTTTGAACCCAAGAGGAGGAATAATCGATGGGCAAGAAGCGTTATAAACCGGAAGAAATTGTTTCCAAGCTCCGCCAAGTTGATGTGCTGACGTCGCAAGGAAAGAAGGTTGCCGAAGCCATTCGATCGATAGGGGTTACGGAAGTAACCTACTACCGCTGGCGTCAGGAGTATGGTGGTCTCAAGAGCGATCAGGTTAAGCGCTTGAAAGGTTTAGAGCAGGAAAATCTTCGCCTTAGAAAAGCAGTATCTGACCTAACGCTTGAGAAGCTTATCCTGAAGGAAGCCGCCTCGGGAAACTAATCAGCCCCGCTCGCCGTCGTCTTTGTATTGACCGGCTTATCGCGAAGTTCGGGGTATCGGAAAGATTAGCCTGCAGGGTTTTGGGTCAACATCGCTCTACGCAACGTAAGGTTGCCACGAGCCGTGATGATGAGGCCGCTCTAACTGCGGATATCATTGAGTTGGCGACCCAGTATGGCCGCTATGGCTATCGCCGCATCACGGCTCTTCTGCGCCAGGCTGGCTGGGTTGTGAATGCAAAGCGTGTTGAGCGGATCTGGCGACGAGAGGGGCTTAAAGTCCCCAGTAAGCAACCCAAGCTTAAGCGGCTTTGGCTGAATGACGGTTCCTGTATTCGTCTAAGGCCATAGCATGCCAACCATGTCTGGTCTTATGATTTTGTTGAAGACCAAACGCATGATGGACGAAAATATCGCATGCTGAACATTATTGATGAGTATACGCGAGAATGTCTTGCAATCAGGATTGATCGACGGCTGAACTCGACATCAGTCATAGACGTTCTATCAGACCTATTCGTTATACGCGGCATTCCCAAATTCATACGTTCAGATAATGGCCCAGAGTTTATTGCCCAAGCCGTTCAAGATTGGATCACAGCGGTGGGAGCAAAGACTGATTACATCACGCCGGGAAGCCCCTGGGAAAATGGATACTGCGAAAGTTTCAATGCGAGGTTGAGGGATGAGCTTTTAAATGGAGAGATCTTGTATTCATTGCAGGAAGCAAAGATCGTGATCGAAAACTGGCGCAAGGAATACAATACGAAAAGGCCACATTCATCACTGGGTTATCGGCCGCCAGCACCAGAAAGATTCATGCCGCAGCACCCGTCTGCGCTACCCAAACCAGCTCCGCCGGGCGCTTGCGGCTTGGCAAACAGTCATGTCTTAAACTAACATTCAACTGGACCACCTTTTGGGGGCAGATCAGAATCTACAAGTAAAATTAGATTTTCTAGCATATATTGTTAATATATGCAGCCTCCTATTTTTTCTAGGAACGGATATTAAGTGCTGAAAGGTGCGTATCTTGATGAGAGATTCAATACTGATGGAGAATATATAGACAAACCGAACGTAAAAAATGACCAATTGAAGACTTCTAATGCAAAAGAGCGTCATGCAATTAACAGCTTTGCGGTTCGTGAGGTAAGTGAAATCATATGTATCTTCGTGGGACAAAAGAATTAGTTCCCTTCTTCAATTAAAATTGTCTTCTTGTAGCCAAGCTAATAGCATACCAGATATAGGTAACTTTAATTAATTTATTTCCCAGAGTGCGGATCTCTTAGGTAACTTCGAAGTAACCTAAGAGTAGTAAATAAATCATCGATAACTATCTTTAATTTTTTCATTTTTATCCACCTGATTATTTAATAATTTCACAATTTTAGAAATTAAATAATAGATTGTTCTCTGAAAAAACATGTTCGATATAGCACACATCAAAAATTGGTTGTTAGCTAATCTAAAGACATTGCCTATCAGCACTTATATTAGAATCATGAACGAATTATGATTTTAATTCAAAAAATTATGGAAAGGATATTTAATGCCTATATATTAATAGAATAACCTGTCGAACATATTTATTATTTGAAATTATCGGGATCATTCAATTCAAATACTAGTGAGATAATTGATAAATAATTTGAATCAAAATAATCTAATTTTATTGTTCTTGACATGAACGAAGGGCAATTTATTTTTTTTGCTAATATGATTTCAATTCTGCTGACAGATTGAAGAAATGATATGTTTCATGAACAGTTAAATCTTAATTTTTACATTTGTAGATCTGGGGTCTGAACAGGTTCAGAATTGTATAACTCTGGATATAGAGCCTTTAAAGCCTTAATCTTTGGAAGGATAAAATCAATAACATATGGTTTATTTGCATAAATAACTGAGTAATCTTGATGATAACCTTCTGCCGGATAAAATGTGTACCCCGACTCAATTTTAGTAACAATAGGTTTTTGGAAAATCTTAAGAAGATTTAACTGATCAATATACCGACGAACAACCTCTTTTTTTTTCGCATCATCTATAAAAACTACTGATCTGAATTGCCTACCAACATCTACCCCTTGACCATCAAGCTGCGTTGGATCATGAGCAACAGAAAAGTAGATTTTTAATAATTTCCCCAAGCTCACGATGTTAGGATCGTAGATAACTTCAACAGCCTCGGCATGCTTTGTTCTACCTGATCCGACAAATTCATAACGTGCCGTAGTTCTATCGCCGCCAGCGTATCCTGATAATGCTCTCTTTACGCCTTTAACATGTTCAAAAACACCCTGAACTGTCCAAAAAGATCCTCCTGCGAGGATAATTTTTTGGTTTTTACCTGAAACAAGAGGATCATATGCAGGGTCGGGCAGTAACTCATCAGCCATCGCTGAGGTAATGATGATCAAGAATATTAACAATACTAAATAAAACCTGAGCACAGTAAGCCCCTTATTAATTTAGTCTTATTGAGGACATATTTTATCAGAGTATAATTTATGCTATTTCCGGTATTTAATGCAACTGGGCTAATACAAGCTCTGCAAGAAAAAATATTTCACAATATTCGCATTAACAATAGAGAAACGATCAGCCAAAACGTTTCGACCAATCTATCACAGGCAGAATTTGCTCGACAGCTCTGCGGCCCTATCTAAAGTTTCTTAAATGATAGAAAGTATAATTATCCCATGGGAGCGGGAGATCAAAATAAATTGCAATTGATTTAATCAGACACTAATTCCCAAAAAGGACGCCGTTCGATGAACGGCCTACCAGAGTAAACTTGCGCAAAAGAGCGTGAATGGCTATCCCAGGCGAGTATGAGTGCTCAGGACCCCGCATGTGTCATTCTTTGCTCTCATTGCGTTGGATAATTGAAATCGCTCAAATAATACTAGGAATATTTATTTATTACGGGCCAACATAATAGCGTTGTCCATGCGGAATATCTGGAAGAGCATAGTCTCTGTAAGTATCGATATCCACTTTACCTGAAACACTCGGTTCTTTTGTGATTTTAAGAGATCCTGCTTTTACAAAAACAACATGTGCATCACTTCTTAATTCTTCCTGTGACATAAAACGAATATTGGCAGCGTTGACAGGAGCTAAAGACAGCATAAGAGCGATGGTTCCTACAGAAAAAACAATCAAAGTTTTCATTTTTTTCTCCTTATTCACAATATAAGTTAACATTGCTATTCAATAATAACATATTGAGCCTTTTAGGAACCAATCAAAAACATGATTGGTGTGATAGAGCTGACAAGAGACTTAGTCATTTTAGTATTTCCTTCCTAGCCTTAACATCGATTTTTGTATCTGATTTTTAGAAGTTATCGAAAACTAAAAAATGAATCTGTTTGACATCACACATTATGAAATAGCATGTGATTTAGGATTTATTGCTACAAAACGTTACTAGCCTTAGATGATAAACGATCTAACTATGCGCTTTATTCGTGTGCGATACCGCACATTTTCAAAAACAATCCTATCTTAAACCTAACCCCATCAAAAACCTCTGATTAAGGTAAGTTTTTGATGGGGGTTTTCTATACTATCGATGCAAAAACTTGTTAGAAATATGTTAATGATCAATCTCTTAGCGCTCATATATTCAATCGTAGAGAAAAAATCAGCGCAGCAGCTAAATCCCTGTGCGTGCAACAACCAATCGTCAGCAGAAAAATAAAAAAGACATGTAGACGACATTGCGACTACACTTTTTGAAAGAGACACAATGGACCCCTTTTTACAGGCAAAGCCAATCCTCAATCATTTGAAGCTTTTAGCGTGTGCTAAAAAGCGACGACGCGCTGATCCGGTAATAACCTCCATGCTCTGATAGTGGCCAGACATAATCCTATGTTTCAGCAGACTCTTAAGTCTTCAGGTTAGACTTGGCTGTTCAGTCAATATGAGTCCAGTCCACTTCCTAACAAGAAATAAGAGCGATAAACTCCTTCAAAAATGCTCTCAATTTTGTAATGTGTGACATCACATATAATTTTATTTTGACTTCATCTACCTTCTGAAGGTCAGAAAAATTAAACACAATATTTAATCAAAGGGAAATATAAAAATGATCACAGAAGTTGAATCACAGCCCTCAGCTAAAATGATAGAATTTACTGATGAACTCAGTGATGAGGCGCTGGACAGGTGTCTTTTGTCAAGAATGTGTAGCGGTAGCGATTCTGCTCCTTGCTATGCCCCAATCGATTAGCCTACTAACTAATTTAGGTTGTGTACTCACGTATTACTCTTAAATTAAATATAACATGATTCAAGCTTCCTAAGGAGCTTGAATCATGGCCCGTTACGAACTTAAAGATTATTCCTATGGCTTGTCCGCCACTACTCCAGCTTGATTGAGAATTATTGTAAAATTGTAAAGCTAAACATACTGGGTTTGTGCCGTAAAAGATCTGGCTTGCATCGATCGACAACTCAAGCTTTCCATTGACGCCATCAACCGCGGGCTTCATCCCAGATATTATTGCTGTTATCATCAGAAATGATGATAAAATGTTTGACTGAGTTGTCTCCTCGGCTATTGCTGGAATCCAGCTAAGAATAAGCAAAGATATTACTGATTATAGGTCTTTCATATCACTGCTTATTCGAAGAAGTATAACAGTTTGAAAATAAAATGGGCCTTGAACTTTAACAATGTAAAAAAATAAATTTCAGATTATTTGGTTGAAGGTGATTTTTTGGTAACTCAAAGGGAAACACCCATCTCTAACTGGGCTTCTTTTTCCATTTAAATTTATAGTTAGAACTTAGCGATAACCGGTGTTGCGTCAGAAAAGCTGAATTCGTGATTTACACAACTGCCTATGATATTACCGTTGAAATATGTTGAAGAATTGAGACTTTGTATATAAACAATGCCGCCTGTTGAATTTGGGATCGATGACGTACCGCCATTCCATTTTCTTATTGCCTGCCCCATATATAAAGCATGTTTACCTTAGTCATAGTAAACATACTCAGCTTTAGCGCACCAGTTGCCTGAAAAATTCCCATCCTGCTCTAGCACCAGCGCTCCAACCGACTCAAATCTGTAAGAATCAATAGTTCGAAACGGGCGTTACAACTGCAGTAATGACCAATGCAAGACCTTGTCCATTCACCCCAAGGTTTGTTTGCCCGTATGCCATAACTGCGGTCGCGTAGTCAGAAATTGCTGGATGAACATGAAAACCTAATCTACATCTTGCTGTTCAAAGATATTCAAGAGATTTTGGAACCAAATATTCTAGACGTTGAATGTGTTCATACAACCAGTAGACGTTTGAAAATATGACTAATTGTTGCGGATCAGGGCCTGCGAGACAATTTTTAAGTTGAGTTACGGAGGTTTTCTAGCTCACGTAGCCATTAAGGAGCGAAAATGAGAAAGAAAACTGTAACCAGTAAACAGCCTGGGGATGAACTTATCCGTGACATTCGCCACCGCACTCATTTTACTGCTAATTACGCGGTAGGATGGACGGCATGTAAGAATGTTATTATTCTTGCTCGCTGCGTTTAAAATATTCGGATTTATCAGAGCCGAGCAAAAAATTGTTAAAGGAACAGCCTTTCTACTTCTTCTACTAGGCCGCGCATCAGCTTTAGTGCCAATCCGTCCTCGGGTAATTCAGCTACAGTCTTGGTTCCTGTGTCAATAGGAACGGGTTTGCCAGTCGGACTGACCGCGGGAAGTATCTAAAATAATAATTCCATCAAGATTCATGCTTCTTAATGAGAGCAACCCAAACCGCGGAGAAGTTATATTAAAAGCAGCACATGAAAAAACAAAAAATCTAAATTTTAAGAGGAACTATGAATAATAATTTATCACATACTCGCCGTAGACTTCTCAAGTCTTTTGGGGCAACGGCAGCATTAGGCGTGTTGAATGAATACTCTTCAGCAAATACTAGCCAGGCTTACACAAAGCCAATTCCAACCTCAGCCCCATTCTCAACTGGTAATGAAATACCAAACTTTGCAATACCTGTACTAGCCTGCGACTGCCACCACCACATTTTTAATGATAAATATCCTGTAGATAAAGCTGCAACGCTTCTGCCGGCTAATGCAAGCACTTCTGACTATCGCCTACTTCAAAGAAGGCTCGGATTGCAGCGTAATGTTATTGTTCAACCATCTGCCTATGGAACTGACAATTCTCTCTTGGTAGACTCACTTCATGAGATGGGTAATAACTCTCGAGGCGTATGTGTAGTTGATATTAACGTTACTGATAAAGAGCTTGAGAGGCTTCATACCTTAGGCGTTAGGGGCATCAGATTTAATCTCAGCTTCCCAGTGGGCATTACTGCGGAAATGATGCTACCATTATCACAACGCATTGCACCACTTGGATGGCATATTCAAGTGAATGGCACAGGGGAGAAAAACTTAGCCCATATAGATATTTTCAGGAAGATGACGAGTAAAATAGTATTTGATCATCTAGGTCAGCCTCCCCAACCCGCAGGCATTGGTCACGCATCATTCAAGATGTATGCTGATCTATTAAGCTCCGGAAATACATGGATGAAATTAACTGGGGAATACATCACAAGCAAGAAACTAGACTTTAGCGATACTGCCATTGTTGCTAAGAATTACATAGAAATTGCTCCCGAGCGGGTTATTTGGGGAACGGACTGGCCTCATGCAAGTAAAAAAGCAAATGAAAAGCCAGATGATGCAATAATGATGGATCAAATTGCTCTTTGGACACCAAGTTCAACAATTCGAGAAAAGATACTTGTGACTAATCCTGCGGTCTTATATGGTTTTAAGTAATATTTATGAAATGGAAATATCCTTGTATGTATTGCTTCTTAAGAAATTTGTGAAATTTACAATAAACAAATATCTTGCCAAGAAGATACTAGGATACCCAGATTTTTATTGAGTAGATTTAGTAATTTGAATCATAAATTTAATTATATGAAGTTACCATATTTGGTCGATTGTGATGATTACCTAAACTGTTCTTTGGTATAAAAACTTTAAATAGACAAAAATCAGTCTGAAATATTATTAAAAATTACGAAGTAGCAATTGAAGTGGGATTTGACTACATTGTGTTGAGATAAATTTCTTTGTAGTTATTTTATTAAAATAACAAATCAGAAGTATTACTATGTTGTTAAATTAAGCTCATTGAGATATTAAATTGAGCTAAAATAGTGAGCATGGAAATGAGCCTTTATCACAATGCCCTTAGTTTTACCGCAAGCTTTGTTTTCTTGTTAGCCTTGCTTGTATTACTACGCATCAAAGGCCTAGTGAACAAATCTGAAGCCCCAGCCATAGCCAGACTTACGATAGACTTCGTCTTACCGTGTTTATTACTTGGAAAACTTCCGTTTATACATTTAAGCCAGGAGATAATATGGGCATCTACCTATTTAATATTTTCTGAAACAATCATTGGCTCTATTTCTTATTTACTTGGAAGATACATACTGAAACTAAATAGGCCCTCACTGGCTGTATTTATTTTATGTTCTACTTTTGGCTCTACCGCAATCCTGGGCAGCGCATTCCTGACTGCTATATTTTATGGCGACTCACAATCTGTAGCTACCGGCTTATTGATAAGCCAGCTAGCTGTTGGAATTCCTGCGTATGTAGGTATGCCAGCAATATCTATATACTTTAGCGAGGATGAAAATACCAAGCTCAACGCTATGACGATTGTTGAACAGATAGTGTTTTCACCGTCTATTATTGCGATTGTTATTGGATTACTATGGGGATTATCAGGCAGCCCAACTTCTGGTTTTCTTATAACGCCTTTTTTTAACAGCTTAAACTATGCCGGAATTACTTTGGTATTTATGGTAGCTCTACTGAACGCACTCGCGCTTGAATGGATTAATTTTAAAAGAGATGCTTTATTAATTCTATCATGTAGCATTCTAATTTTGCTAGCCGAGCCCGTTTGTGTCTACTGGCTTGATGAAGCATTCGGACAAAGCATTAGGTATACACAAACATCATTTATACTGGCAGCTATGCCATCAGCTAATTCCATTATAGCCTATGCTATTCGGTATCGCACAAATGAAAAGTTAGCAGCAACCCTTGTAACATCAACGACCATACTAAGCGCCATTTCTATCCCTTCTATTATGCCAATTTTTAGTATATTTAGATAAAGAAACAACTTCATACCTGGTGAATCAAAGAGATGATAATGATAAAAGGATATATTCCTGTATTTATTTTATCAGTGATTTTGTTATCTTCATATCCATCAGCTGCGTCTGATCCAGCATTTGAAATTGATGCAAATTGGCCCAAGACTCTACCAAATAAATGGGTACTGGGTGAGATAGATGGCGTTGCTGTTGACTCTCAAAATCATATCTGGATCAGTAATCGACCAAGATCAATTCCTGATGATCAAAAAGGAGTAACTAGTTGGGAGCGCAGGACGAAATGTTGTGTGCCAGCGCCTCCAATTCTAGAGTTCGATCAGGAAGGCAATGTGGTTCAAGGATGGGGCGGTCAATCTGAAGGTTTCGAATGGCCATCAAGAGAACATGGTATCTTCGTCGACAATGAAAATACCGTATGGTTAAGCGGAAACGGAATAAATGATGGAATGGTATTACACTTCGAAAGAAACGGTAAATTTATAAGACAATATGGTCATTCAGGGCCGGGGAAGGGAAGTTTAGACATTACGCAGATGGCTCGACCCTCTGATATTGCAGTCGATGAACAGCTTCGGGAAGTTTATATTTCTGATGGCTATTCCAACCATAGGATAATTGTTTTTGACTCTAAAACTGGGGATTTTAAAAGAATGTGGGGTGCTTATGGAAGTCTGCCAACAGATCTTCCATATAGAGATTTTGTATTAGACTCCCCGCAATTCTCTAATCCGGTTCATTGCATCGTTATGTCTAAAGATGGCTTCCTATATGTATGCGATAGAGGCAATAATAGGCTTCAAGTTTTTGATAAAGAAGGACACTTTGTCAAGCAGTATATTAACGAACCAGATACATATGGTCCAAAAGGACAAGGGTCAGTTTGGGATATTGATTTTTGGCCGAAGTCATCTCAAGAATTCATTATCGTTGTTGACGGAGCGAACGACGAAATGCGAGTTATACGTCGAGACAATGGTCAAGTCGCTTTTACTGCTGGGAGACCGGGACGACAAGCTGGTCAATTTCATAAAGTTCACAGCGTGGCTGTAGACGATTTTGGCAACCTATTCACAACAGAAACATTGTCTGGAAACCGCATTCAAAAATGGCGACCAGCACAGAATAATAAATAAATTCTAACAATAATTCCTTAGGACAAATTATTCACTATATCGTTAGAATTCCTGGTTTGGAGCTTAACTTTCTGAGCTGCTATTTCCAGATGCTCTGAGGACGCATTAATTTTATCAAGCTTACAAAGCTCGATAATAAGTCTTCGCGCATCAATTTGATGAAATTCAGCCACTTTTGATACTTTTTCAAAGTGCCCAGAGTGAAATAGAGCAAGCCCTGCCGTCATATCAAAAGTATCATACCCCTTTTTTATAATTAAATGACGAGTTAGTTCTTCACCGGCCTGCATGACGTCGACAACATCGTAGAAAACATTGAAACCGGATCGGATTAAAGCTGAAATGAATTGGCTTGATGGAGTATTCCCTGCTGATCGACCTAACCCCTGCAGTGATGTGTCAATGATATCGAATCCTAGCTCGGCACACAGTAAAGAATTAGCTACGGCTAGGCCGAGGTTATTATGACCATGGAAACCTAATGAAGCGCTTGGGCGCAAGTCTAAGATTGCACCGTGATATTCCAAGATTTCTTTTGGCAGCATACCACCGGCACTATCAACAAGATATACAACAGATGCGCCGTAGTTAAAACATTTATCCGCCTGCCTTGCAAAACCTTGAGGTGGCACAACATAGGATTTCATCAAATTACAATATACTTCAATTCCATGCTGCATCGCTCTTTCTATATAGGGCAAACCATTCTCTACATCGCCAACCTCTGTACCAACACGAACAAACCCCATACCCTGACTAGCAGCAAGATCAATATCCTCAAGACTTGCAATTCCTGGTATGCAGAACATCCCCCATTTGGATTGTTTTACCGCTGCTTGGGCTGACTGCATGTATTCAAGATCGCTAGCTGAAGCATGACCCAGTCCTTTGGCTGATGCTCCTAGCCCTAGGCCATGACCTACTTCTATCAATGGGAAGCCCAAAGAATCTAATCTCTCCGCAATTACAAATGCTTCATCTTTTGTAAATTTAAAATCAACAACATACGCACCATCTCTGAGCGTGCACTCAAGAATTTTTGGTAGTGTTTGATTTATTGGGCTATTGCTTATCATCTTCGATAATCTCTAACTGGGACACTAAGATCTTCTGTGGTTGCCGCCCATGATGCAAGAAGTTTTTTCTTTCTGAGCAGCGTGATCGAATGCGGTCTTCTGTAAGGCCTTTGAATGCAGCATTACAAGAAGCCGCCGGCCGGTATGGTGATCCGCGGATCAGGTCCTAATCTAATTATCGAGTTCGTGAACTCTTAGATTCTAACAGGTTTTCCTGAACCAGATCTTTTCGATCGTTTTGCCCATTCAGATGGTCTGACTTCTCACACTCCCTCTACCGAAGATACTGCGCTTTGCTGATCTCGAAGATCATGCTGTCGCGGATATCGTCGGATCTCGATAATCTGTTTCTTTCGTCAGCATGGCCCAGATTGTTCGCGCCATTTTGTTGGCCAATGCAATCGCAACAAGCATTTTCGGCTTACGCGCTAACATCTTGCCCAACCAGGATTCCTCAGGAATAGATTTTCTTCCCAACCAGTTCAGGCGGGACATCGCGCCGATTATTAGCAGCCGTCGGATATCGGCCTGGCCAGCCTTTGAGACGCGTCCCAGGCGTTCTTTACCGCCTGACGAATATTGGCGCGGCACAAGCCCAAGCCATGCTGATAAGCCGCGACCATTTTTGAAGAGATCCATGGGTGGTGCAAAGGCGTCAATCGCCATAGCCGTCATTGGCCCAATGCCAGGGATTGTTTGAAGCTGACGCGCCATATTCGTCTGTTTGGCTAATTGTTTAATCAGATCTGTCTTGGCGTTGATAAGCTTCGTGTTGCTAGAAATTTGTTCCAGCAAGTGGCGACATTCATCACAAACAAGATCAGGGAGATCGCAATTTGGTCTCGCAAGAATGTCTTCAATCCGTCTGATAGACGCTATCCCTTGTGGGATCACATAGCCATATTCATAAAGAACAGCACGCAACGCATTGACATGCTCTGTTCGATGATGAATCAAACGATCTCTTGATCGAAATAGAACTGCTTTCGCGCGCTGCTCTTTAGTTTTAGCCGCGACAAAACGCATCTCAGGGCGCTGCGCTGCCACAACAATCGCTTCAGCGTCTGCCGCATCATTCTTTTGGCGTTTGACAAAAGGTTTAACATATTGAGGCGCGATCAACTTTACATCATGACCCATATCGCCAAGCGTCTCGGCCCAATAGTGGGCGCTACTGCACGCTTCTAAAACAACAATGGCCGGCTCATGAGACTTCATGAATTCTTTAAATCTGTCGCGAGAAAGCTTCTTTTTCGATAAAAGCGCGCCAGTCATTGTCGTGATATGAAGCTGAAAAATATTCTTTGCCAGATCAACGCCGATCATCGTATTCTTATCCATGGTTGCCTCCCTTTCCGCTCAGTGAGCTCTAACACTCACATTTTTGGCACATCTCAATGCCGTCTGGGAGGGCGGCAACCACCCCATCTAATCACGATGGTCGCGACGCGCGCTTTCATGCCATCTGTGCAGTAAGTAATGTGTTAAGAGTGCAAGCAGCCCATAGATCGAGAGACCACTCATCGAGATGAGCGTCAGCGCAGCAAACATCCGCGGAACGTCAAGACGAAACCCAGCTTCGACGATACGAAAGGCCAAGCCCGTCCCCTGGCCAGATGCGCCGGCGGCAAGCTCAGCAACGATGGCGCCGATGAGAGACAGGCCGCCGCCAATTCTTAGCCCTGTCAAGAAATATGGCAGGGCCGCGGGTATTCGAAGATACACGAGTTTCTGCCAGGCTGAGGCTTTGTAAAGTTCAAATAATTCCTGAAGCCTGAGATCAACAGAGGCTAATCCAAGAGAAGTATTTGACAGTATCGGGAAGAAGGCGACAAGAAAGGCGCAAACGAGAACAGCTTTTGAGGCATCGAGATAGACCAGCAAGAGTGGTGCGATCGCGATGATCGGCGTGACCTGTAAAATAATCGCAAAAGGTAGAAGGGCGCGTTCCAATAGCCGAGACTGCGATAAAATCAGCGCCAGTCCAGCCCCGCAGAGCGTTGCGAGTATGAGCGCCTTCAGCGTCACGCTGAGTGTGATGAGCAGTGATGAGAACAGCAGGGCGCGATCTTCGATCAATTTATAAAAGATAACGGTTGGCGCAGGCAAAATATAGGGCGGAATATGATTTAGCTGAACTGTTGCTTGCCAAGCGGATAGGGCAAGTATGAAAAATACAACAGGAACAGTCGCATCTTTGAGTGTCTTTTGACTGATTAGGCGCGCGTTCATTATTGTGGATCCGAAGAGGTCAAGTTTATCTTTTGATCAAGGGACCGTTTGAGCGACATGGTGGCGCGGCGAGAAATTTCTTGAAAGAGAGGGCTGAGACGAAAATTTTCATCGCGCCCAATGGTTGGTTCTACTTTAATCTCATCAATAATTCTTCCGCCAGTCTTTGACATCACAATAATGCGCGTCGATAAAAAAGCGCTTTCAAACACAGAGTGCGTTACGAAAATAATCGTAGAGCTCAAAAGCTTCTTGAGCTGCAAAAGATCATCGTTCAGACGAAAGCGCGTCACCTCATCAAGAGCGGCAAAGGGCTCGTCCAATAGAATAATTGTTGGCTTTGTCACAAGCGCACGAGCGATAGCACAGCGCATTTTCATGCCGCCTGAAAGCTCTCTCGGCAGAGCAAAGGCAAAATCGCTCAAGCCGACATTTGCAAGCGCTTCTTCAACGTTTTGTCGGGCCTTTACTCGGGGCGTGCCACGTAATCGAAGTGGGAGGTAAACATTATCGAAAACATTTGCCCATGGCAGAAGAGTTGGCTCTTGAAAGACCGCGCCAAGATTATTTTTAATGTTAGCGTCACGCCAGACGATCTCTCCAGCGCTTGGCTGTATGAGGCCTTCTATGAGGCGCAAGACGGTTGATTTTCCGCAGCCGGATGGGCCGAGCAGCGTGAGGGTTTCGCCGGTGTGAATATCGAGCGTATAATCATCCAATACCCTAACGCCATTCGAAAAGCTT
>Ga0208109_1000362_pt1 | contig 13348 bp, 14 predicted proteins | sample CryBogCBH18Jul08_FD_184594 | JGI IMG/M metagenome (GOLD analysis project Ga0208109, IMG submission 184594) | Freshwater microbial communities from Crystal Bog, Wisconsin, USA - CBH18Jul08 (SPAdes) (version 2) | ecosystem: Environmental > Aquatic > Freshwater > Lake | place: Crystal Bog...
AATGATGACGGCTTAAGTTATCTAAATCTGTACCAATAGACCTGCTTCGGCAGGTTTTTTTGTTGTCTGTGAGAGACCGATTTGGGTCGGGTAGCGACTGCGGGGCTTTGTTAGGACGAAGGGCAGTTCACAGCCTGATAACGGCCTAATGAGAGAATTTAATGATGCTTAGCGCAGCCCAGGATGCCCAATCCTGCCTGAAGACTATTTCCAACTAAGATTCAATTTCTTATGGGATGTAGCGCAATCTCTCAAATAGAGATTAATGAGACTTTGATAAGGAATACCAACCTCTTGGGATACTGCCTTGAAATAGGTCACCGAATCTTCATCCAGGCGAATAGTAATCGGCTTCTTCAACATAGAGGCATATGGATTTTTACGAGCTTTTGAGAAATCATATTCTTTACGCATAGCGGGCACCTTTAATAAACTTTTGACTCATTGGGCGTTGCCTTGCGAGCCGAAATAATACGAATAACATTGCCCTCACTTCGATGGCAATGACAAACCAGAATCACTCGAAGAGAATGGCTTAAACCCAATAAGATAAAACGCTCTTCATCCTCTGAATGATCGGGATCTTCAATGAGCTTGGCATTTTCATCATAAAAAACAGATTTAGCTTCCTCAAATGAAACACCATGCTTTTTTAGATTGGCCGAGGCTTTTCGAGGTTCCCATTCAAATTGGAGTGAAATCATATGTACATTGTACATATATTATTGAAGATGAACAAGTCAATAAATTAATCATATTAAAAGGCTGATAATCCTTGTCAATGAGTTCCAATCCTCGCTAGAAAACCCTGTAGGTCAGTCATTCGAGTCGGTTTTTGCTATGTGGTGAACGGCAGCTAAGGGTGAGGGATTATCCGAAATGAAGATTTATAAGGCGTTTTCCATCCCGCTCTGTCTCGGGCTTAATAAACCGCATCATGATCGCCAACGTTGATTAAAACGATCTCACTTTCAGTAATGATCATCTCAATCGTGACGCGATATTTCAAGTTGATAGAAATACTTTGCAATCCATCCAGTCTTCCCGATAACCCGTGAAGGCGAAGTGAAGGGTGATGAGGATTGAGCTCTAACAACTCTAATGTTTTGGCGTATTGACTCTCTACATCAGGATGGCGCATTAAAAACTTAGCGGCGCGCCTGTTGTACTGCTCAGTAAAGATTAATAGCCAAGTCATTGGGCTGACTGATTGATTTGCTTAAGGCGCTTAATATGCTGCGCTACTGTTTCCTTAACAAAGTGCCCACCTGCTAAATCAGTTTTAGACTCAGCTAATGCAGCCTCAAGCTCACACTCACGAAGATATTGATATTGCTGGGAGCTCATCACCACATACTTCACTTGTCCACGCACAGATACGGGCGCTTCAAGCTGACCCAGCAATGCATCTTCAATGGCTTTAATGCCTTTGGTCTTTAAGTCATTCGCTACAATAGCACCCATTACAATCTCCTAAAAAGTACGATTAATAGTACTCTATATGGGATTATTAAGATATACAAGCGCACCCTTAGAACGGTTTTTTTGTATCGCTTTAGATCGCCCAGCGAGAGGTCATTAGATAGCCAGCTATTGAAGATCTGTAAGTGAGCGCTTCAGCGAAGTTGGGGATCGTCACGCAGACAGTAAAAGCCACCATCCATCAGAGCTTGACCATCAGCATCTTGCGCTAAGGGATGGTAGCCAATGGCCTTAAATTCCATCCGCTCCAGATCATTTTTCGCACACTCTAGGGCGCCACTGTCTTCTAGCTGTTCAGGCACGGGTCCAAATCTAGAAGAGTGATCCCACGTGAGAAACCCACTACCAAAAGAATCGAGCACTAAGCGAGGGGGCTCATCAGCGGGTTTGCTACCCACTTTTTCATTGGCATCAAGCCAGCGATCAAAAGCGATTTGTAAATCATGATCACCGTGGTCTGCCCCAGTGCAGTGAGCCATCTCATGCTGAACAATAAAATCGGGCGCACCTGCCGCTACATAGATATCACAGGTATTTTTATTTAAGTCATAAATAGCACAGCCAAAGGACAGGGCGCCAGCTAACTTGTATGCCACCGGCAAATAGGCGTAGCATTTTTGATTGATCTCTAATAAATGAGACTCATGAATATTCACTTCCATTGCTGGCCAACCTTCTACCCGCCCGGTAATACTTGAGCACCCTGCTAGCAAGATAAGGATAAAAAGAATACAAAATCGACTCATGATGGGGTAATCAGTATTTTTAAGGGGTCATCAACAGTTCTATATTAGCCTTAACCATGCGCCTGCCGAATTCAAAATAGATTTAACATGAAGCAAACTTGCTGTGACCAAATGACAGGAAGAATGGTCGCCCAGCAAACGGGCTGCTCTTCCTAAAAAAGCGTCAATGAAGTTTTAGCCAAATAAAGCTAATGGCTTATTTGTTAGTGTAGAGGGGTAATTAAGAAGTGCTTGACCCACGTTCAAACGACTCGCTTGCATCGCCTCAAAGAGAACTTGTCGATAGTCGGTCGTCACCGCCAAGTCCAAGCCTTGATCCATTTGTAATGAGGAGAGGCCTGGCCACTGTCCATAGAGGTTGCCACCCTTGATGCGATCCCCTAAAGCAAACCAACACGCCCCATGACCGTGGTCAGTGCCATTGCTTTTATTGGAGCGGACGCGACGGCCAAACTCGGTCATCACAATGATAGTCACGCTCTGATTGCTCGCTGCCATATCTTCATAAAAAGCAGTCAGACCTTTTGAGAGTTGTCTCACCATATTGGCAAAGTGACCACTCTGACCTTCGTGAGTGTCCCACCCTCCAAAGTTGACATTGGCTACCTGCAGTCCTACTTGCATTTTAGCTAAGCGAGCAATCGAAGAAAGGGATCGTGCCAGCTCTCCAGCGCCATCATAGTTAGCAGTGCCGCTCGGCAGGTAAGGCAGTACTTTGCCCGTGGCATCGCGCGCAATCGCCAGATTAATATTGTCTTGCATCTGTAGGGCATCACGCATGGCGCTGTGCACTGATTGGGCGTTATTTTTATTTTGAGTTGGGTTAGATTGATCTAGGCCGCTTGCTTGTATAGACATCGCCGTAAGAAATTCTGAAGTGGGTTTGCCCCAAGGCACCCCCAAACCAGCATTGAGATCAGGGGTCACAAGTGCATTGTTAATGCCTTCTAAAGACAGGGGAGCAATCGTGCTAGATGAATAAGCTGGAATGCTATTGCGCAGATGACTGGCAGCGCTGCTAGTCATGATTGAGCGAGACATCCAGCCAGGTATATTTAACATGCCGCGATCGTGCTTTACCGAAAGCGCACCTCTCTCAATAATGGCTTGTGCTTCTTCATGCGAGCGGGTGGCATCAGTAATTCCCACTGCATGTATCACAGCCAAGTGTTTGGCTTGATACAGATCCGCTAAACCTGGCGCATCGGGATGAAGATAAAAAGACGTATTGGGTGAGTTCGACTGTGCTAATACAAAACCAGCGCGCGATCCCGAGTCGACTACGCGCAAATCACTTGGTCTCGCGTCAATAAAATCGAGATCATTGGCAGGGCTCACTAACAGCAGGCCATCTGCGCCGCCTCGCAGAAAAACACTCACTAAGAGTGGTGGCTTATCGGATGCTATGGACGAGGCGATCGTGGAGGAATTGGCGGATACAGTTTGCCCCCACACTAAGTTACTCACACCTGACATGGGCAAAAGGCAGCCGGCCGTACTGGCTGCTTTGATAAATTCTCGGCGACTGAGGGTCAGTTTGAGGCTCATTGGATATTAATCTCTTGCATCATTACCGCACCTGAAAATCAGGCGTCATCGCTGACCATGCCAGCATCCGTTTAGCCAATGCAGCATTGGTCAGTGGGGCGTCGGCTTTTTGCCCTGAGGTCTTGATTAACGATTGATGGAGTAGGTTAGAGAGCGGATTGGTGCTCGGATAGTTCAGCACTTGGGTGGCACATAGGTTGGCCACTTGCTCGGTGGAGGGTTTGGTATTTTGAGCAAGCGCAAAGGCATCGACATTGCCACACTGCCACCAGTTATCGGTCAACCCCGCAATCAGGTTCCAGCGTTGCCACAGAGCATTGGCTCCGAGCCAGCGGGCATTGACATCCGGTAGCCCTGCAGGGGTGGTCCAGCCAAAGAGCGGTTGTCCACAAGCACCTAGGTGATTAACTAAACCCATAGTGGGTTTAAAAACATAGGCTTTGTTCGATTGCAGAGCGCGCGCATAACTGGCCATCAACTCCATGGGGCGTTTTACTTTGGTGCTTTGACTGTTGGCAAACTCTGGACTGAGGGCAATGTGTTCTACGACCTTGGCAATTTGCTTGGGGTGTTGTTGATGGGCCATCCAAACGGCGGCACTACTCTTGACTAAACTTTCTGGGGGGTTATCGCAGAGTAGGCGTGTACAGAGTTTGTGCGAGAGATATAGCGCAGTAGCAGGGTGGTAGGCTGTCAGATCCAGCGCAATGAGCCCATCTTTCAGGGGGCCTTGGTAGGGATCAATCTCCGTAGCCAGAATGCGTTTTTGGTATTGATCATGCCAAGCATCAACGTAGGCAAATTCACCAGTGCGAGGCAAGCTCTTGCCATTGCCGATGCCTGTTCCATCAGCAATCGACCAGCCTGTGAAGGCTCTAGCCGCTTCATAAACATCTTGATCGATGTACCCCACAGGCTTACTATTTAAGGCCCCTGGTACTTTGCGCCATTGGTTATACAGCGTATTGAGATACGCAGGGCTACCCATGGTGTGTAATTCAAACAGTTCGCGTGCGTAGTTTTCATTCGGAGCGCCGGCACGTGAAGAGCGATTATTGAGATAGTTTTGCATCGCCGCACTTTTAGCAACGGCCTCTAACATCTGGCGAAAGTTACCTAAGACATTAGGCCGAATCACGTCGCGGTCATAGACCGGCAACGTTAATAAGGTTGGACCACCAACGCCCACATTAACATTAAAGTGGCTATGCCAAAAATCGGTCAGGACTTCGCGTAATTGCCAGCGACTATAAACTGACCGAATTAAGGTAGCGCACATCACTTCACGCGCAGGGCGCCATTGCTCTTCCCCTGATACCGGTTTGCCTGGTGGCGTGATATTCATGAGCTGCTCAGAAGAGGCATTAAGCCATTGAAAAGATCGGATCTCGTCGACTGCAGGCCAGAGACCGTCTTTATGCTCACCATATTTAATCGGCATCGTAAAGCTGGCTATCTGCTCATCACAGACTGGGTCTAAGGAATCATTGGGCGAAAGCTGCTCCGCTAACCAAGATGTAAAGCCCTGCGATTGAATTTTCAATAAAGACTGCTGATCAGGGCCGTAAGCCAATCGATTTAAAGCTACCGAAGCGCTTAAATGCTCCGGATGCGAGGGTGCCGCAGATTTTGTTTTATTACTCATCGGTTTGAGGGCTGGCATCAAAAATCATTATGAACAATAGTAGGGTAAAGTAAATAGGTATTATGTTAAAAGTGATTTAATCAACAACTTAAGCATGGTAAAAAGACAGTAATTGCACAGTAGCAAATTAAACTGCAGTAAATCGACTACCCCTTCTCGCCCTTTTAGTTTGGAGTGGTAAAAAATTGCCTATTAACATTGTCTACAGTGAAGACCTTAATGAATATACCCGCTAAAAACCCCTTCCAAAATTTTAACTGGTTTGATGGACAGCGAATTGGCTTTATTGTGGCCTTTTTGGTTGGCGCGATTGGCACGATTTCTCTAAAAGAGAATGGTGTGCCAGCCGTATATTCGATTGCCCTATTCTTTTTCGTGGTACTTGCCTATATTGTTTATTGCAGTCACTCTGCTGGTCTAGTCCGCCCAGAAATACTCGGTGACAATATTTATTACTTGGGATTTTTGCTCACCCTGGTGAGCTTGTCTTATACCCTTTATAAATTCACCTCATTGAATAATGAAATCGATCAAATTATTGAAAATTTTGGCATTGCTCTCTCCTCCACTTTAATTGGAGTCGTCGGTCGGGTTTACTTTAATCAAACGCAAGATGATGGTGATGAAATCAGCGCTCTGAGCACCCCTGCGCTCGATAAAAATTTACGACAAGAACTAGCACTGCGTGAGGAATTAATCTCACAAGCAAAGGCCTTGGCTCATGAAAGCAGCTTGCTAAGTGCCTCGCTGACAGAGTCAACTCAACAGCTTCACCAAAAAATTCAAGAAACTGCACTGGCTTTAAGAGAGCTTACGGAAAGTTTGAAAAATAATGGTAAAGAAATGGCCGTCGTCTTTGATGAGTCAAATAAAATGTATAACAGATCACATGAGCTGAACCTTCATATTCAAGAGGATTCCAGAGCCACCATAGATGCTGTTCGCTCACTGAGGCAGGGTCTTGGATTCTCTGACAATAGTGCCTCCGAAGAGGTCAATAGTGCAGCGGGCAAACGTGCGGCGAAGTAATCAAAGAGCCGGAGAAGAGGGCCGCCGTAAAGGTGTTGTTCTGGGCCTCACTATTGCCGAAATCATTTTATTGATTTTGTTTGCAGTGGTTTTGGCAATGGCTGGCGTGCTCGTGAAGCGTCAGGCAATTACTCAGGCTGAGGCGAATGCCAAAATCCAATCTGAGAAAGTTGAAAAGTCGATTCCGCTCGATCCAGCGGTGTATCAGACGGGTCTTGATTTTAGAAAATTATTTGGTCAAAAATCAGCACAAGAAGTATGGAATGAGCTGAATAAATTACAAACGGATTTTGACAAATTAAAATCAGAGATGGCTAAGCTCAGTAACACGGAAGTGTTACCACCTTGCTTTCGCAATGCCAATGGCGGACAAGTTCCTTACATTTATGAAATCCGTTTAAAAAATGATGGCTATCTTTTGGTTGATACCGCTCCAGAGAAAATTAAAAACCAATTACGCAATGAGATTCCAGGGCAAGTTCCTTTAGAGAGGGTATTGAGTACCTCTGAATTTAAGACGGCTACTAATGGGTATATTAATTACGGCAAGCGTAATCAATGTAAGTTTTACGTTAAGGTCTACGATGACTCTCAATCTGGTAGGGAGAAAATAAAAAATCAACTCAAAGTGATTGAATCAAACTTTGTGTGGACATTTATATTGACGATTAAACCAGGCGCTCAAAATCCGGATGATTTAAATCTTTTCCAAACCAATCCGACCATTCGATAGATGGGTATAAGTGATTTTGCAGTTAAATCATAGGTTTACCCTAAATAAGGACCTATTTTTGCCATTTTGAATATATTTTGGTAAATTACTCAGCATGAATATATATCAAACTGCTCTGATCAAACCCTCCCTGATTGCCCTTACTTTAGCTTTGGGTGGAATTGTGACTGCCAATGCACAAGGAAGATTGCCGATTTGCCCTAGTTTTGGCGTTAAAAATAATTGTTCTGGGGATATTCGCTATCCCAATGGACAAAAATACTCAGGTGATTTTGTCAATGGACAGCGTAGTGGTAAGGGTACTCTGAGCTATCCCAATGGCGAGCGCTATACCGGTGAATTTATCAATGACATGCCCGATGGTTATGGTTCTTATCTCTACTCCGATGGAAGTCGTTACGAAGGTGGCTATAGCAACGGTCAGCTAAACGGCCAGGGTACTTATATCAACAAAAATGGTGAAAAGTTTGTAGGTCAATATCGCGACGATGTGCGTAGCGGTGAGGGTACTTTATACCGCCGTAATGGCACCGTACTGAAATCAGGGTATTGGGAAAATAATACGCTTGTGAGTTCTGCGCCTGAAGTTACCAGGTCATCTGCCATGGTGGGACCAGCGGTAGTTGCTGGGACGGTGGCTTCGGCTGGCGCAGCAGGCATCTCTACTCAAGAGCTCGAAAATCTGAGGCGCGAGTTAATCGATACGAGACTCAAGCAACAAGCGCTGGAGTCTGCGCAGATTAAAGAGCGTCAACAAATCAATGAAGAATTCGCTAGCCTGAAAAAAGAAATTCAGGAGGGCAAGAGAAAACAACAGCAATTAGAAGCAGAACTGGCTAAAGAGCGCCAGCTTGAACCTCAAAAACAGGCCAGTACACCCAAAAAAGGAAAATCTTCTAAGAAGATGGCTGAAGTAGCTGCTCCGGCAGCCGTAACTGCTGGCACGATTATTGTGACAGAGACCATCATTACCGACGAAACTCCTCGTGCAACTGGTTCATTACCTCCGGTTGTGCCTGCCGAATCCTCTACTCCTCAGCAAAGGGCCATAGCGCCTGCAATAGTTGCTCCAATGCCTGCTCCCGTTGTGGCTTCTGCTCCTATGCCCGTTCCAGTAGTAACCGCTGCGGGTGTGGCTTCTGTTCCAATGCCGGTTCCTGTTGTACCTGCTCCAGTAGTGGCCTCTGCACCAGTTGCCCCAGCGGCAACAACGCTTGTGCCCCCCAACCTCAAAGGCGTGGCAGCTTGCCCATCAGCTGGTGTTAAAAACAATTGCTACGCTGATGTAATGTATGCCGACGGCGGGAAATACCAAGGGATGTTTAAAAGCGATCAACGTACTGGCGAAGGAACTTATCTTTTCCCCAATGGAGATCAATATTCTGGCGAATGGCGTGATGGCCAACGTGACGGTAATGGCAAATTGGTTCTGGCATCTGGAGAAACTTACACAGGTGCGTTTAAAAACGGTAAATTCAATGGTCAGGGTACCTTGAACTTAAGCAAAACTGAGTCCTATACCGGCATGTTCTCTGATGGTGTATTTAATGGAGAGGGTAGCTTTAAGTTTGCTGATGGCGGAATTTATGTGGGCCAATTTAGGGATGGCAAATTTAATGGCGCTGGAACGTACTCAAATCCATCGGGTGAGAAGTATGTTGGTAGTTTTGTAGCGGGAAGCCGAAGTGGCAACGGTACTTTGACCTATCCTAGTGGCGAGAAATATGTTGGCGAATTTAAAGACCATGTACGTAACGGTAAGGGTAAACTTTACTTGGCTGATGGCACATTGGTTGAATCGGGAGTTTGGGATAAAGACGTCTTTACTTTAGCGACTTTTTAATGGGCTAGGGATGGAAACTTCTCCCAGTAAATCCTGGACTGAGAATGGAAAAAACCCGTAACATTGTTACGGGTTTTTTTATGAAAGCAAGCAACAACGGGGACTGCCCGTCAATTCATAGGCTTATTTAGAAACAGTTACGGTGTTGTAGTTTGAATTGTAATTATTAACGACCACGCCAGCAGTACCACCATCTACAGCCATGCCAGAACCTGGGGTCACTGGAGCATTCGGACGCTCTTGAACGCTAGCGGTATTGGTAGAGCCAAAGGTACCGTTAATTTGATTGGTCGAAGGTGCTGGGCGCTGCTGCGCCGACTGAGCGAGGACACCAAAAGAAGTGGCAGCGAGCGCTCCTGTAAAACCTACAACCCCAAGCATTTTCAAGAATGTTTTGATCAGAGTGTTATGGGATGTACGCATGTTGCAGCCTTTCAAGGGGGTATTATTTCTAATAGGTAAATTTAAATGGAATCTGTAATTATATTGACACTAGTAAGTCTCTAAAACAATAAAGCTCTCAAATGGGGCAAGGCTGTAATTTCAAGGAGTATAGCAATTTTTTAAGTCGTAAACATGTCGCAATGAGAGAAATTTAGATAAGCAATTTAAATGCGTCCGCAGAAATAACCACCGCCTGGGATGGCTTTACCATTTTGATCCAGAGCATTAGGGTTATAACCAATAGCAGTGATGTCTTTGCCTAAAATTGAACACACGACATTGCCACGAGATTGCAAATGTGCAGGCACACGTCCAAAGGCAGCAGGACGATCCCACTCGAGCTGATTTTGATTGCCAGTGGCGCGGTACAGGCGTGGCGGATTATTGAGATCTGCCTGGTCTGAGATCGCACTCTTGTCATAGTAGAAGCCAGAACAAGCGCTCAGAAGCGCTAGGGTGGCAGATGCCCCCAAAAAGGCTAGTTTGCGAGATTTCATTGTAAAAAAGGGCATAAACATAGTTTTTAGAGTGATAGGGATTTAAAATTTTGCATAACTTACCGTTAGATAATATACTGCAAGAAATCCAAGTGTGGACACATTATATTTTGAAAAAGCCTATTTTGACGACACTTTTACGCTCTGAAGCTAGCTTAATCCCTCAAGTGAGTGGACTGGGTGGAGCCGTTGTCAAATCCAAGCATATTTCTATAGCGGCCTTGAGTATTTGCTTTGGCTTAAGCACCTTGATTTCCCCTGTTGCCCATGCGCAATTTTTAGGGGGTATTCCTGCTTTAGGATCCAGTGCGCTTGGCGGCGGGGCGGGAGCTGGTTCAGGTGCGCCATTAAGTGCTGCCGCAGGTGCTGGAGGAAGTGCTGGAGGAAGCGCGGTGACTACTGCTGGAGCAGGCGTTGGCGCTGGTGCTGGCGTGGCGCCTTTTGGTGCTGTTGGTTCTGGTTCAGGTGTATTTGCAGGGACCTCCCCGGTAGGCGGAAGTGTCGGTATTGGTGCTGGATCTGCTGGGTCTGGGGTGGGGGCGACTTCTGCGGCAGCGGCCAATAGTGCGGTAGCTGCGGCTGGCTCAACTGCTACCTTGGGTACTTCGGCTGCTGCTGTTGCCGCCGCTGGTACAGCGGCCGGTATTGGTGCTACAGCAGCTGGCTTAGCTGCGGTTGGCGGTCTTAGCATAGCTGGTGCGCTTGGCGCCGCCGCTCTTGCTGGGGTTCTGGTTGCTGCGGCTAGTAGTAAATCAGGAGGCGGTACAACGGGAACGGTTGCGCCTAAGTAATCCAAGTGTATTGAACATCAACCCTCTTTGTATGTGCGCCCACATTCTGGGTACAAGCACTACAATAAGAGCGCTAACTGTACCGACCTTTATGTCGGTTTTTTTATGCGTTTTCCAGTAGACGTCAGTGCTTTTAGGTAAAACTGTTTTTTCATGCATCACAATTTACTCACGCGGATAGATTATTTTCTCAGCAGAATCTTTATAGCCTGTTTTCTGTTGCTAGGTATCAGCGCGTGCACCGGTAGTCAAGGCGCTATCTATGAATCTCTCAAGCTCACTTTTACTAACCCGAATACGGTTATTGATTCTTATCCTTTAGATCCTCGCTTTACTTATCTGCGCGCTGATGTGAATGGCAATCCTGCTTTACTGGTTTTGGGTTACATAGATCCGCAAGTAAATGGATTAACAGAGGTGTGGTATTCCTCTTCGCGTGAAACGATTCGCATCCAAAATGGACGCTTATCCAGTACGCATGGGCTAGATATTAATTGGATTGAAGTGAAGTTGATTGATGCACCTTTCATCTCAGCAGCGCTCGATCCAAAAAATATTGAAGCTGCAGAACTAGCAACGACAAAAATATATCGCAATTTAAAAAATCCTTTGAGCTACACACGGATTCGCACAGTGATGCCAGGCTATCGTGCGCAAATTGAGGAGGTCGTCTTAATGAAGGCGCTTTCAGAAGCGCCTAGCGATGCTCCTAAGCGTTTAAAGGAAGGGCCATACAGCACTAATTTACGCTGGGTTGAAGAGCGTGTGTCTCCCAAGTACCGCGTGATGGATAATCCTGGACTCGCCCCTGTTACCGCAATCTATGCGATTGATGTCAGTACGCCAGCAATGCGCCCCATATTTGGTCGGCAATGCCTCATGCCTTCTTATTGCCTTTCATGGCAAGTGTGGCCATGGCCTCCAGTAGCTCGGGCTAAATCATGAAACGCAGAGTGATTGTTCGACAGAGGGCACTCCTGCGCGAGCAAGAGTTCAATGTATTTCAGCGTCTATTAGCAAGCACACTGAGTGCGTGTATTTTTGCTTCCACTTTAATTGTTCAACATGCGCAAGCTCAAATGGTTGTGAGTGATCAAAGTGCAGGCTCGGAAGCGATTCCTCAGGGTAAAACAAAAACAAAGAAATTCATCAACTATCCTGGGCTTGGCGCTGGGGCGGGATTGACTGCTGGAGTCAGTCTAGGAGCGGGTCCTGGTACGGGATCTGTTTTGAGTGGAACCCCTTCGGCAAGATCTTCTAATGCCCCTCTTAGTTTGCCTACTGCAAATCCAACATCATCTGTAGTGAATTCTGAAAAGCGCCCCTCTTCAGTAAGTAAAGCCAACTCATCTTTGCAAGATCATCTGGGAGTAGTTGATGCAAGCGCGGGAGCTACTGCAGGACTCACTCTAGGAGAAAGTGCTGGCGCAAGTGCAGGTCCTGCATTGGTTTGGGGCCCAGGTCCTGGCCCAGGTGTTCGGACGGTAATGATTATGCCTGCACGCAGTACCCCTGCAGAAGATGGCCCACTGAAAACAGTTCAAGATACGGCGCCAGTTAAATCGGTTACCTTAAACGAGCAATCTCCCAAGACCGATTCTCAGGAAACGGTGGTGCTGGTACAGAGCAAGCAGGCTAATGCAAAAGCAAACGCTGCGTCAAAAGCGAAAGCCAATAAAAAATTGGCTTCAAACCCTCCAGGGGAGCCTCCTCTTACACCACCGATTACTGCTGTAGTTATTGATGAGTCGACAGCGGTTGCAGGAATGCGTTTAAGTGAGTGGTTAATCCAAGATCAACGACGTAAGCAATCAACTGATCAAGCGTCCGCTAGCGGAGTCGAGCAACCTAAAGTAGCAAAAGGTCCCGATGTCCCAGAAAAACCAGATCCTTATTTGTTAGGTATGGCGTGGATAGTCCCTTCAGAAGTACCGACTCAAACAAAGCAAAAAGATGTGCTCTTGGAAACCTTAAAGAAGATGCGTTCGCCTAGTGGTGAGCCTTCATTTGATAAGTCGCGCGAGGTTTTACGAAATTTAATTGAGAGCATGCCGGTAACAGGGCGTGCGTTATTGCCTAGCACTAGCGCCCGTTATTTAGAAATTAATCCACAGCTTGATCCGATCTTGCAGGCTGGTGAAGAAATTCGCATTCCTCTATCGCCGGAGAGTATTACGGTGATTCGCAGCGATGGACTACTGTGTAAAGTGCGCTATCAACCGAATGTGGAAACGCGTCAATACTATCGCGCTTGCCGTGCGCAAACGGTGGTTGCTGACTGGGCGTGGGTGATTGAACCGGATGGAAAAATTCGCGTGGTTCCAACGGCCAGTTGGAATGAAGCCAAGCAAGATTTACCGGCACCAGGCGCTTGGATTTGGGCACCACCACGGGGATCAGGATGGTCTGATCGAGATGCACGAGCTTTTTCTGAGCAGCTGGCTGCATTTTTATCTACGCAAGAAGTTTCTGGCGATGCCTTGAGTCCCGATAATGAGGCCAATTTAAGACGCCCACCCATTATGTCGGTCGACGATCGCTACATGACATCGCGGGATCTTCCTTTAACCCGAAGTATTTGGGGTGAAGT
>Ga0208109_1000370_pt1 | contig 13091 bp, 11 predicted proteins | sample CryBogCBH18Jul08_FD_184594 | JGI IMG/M metagenome (GOLD analysis project Ga0208109, IMG submission 184594) | Freshwater microbial communities from Crystal Bog, Wisconsin, USA - CBH18Jul08 (SPAdes) (version 2) | ecosystem: Environmental > Aquatic > Freshwater > Lake | place: Crystal Bog...
CACACCCAAAGTTTCGCATGGAATATCCTGCCCCCAATATTCGATGAAGTTATTCCAATTATTAGCGTATAGGTTTTGCTGATTTGCTTGAATGCTCCCAATCGTTTTTGTAATCCCTGCATTCAAGTCTTCTATCGATGCCTTCCACCAATCTGGACCCAGATTCGTGTTAACCTCAAAAGTTAATCTGTAAGAATGTGTTGCAATCAGTGTTATTGGGACTCGACATGAGTATCCGGCTCCTTCTCCTCCAAAAGGAAGACATCCTGCGTCGGCCTCGCCGGGAATTCCTTGAACCGCATCCCACAGAGAGAAAATTGCTAAATCGGAAATCTTTCCATTTGCGAGATTTCCTTGATCTTGTATTCCTCCATACCCGCCGTTGGATCCGTTGCTCCAATGCCAACCCTCTTCCCAATATGTAGATGGCGAGATTGCGAGCGGTGTGATTATTTGGCTCATTGCGGAGTCTGAGGCGAGCCTTGCTCCTTGCCAGTCGAAATACGAGGCATACGAATAGTTTGCAGATCCGTTGGCGGGATTAGCAATCACTGTGCATCCAATGATGATTACTGAAAGTGTGATTACTTTGAATTTCATCTCATCCTTCCGCGAGACTTAATTTCTGTTTCAAGTCCCACCACTGACTAGGCCAGCAGTCTAGGTTTACTTCTCCCTAAGCTGGCTCAAAACCAACCCACTTGCCCCTGTCAGTCGGGGGTACTATCTTTCGAACATATGTTCGAACAAGCCGTAAACCCGCCCGCCACCCCTGGATCCGTCCCAGGGGCCTCAGCCACGGGCGGGCAAGCCCCTGAGGGGGCTCGGGTCATCGCCCCCGAGGGTGAACCACTCGAATTTATGTACAAGGGCAGGCGATTTCACGTCCACGCCATCGTCTCCAGATGGCGCGAATCCGGGGGTTGGTGGAACCGGATCGATGATGGCCGGCTCAAGAAGGGCCCACTCGAAGATGTCATCTTCGATGATGGGGGCAAGGCGATCTGGAGGGTCGAGGCGGCTCCTGAGGGGGCGCTGGCGACCTTTGAGATCGAACTCGACGAGATAACAGGCAAGTGGCAGATTCGCCCCACATCTAGACCGTCATGAAACTTCCATTCACACATTTGAGTGTGGCAAGTGGGTACTCCTTTAAATACGGGACAGCTCTGCCACAACGGCTAGTCGAGCGGGCTGCCGAACATGGGGCCTCTGCTCTGGCTCTGACAGATCGCGATGGGGCTGCCGGTGCGATTCGTTTTGCGAAGGCATGCGAAGAGTTTGGCGTGGCGCCGATCCTTGGGGTCAATCTAAGTTTCTTACAGAAGAAGTACCGCGTCACCATCTTCGCGCAGGGTGATGGCTTGGGCGCTCTCTACCGATTGATCACCAGCATTAATTTGAGTGACGATAAATTGCTGACTTACAAATTGTTGACTGAGGCATCGCAGTACTCATCGCAGTTGGTATTGGCACATGGCGTGGAGTCGCAGTTAGCTGCTGCGATCAATGCACGCAGGACCGAAGAGGCGATGTCGATTTATGGTGCGGCCTCTGATTTGTTTGCAGCGCAGGTGATCGAATGTACATCGCACCTGAGAGCGGGGACTGGTCCGTACTCGACGACATATGCCGCGCGGATGTTGGGCTTTGCACGCGACCACAATCTTCCTGCGATTTTAAGTAATGCGGTGCGGATGCTCGATCGCGCAGATGGACCGATTGCAGATGTCTTGGATTCGGCGCGCAAGTTAGTTCCGCTACATCACAAACATGTCGAGCGGAGTAATAGCGAGGGATATTTAAAGAACCCTGCCGAGATGGCATGGGTGGGTGATGAGATTGCTAGGGCTGCCGGTGAAAGAAATGGCAATCGCTTGCTTGCTGATACCGAAAACTTGGCGCAGAGATTGCGATTATCGCCACGGCGCGACATTGGACTTGGTGCGATCCATCTTCCACATATTAAAGATCCTGCAGAGTTGCGACATCGCACTCGCGCTGCGCTATCTCGATATACCGGCGAGCTATCTGTAAAAGCTGCCGAACGTTTGGAAGAAGAACTCGAGACTGTTACGACCCTGGGCTTTGAGCCTTATTTCTTAAGCGTTGCGGCGGTTGCCGATATGGCACGAGCACGGGGGATCAGAGTTGCCGCGCGTGGCTCTGGTGCGGGTTCTCTGATCTGTTATCTCCTTGGGATATCTGGGGTCGAACCTATTAGTCAGGGACTTTTGATGGAACGTTTCTGTTCTGTCTTGCGCGCTGAGCTACCCGATATTGACATCGATGTGGAGTCCGATCGCAGGCTTGAGATTTATAGCGCGGTCTTTGATCGTTATGGATTTAAAAGCAGCAAGTATGCGCCGGGGGACGATAGTTCGACTGCGACAGTCGCGATGGTCGAGACCTATAAGGCGCGCCATGCGATTCGCGATGTGGGGGCCGCACTTGGGATTGCGCCGATGGAGATCGATCTGATTGCAAAGTCGATGCCACGTATTAGGTCGCGCAATATTCAAAAAGCGCTCGAGAACCTGCCCGAACTTCGCAGTCTTAATCTCAATAGTCCGATGCTGAAAATGGCGATCAGCCTTGCCGGAAGGCTAGATGGCTTGCCGCGACATCTAGCGATGCATCCATGTGCCGTTGTCTTATCTGATCCAGGTTTGTTGGATTACGCACCGATCGAGATGAACGCCAGCGGTTACCCGATGTTGCAATTCGATAAGGATGATGTCGAGGCGGTTGGACTACTCAAACTCGACATCCTCGGGGTAAGGATGCAGTCGGCGATCGCCTATGCGCTACAAGAGATTAAGCGGGTCGATGGAGTCGATGTCGAGATCGATCAGATCCCACTCGATGATGCTCCGACCTTTGATCTGATCAAATCTGCTCGCACCCTTGGAATCTTTCAGATCGAAAGCCCGGGACAACGCGAGCTCGTTGGAAAGTTTGCGCCAGATACATTTACCGATCTGATTATTGATATCTCACTCTTTAGACCGGGTCCGGTAAAGAGCGACATGATCGTTCCATTCCTTAATGGCAGACAAGGGCTCAAGCCCCGAGATCTGATTCATCCTGACTTATACGAGACCTTGCATGAGACCGAAGGGGTCGTTGTCTTTCACGAGCAGGTCATCAAAGTTATCTCGATTATGTCAGGCTGCACCTTGGCCGAAGGTGATGAACGTCGTCGCAAGATGGGTACACCTGAAGGACAGACCGAGGTGCGCGACTGGTTCTTCCCGGCGGCGCTGGCACGGGGTTATACCCATGAGGTGATCGATGAGGTCTGGGAAATCCTGCGCTCCTTCGCCTCCTTTGGATTCTGTAAGGCGCACGCTGCAGCCTTTGCTCTACCTACCTATCAATCGGCGTGGCTCAAGACCCATTACATGGCGCCATTTATCGCAGGGCTTCTAACCCACGACCCAGGTATGTATCCCAAGCGATTGATCTTGGATGAGGCGAGGCAATGGGGGATTGAGATCAAGGGAATCGATATCAATAAGTCTGATCGCGATTACTTGGTCGAGAGGGTCGCTGTAGATAGCGAGACCCGTGCGCCCTACTCAGCTCCTGATTTAAAGCACACCGGCAAGAGTTTGGTTCTGCCAGATGCCAGGGGATATGCGATACGGATGGCCTTGCGCGATATCGCAGGGATTAATGATGCAGAGGTCGAAGGAATTCTGCGCTCGCGTCCTTATCTGGATCTTGCGGATTTTGTTGCACGCTCTGGTGCGAGCAGACCTATCTGTGAAGCGTTGATCATGGTCGGTGCATTCGACGAACTGCATCAATTAAATCAAGGTGGACTCAATCGTCGCGACCTGCTTCTGCATCTTCAAGATATTCATAAGTTATCGAGTGTCAGCGTGCGCGGAACTGCGACCAATCAGATGGTGCTCGGTCTTACACCGCCACCACTTGAGGCGAGTGGTCTGCCGGGGTTGTCATCGGCCGAAGAGGTTCGCCACGAACTCGATCTGACGGGGATGGATATATCTAGACACATGATGGAGTTCTACGGAGAATTCCTTAACCATGTCGGTGCGATTCGTTCATCAGATTTAATTCATAAAAGATCTGGCGAATCAGTCTTGGTTGCTGGCGTGAAAGTCGCGCTACAGATGCCACCGATCCGTTCGGGCAAGCGCGTTATTTTCCTTACCCTCGATGATGGGTATGGCTGCAACGATGTGACCTTCTTCGAAGATATCCAGCAGAGCAGCGGCAATCTCCTTTTCTCATCCAGCCTCTTCTTGGTGCGCGGTGAAATCAGGCGTACCGGTCCGCGTGGGATCTCATTGCGCGCGACGCAGGCGTGGGAACTCACCGACTCTTATGAGAAGTGGCGTAATCTGCGAGTTTATGAGCCAGAGCATGGATGAGATCGCAACCATCCTCCATGTCGATATGGATGCCTTCTATGCATCGGTCGCCGAGAAAGATGATCCATCTCTTAAGGGCAAGGCCGTTGTTGTAGGAGCTGGCGCGCGCGGAGTAGTTCTCTCTGCAAACTACGAAGCTCGCAAATTCGGAATCCGCGCTGCAATGCCAGTGGGCCGCGCACAACGTATGGCGCCGCATGCCATCTTCGTCGTCCCCAACCACCATCGCTACAGCGAAGTTTCGCGGGGCATCATGGAAATCTTTGGTAGCTACACGCCGCTGGTCGAACCGATCTCTCTCGATGAAGCTTTTCTGGATGTCACAGGTTCTCGAAAGCTCATGGGCGATGGACCAACTATCGCAAAGCGAATCCGCGCTGATGTATACGAACAAGCCGGGATTACATGTTCGGTTGGAATCGCCACGACAAAGTTCATCGCAAAACTCGCATCGCAAGCCTGCAAGCCAAATGGAATGCTCGAAGTTGATCCAGCCAAGGTGATTGATTTCTTGCATCCACTTCCCGTAAGCGCGGTGTGGGGAGTAGGACCTAAGACCAATGAAGAGTTGCTGCGCCTTGGACTTCGTACCGTCGGTGATATCGCAAAGACCCCGCGCCAAACTCTGGTGCGCGCACTCGGTGAGGCAAATGGGGCTCACCTCTACGAACTTGCATGGGGCCGCGACTATCGCTCTGTCACTCCCGATGAACCAGATAAAAGTATTAGCGCTGCCGAAACTTTTGCACGTGACCTTGAAGATCAAGAAGAGATCTTGCGCGAACTCTTACGTCTCACCGAGAAGGCGAGTGCCAGGTTGCGCGCCCGCAAGATGTCGGCGCAAACAATCGCCATCAAGGTTCGCTTTGCAGATTTCAAAACAATCTCCAGATCCAAGACAGTTGCCCTGCCCATCGATGGAATGCAGGAGTGCTACGAAGTTGCAAAGAAGTTGTATGTAGCGCTCAAACTCGATCGTGCACGAATTCGTTTGATTGGAATTTCCTTAGAAGGTTTGGTCGACTCCGACGGGGCTCCAGTTCAACTTGAGCTTGGCGAGCGTGAAAGCGGCTGGCGAGAGGCGACACGCGCCATGGATCAGGCGAAGGCGCGCTTTGGCGCCGAATCAGTTCGCCCGGCTCGATTATTGGAACGTTCCGGTGAGGAATCTGAGAGTTAGCAACACATTTCTAGATGGCGGTATCCGCCAGGACTGCCCTATTCTTTGGCCATGCCTTTGTCCGATCATGAACGCAGACTCCTCGCAGAGATGGAAGCGGCCTTCGAACAAGAAGATCCCCGCCTCGTCTCCACGCTGACTGGAAGCGCGCGGACAAAACAGGGTAGCTACGTTCTCTACGGCGGTATTGGGGTTATTGCTGGAATGGCAATCCTCTTTGGTGGTCTTATCGCCAAGATCGTCGCACTTGGACTCATCGGATTCCTCGTAGCACTTGCCGGCGCATTCTTTATCTTTACCAATCTCTCTATCGGCAAAGGTGCAAAGCGCGGCCCCAAGCCTAAGAAAGCGAAGTGGACCGATCGCTTAGAGGGACGTTGGGATCGTCGCAACTTCGATAATTAATTTTTATCGTAAGAAGAGTTTTGTTAATCGCTTCGTAGTCAATGTAACTCCCACTGCCGCCATCACGGCGAAGTAGAGCACGTGCCACAAAATTCCCCAGCTCACCATTCCTAATGTGAAATCACGGACCATCGCGATTGCTTGCCAGAGTGGCAACGACTTCAGTAACCCTTGAACATATCCAGGATAAACAGTGAGGGGATAGAACGACCCCGAGAATAGAAACATCGGAAGCATCGCAATATTAATAAAGTCCATCTGCTGAAAAGTAGAGAAGCAGGAAGTAATCGCCATTCCAACTGATGCAAAGCCAAAGGCAATCAGGACTGCAGCAGGTACCGCGAAAATCGCCCACCAATTGTTGATCAATCCGGCCGGAACAACTACGCACATGAAACCAATTGCGTAAGAGAACCCACGAAGTAGCGCCCAGCTGATTTCACCTAAAGCAACATCAGCGGCGCCGAGCGAAGTTTGCAGCATCGCCTTGTAAGTACCATCAAATTTAATCTTCCAAAATACATTCCACGTCGAGTCGTAGATCGCACCGTTCATCGCGCTAGTCGCAAGCAATCCAGGGGCGATATACATCGCGTAACTCACTACCTGACCATTTTGCAATGGAATCTTTCCGATCAGATGGCCAAGGCCGTAGCCAAAGGAGAGTAGGTAGAGAACGGGTTCGAAGAAACCAGAGAGCACCGCTAACCAGGCAGAGTTCTTAAAGGCTAAAAAGTTGCGCTCCATTGATGCTCGGGCGCGTCCCGAGTAACTACCTTCAGCAAAGCGTCCGCGCCTCGATAGCGCAATTCTTACCGCATCAGTGGTCGTCATTTTGTAAGACGCCTCTCGAATTGGCGATGCGCAAACTTCATTCCAAAGGCGAACATACTGAAGAGGTAAGCAATGTGCACGAGCAGCATCACCAGACTCAAGTGATGACCGTAGGTTAGATAGCGACCAAGCTCTGTTGTATGCCAGAGCGGTGAGAGCCAACCAATCCATCGCAGACAGATCGGCATGGTACTTAACTGATAGAAGGTGCCAGAGAAGAGGAATAGAGGCATCATGATGAAACGGCCGAGAATCATGAAGAATTGATCGTCATTCTTCGCCCATGCAGCCATGCCCATAATAAATGCACCGAAAGCAGCGCCGGCCGCTAGGGCTGTGGGTAGGGCCAACCATCCGCGCGCGGAAGAGAATCCGCCAAAGAGAAAGACAATCGTTCCGTAGACGGTCACGGAGAAGAGGGTTCGAAGCAACGCCGCCAACAGCACTCCGTTAGCTATCTGCTTGGCCGAGATCGGTGTGGCATTAATAGCAAAGAAACTCTTGTTCCACTTAAAACCCTCGAGTGTTGGAAAGACAACTTCATCCATCGCATTTTGAATGGCCGCAGTAGAGAGCAACGCTGGAGCCAAGAAGGTCAGGTACTTAACCCCATCGACTCCGCCAGAGTGTGAGTTGATTAATTTTCCAACTCCAATTCCAACCGCTACCAGGTAGAGAAAAGGGTTTGCGACAGCAGCAGAGACCAGGCCCGGAATATATTTGAGAAAGATCATGACGCGCGCTTCAACAACCGCAAACGCCCCGCGCCGTTTTATCTTCTCGGCATCGACCAATACCAATGAACCTTGTCTGGTGCTCATGGAATCCTCTTAGTCAATCAAGGTGCGGCCAGTAAGACGCAAGAAGACATCTTCAAGCGAACTGCGGCGCACCAGTGAGGTAAGTGGGTGTAATCCTTTTTGGCTCAAGCTATGAAGTAGCTCTTCACCATCATCTGCGTACATCAAGATGCGATCTGGCAATACTTCAATACGTTCGACCAACTCGTGAAGTTGTGGCGCAACCTGCGCATTGCGATCGGAACCAAAGCGAACTTCCACAACCTCTTTCGTTGCATATGTCTTAATCAATCCTGCAGGGGAGTCCTCGGCCATGATCGAACCCTTATCCATCACCATCAAGCGGTCGCAGAGTTGTTCGGCCTCATCCATATAGTGCGTTGTAATAAGTAAGGTCACGCCTTGTTCCTTCAATCGGAATAGGCGATCCCACAAGATGTGACGAGCCTGGGGATCTAGCCCCGTTGTTGGTTCATCGAGCATCAAAATCTCTGGCTCACTGACCAATGCGCGAGCGATTGTCAGGCGTCGCTTCATTCCGCCACTCAGCGCTTCAACCTTCACGTCGCGCTTATCGGCTAATTGGGCGAAATCCAGCAACTCCTCGATCTTTGGTCGGATGAACTTCTTCGATAGCCCGAAGTAGCGACCATAGATATAGAGGTTCTCCTCGACCGTCAGGGCTTGGTCGAGATTGTCTGTCTGGGGGACAACTCCGAGGTGGGCCTTGATCTCAGGACCGAACTTCTCAGGGTCCTTGCCCAGGATGGTGATCTCGCCGCCGGTGCGGTTAAGGGTCGCGGCAATGATCCGCATGGTCGTGGACTTTCCAGCCCCGTTAGGCCCTAAAAATCCGAAGGATTCACCCTTTCGAACCTGAAAATCGATGCCGGCGATCGCGGTGAAGTCGCCATAGCGCTTCACCAGCTGCTTCGCCTCAATTAATACCTCGTGAGTGGCCATAGACCGGCAAGCCTATTGCTTCGCTCGGAAACACACCCTGATTTTGACGCCCTCCGCCCTGCTTGGAATTGGTGGGCAGTGGGGGAAAGGTGCAGAAAAGTGGGCAAAGGTGGTTGAAAAAGGGGAAAAGTGGAGTAAAGTGGTGAATGTAGGGAATTCGGGGGAATTTTCTACGCATGTGTGGTTGAAAAGGGGAGAAAATGTTTCTGGGGACCCACGAGCCAAAGCTCGATGACAAGGGTCGCCTCATCTTGCCCGCCCGCTTTCGTGACGATCTGGCTAAGGGTCTCGTCATCACCAAAGGCCAGGAGCGATGCCTCTACGTCTTTCCCATGGGGGAGTTCACCGCGATTACCGAGCGGATGCGCCAGGCCCCGGTCACCGAAAAAGGCGCTCGCGATTACATGCGCGTGATGTTTGCCGGTGCCCACGACGAAGTTCCAGATAAGCAAGGCCGCGTCACCATCCCAAGCGGTCTTCGGAGCTACGCCGGTCTGGAGAAGGAGTGCGTCGTCATTGGCGCAAATACCCGCCTCGAAATTTGGGATTCAGCTGCATGGAACACCTACCTCGCAGATCGCGAGAAGGGCTTCGCAGATGTCTCCACGGAGGTGCTCCCAGGGCTCTTCTAATTTCTCTCGTTAGGCCATCGCCGACTTCATATTAACGACGCCCCTTCCCCGGCGCCGTTCCCCCCAAGATCCGTCGGTCGGCGGTGACCTAGCCAGAGAAATCTCGCACCACAGCACCATCAACAGATCGACCAGTTAAAGAAGTAAGAGAAAGGGGAAGCAGATGACACAACAGCACATACCTGTCGCACTCGAACGTTGTATCGAGTTGCTTACCCCTGCCATCGAATATTCATTGAGCAATCACTCTGCAACGTATGTGATTGATGCAACTTTGGGTCTTGGCGGGCACACACGTGCATTGCTCGCCAAGTTCCCAACACTTATCGTGATCGGAATCGATCGCGATCTGCGTGCTATCGAACTCGCTCGTCAGAACGTTGCACCCTTCACTGATCGCTTGTTGATCTCTCACACCACGTACGACCAGATCGATGAAGTGCTTGCCGAGCACAACGTCGATGCTGTCGCTGGAATTCTCTTTGACCTTGGGGTCTCATCGATGCAACTCGACGATGGAGAGCGTGGCTTCGCCTATTCACATGATGCGCCGCTTGATATGCGCATGGATCAGAGCGCCGGGCTCACCGCTAAAGAAGTATTAGATACATACGAGAAGCAAGCTTTGGTTCGCATCTTGCGCATGTATGGCGAAGAGAAATTTGCACCACGTATCGTCGATTTCATTGTTGAAGCGCGTGAAGAGGGTCGCCTTAACTCCACCAAAGATTTGGCCGAACTTGTAAAGAATGCAATCCCCGCAGCTGCCCGTCGTACCGGCGGCAACCCTGCAAAACGCACATTCCAAGCCCTGCGCATCGAAGTCAATCAAGAACTTGCAATCCTGGATCGAGCAATTCCTGCGGCTCTTAAAGCTCTTGAGTTACATGGACGACTTGTCGTGATGGCTTATCAATCACTTGAAGACAAGATCGTGAAGAGCTATCTCTCTGAAATTACCGAATCAAAGACTCCTCGTGGATTGCCAGTCGATCTTCCAGATAGCGCAGCGAAGTACGCCCTGGTTATGCGGGGGAGTGAAGCAGCCTCGGATGCCGAGATTGTTGTAAATCCACGCGCGCAATCCATGCGTCTGCGCGCAGTTGAGAGGGTGGCCGCGTAATGGCTATTAATCAACTCGAATCATTTGCACCAGAAATCCCACAACGCTCGCGGGTCCGCGAATTCGCTGACCAAACGCGCGCCGCACTCAAACTCGTTCCCGATTTAACAGTTGATAACAGTCAAGCGGTGGGCAATGGCGCCTTCATCGCTTTTCTGATTGGAGTGTTTACCGCTGGGCTCCTTCTCCTGCTCAGCGTAAATACTGCATTGACCTCTGGGGCTTTCACCCTGGAAAACATGAAGCTGCACCTCGCAGCGGTAAATGATCAGCGAGATGCTGTCTTGAATCAGGTTGCAACCTTCTCTTCTCCTAATAAATTGGCTGCAGCGGCAACCAAGCTCGGCATGCAACCTCAAGCCTCTATCAACTTCCTTGATATCAGCGGAGGCAACTCCAAATGATCTCAAATGAGGCTTTTGGAAAACGCATTCGATATCTCGTAGTTACTCTCGTCGTCGTCTTCTTCGTCTTTGGAGTTCGATTGATCGACGTCCAAGCTGTACAAGCAAATGGTTACACCAAGCGCGCCGTCAACGAGATGGTCAATCGCTCTGTATGGCTCGCCCCTCGGGGAACAATTACTGATATCAATGGAATTGTCTTGGCACGCAGTATCGCCGCAAAGAACATCATTGTGGATCAAACGATGATCGCAGATCCTGCGACGACCGCCAGCGTGACCGCCCCGGCTCTCAATATGAAAGTCAGTGATCTGCAAGCACTGCTTACGGGCACCAAGCGTTATCAGGTAATTGAAAACGGGGTCGCTCCCATCGTCTGGGACAACTTACAAAGCGCGATTACTTCCTACAATGCAAAAGTTGAGAGCACCAAGGCCGGTCTCTCCAAACGTATTGTCGGTTTCTTCAGTGAAAACGCGTACTCGCGAAGTTACCCAACGGGACCTCTCGCAGCATCGCTCGTAGGACTTACCAACGCCGCCAACCAAGGCGCAGCAGGAATTGAATCAAGTATGAATGTCGCACTCACCGGAACCAACGGAGAGTATGACTACGTCAATGGCGATGGCGCGATCATCCCTGGCTCGCAACAATTTATTACAGCAGCTAAACCAGGAACCGATATTCGTCTCACCATCGAGCGTGACATTCAATGGGTTGCGCAAGATGCAATTACTTCAGCGGTCAAAAGTGCGAATGCGCTCTCGGGAACAGTGATCGTGATGGATCCAAAGACTGGTGCAATCTTGGCTCAGGCCAGCGCCCCAAGTTTCGACCCAGCTCATCGCGACAAGATCACCTTGGCCCAGATGAGAAACCCTGCTGTCCAAGATGTCTATGAACCAGGTTCGACTGGCAAGGTCATCACCGTCGCCGCTGCTTTGGAACAAGGAACAACAACACCAACCACGGTCTACACAATTCCTAACACGCTAAAAGCTGGCGGACGGGTCTTTCACGACGATAAGAATCACAAAGTAGAACACCTCACGACCGCAGGCGTATTGGCTGTATCGAGCAACATCGGCGCGATTCAAATTGGTAGCGCAATTCCAAGTACAACCTTCTATTCATTTTTGCAGAAGTTTGGAATAGGTCAAAGCACCGGTTCCAACTTGCCAGGAGAATCCGCTGGAATTTTGCACCCTGTTTCTGCATGGTCCGCATCTTCAGCCCCAACGATTGCCTTCGGTCAAGGCTACTCAGTAACAGCGATGCAGGCGACGGATGTCTTTGCAACGGTTGCGAATAATGGAGTGCGCGTTACACCTAATGTCGTTGCTGGTACTACCGGCGCAGATGGTCGATACACCCCATCTAAACCTTCAGCGCAGATCCAAGTTATTAGCGCAGATACCGCACAGAAGATTCGCACAATGCTCGAAGGCGTCGTATCTAACGAGGGAACCGCTCCCGCCGCCGAGATTCCTGGTTACAAGGTTGCGGGTAAGACCGGTACCGCGATGCGGGTAGATGCAACTTGCGGCTGTTACCGCGGCTACACAGCATCATTTATCGGTATGGCTCCCGCAGAAGCACCTAAGTACGTGGTGAGTGTGGTTATTCAAAATCCTCAAGGAATGCACTTCGGTGGCGAAATTGCTGCACCTGTATTTAAAAAGGTAATGAGTTTCGTCTTGCAATCCAAGCAAGTTCAACCAGTACCTTCAACAATTCCAGCGTATCCACTGACGGCCGCTGCGCTCCTGAAAACACCGGCGGTGATGAAGCCATGAGCGAGTTACTTCCCATTGAAAATTTCTCTAAATCCCTAGGTGAGTTAGCCCGATTAGTCGGAATCGAAGCATCACAACCAGAAGTCACATTTACTGGTGTAACCCTTAATTCACGTGCCGCACAATCCGGAGATTTATTCATAGCGCTACCTGGCGCAAAAGTTCATGGAGCCTCTTTCGCTGATCAAGTTATTTCTAATGGCGCAGTTGCAATTCTCACTGATGCCGCAGGAGCAGCACTCATCAACGCTCCGATTCCCGTGCTCGTGGTTCGCGATCCACGTTTCTGGGTTGGGCATATCGCTTCATGGTTTTATCGCAATCCGTTCTCCGCTTTAGATGCGGTCGGCATCACCGGGACAAATGGGAAGACGACGACCGCATCTCTTGTGGAACAGATCTGGCGACTAGATGGACGGAGCACCGGTTTCATCGGGACAATCGGAATCACCATTGACGGTGAAGAGTCTGCTGCATCCTTCACGACTCCTGAGGGAACGGATTTGCAGCAACTCGTTGGAACGATGCGTGAACGTCATGTACGAAACATG
>Ga0208109_1000383_pt1 | contig 12672 bp, 20 predicted proteins | sample CryBogCBH18Jul08_FD_184594 | JGI IMG/M metagenome (GOLD analysis project Ga0208109, IMG submission 184594) | Freshwater microbial communities from Crystal Bog, Wisconsin, USA - CBH18Jul08 (SPAdes) (version 2) | ecosystem: Environmental > Aquatic > Freshwater > Lake | place: Crystal Bog...
CTAAGTATTCAACAAAGCCTGTCACCTGACCCGTCAATGGGGTCATAGTACCTGAGATCACACCACCAATATAACTTTGTGACATTTGTTATTCCTAGAATGTGACTGTGCCAGAACCAGTCCAAGTGTACACACGATTCTTGTATCCTAGTCCTGTTGCAAATGGGGATGCTTGATTCCAAGTTGGTGTTCCTGTTGCAGTTGCAGTAAAACCATTACCAGAATTATCTGCTGGGTAAGCTCCAGAAACCGTGTTTAAAAGCAAGCTTGTACCTGATACAGCAGTTAGCGGTATTGTTGATGGTGTGAAATTGCTTGTATATAAAGCAGTGCCTTTAACAACACGAACATTTGACATGTTTCCATACAGTTTGTAACTATCATAATTTCCACGCGATCCTACAACTGGTTGACTACCTGATGGTAGTGTGTAGTTGGTTGTATCTGTATAAGTTGAGCCTTCTTGTGTACCATTGATAAACATTTTTGTGCTTGTACCAGAACGTGTAACTGCAACATGATACCAAGTACTAGTTGAAGGTGTTGTTGTGCCAGTAATTACAATTCCTGAATTTCCATATCTAAATGGCCCACTAGAACTAATGTTAATATTAAACGGTAAACCTGTATAAGAAGAGTTATAAAAATCAAACAACCATACATAACTTGTAAATGAAGTTAAATACACCCAAAACTCTACTGTAAAGTCACCCGTACCAAAAGCAAAAGCACTGTTGTTTGGGTATGTTAATGCTGATGAACCATTAAAATTAACACTACCACTACCACTTGTAGAAGCAGTAGGACTGTTAGCTCCACCAAAAGATGCGGGTGCGCTATAAATGTCAGGGTATGAAATGATGACGATGCCTGAACCGCCGCCACCAGAAGCTGCGCCCGAACCAGTATCAGAGCCACCGCCACCACCTCCACCAGTGTTTGTTGTACCAGAAACTCCAGATGATCCATTGAAAGTTCCACCTGCACCACCGCCACCAACGCCTCCTGTACCACCAGTCAATCTATAACTACCACCTGCTCCACCTCCAGCATATGAAGTTACAGTTCCATTAATGGCAGATGCAATACCTGCGCCGCCATTTCCGCCATTGGTACTAGAATTAGGTGTGGTTAGTCCAACAGTTCCTGCGCCCCCGCCTCCTGCTCCAGACCATCCAGAAGTACCCCCTGAATTTCCTTGGCCTGCCGCCGATCCACCTGATATTGTGCCAAAACCACCAGCACCTCCAGCAGAACCACCAGAAGTATCTGTTGCCCCACCTTGAACCCCACCTTTACCACCTGACCCCGCAGTAATGCTACCAAATGAAGATGAATTTCCTTGATTACCTGCTGATGTCGTACCGCCCGCAATTCCTGTACCTCCTGCGCCAACAGTAACTGTGTAAGATGACCCCAAAGTAATTGGTAACAAACCTTGAAGTAACCCTCCTGCACCACCACCGCCACCATTTGTTGGAGCGCCACCACCACCCCCTGCTACAACAAGGTATTCAACTGCGGGGGTTTTTTGTGAACCAGCCCAAGCCTTTTGTATCAAGCCTTGTAATTGCTGTTTAAGAGTAAATAGACCTTGAGCCATTGTTAACCTCAGAATGTGATAGTGCCAGAGGCGTAGAAGACGTATACACGATAAGGCCCTGCAATGTATGTTGTAGGTGAACCTGTGGTTGATGCGGCTTGTTTGAGATATGCTGGGTATCTTAGGACTACGATGCCTGAACCGCCTGAACCGCCTGCTGGGTTAGTTGTGCCGCCAGTTGCTGGGCTACCACCACCGCCCGATCCATAATTGGCAACACCTGAAGTTCCCGCTTGTCCTATTCCACCAGTTGTTGTACTTCCTCCATTTCCAGCATTTGATGTTCCACCAATGCCTGGGAAAGTTACTGCGTAAGACCCTGCTCCTGCTCCACCGCCACCAGCATATTGAATAGGTGAACCTGTGATAGATGAAACTAATCCAGCTCCACCACAACCGTACAAAGTTTCACCTGAGTTACCATTTCCGTTTGTTCCTACGCTACCAGCGCCACCGCCTCCACCGCCACTTGATAGTTTATTTCCATCAAATCCTTGACCTGGAGTTCCTAATCCTCCATTACTTCCAGCATTACATCCACCACCACTACCACCATTTCCTCCAGGATTTCCATTTCCAGCACCATAACCACCACCTATAGTGGTTATATTTCCAAAAACTGAATTACCGCCTTGTGAACCATTGGTATTAGCAGTAGTTGCTCCTGCGCCACCTGATCCAATGGTTATGGTTATGCTAGAACCCAAAGTGATTGGGTAGCCTGTTGCAGTGAGCAATCCTCCAGCACCGCCACCGCCACCAGGTGATCCTGCGCTTCCAGAATCATTACCACCTCCACCACCTCCAGCAACAACAAGATACTCCACAGTCTGAACAGGATAGTTCAAACCGTTGTATTGTGCGCCAACAAAGCCACCAGGATGGGATTGGAAACTCATTATGAACTTGCGGTCAAGATTTCAAAAGGTAGGGTGAATGTCAATGCACTGGAAGTACCTGAATAAACTGCCAATGATTGTGAGTCCGTAATATACAACGGAGTGGTTTTGTCCACAAGAATCACTGATGCGTTCGGGGGGACAGTCACTTGATAAGCCACATAATAAACCGTACCGCTACCATACGTTGCGTTATTCGATATACCCACCGATGCCGTCACCGCACTCGATGTCGTGTTCGTGGCAATGATGGAATCAATCTTATTGACGTTCAATGTCGATGGGGTCATCCCAGTCAACGCTGTTGTGCCGTAATAAGTGAATGTTGTATAAGCCGTGGTGACGTTAGGCACAGCATATGCCGTCTGTAAAACCGTTGCCGTGATGTTAATAAGATTGGGGGATGTCATGTGAACTCCTTAAAAGCCAAAGAGGATTGCGGCCACGATGGCCTTTCCGAAAGATATACCAGCCGTACCCCATGTAGGTGCAGCGCCTGAACCGCCTGAAAGTAACGCTTGACCCGATGTACCATATGAGCCATTGAATGCTATTTGGTTAGACGTTCCAATCGTAATTCCATCTATTGCGTTGTTATTGGTAGTTAACCGAAGTGGATTAGCACTGTACGTTCCAACAACCAAATCACCAGTAAAACTATACAAATAACCATTGTTTGGCTGATTGAATGATCCAGCAACCTGCCCAGTAATTGTAGTACTCGATGCAATCGTTTGCGCTGAACTCATGGTGTATGTACCAACACCACCAGGAACATAGAAGTTATAAGTACCCGCAGCTTGAATTGTAAAGTTTACGTTTGTACCAGCAGCATTGACCAAATTAATACCATTGCCAGTCGATGTAAAGCTACCTACAAAAGTACCGCTTGGTACACCTGTTCCTGATACCAAGTATCCAATCGCAATCCCTGCCAAAGATGAAACATAGAACTGGTTAGAACTTGTACCGCCACCGCTCACATATGTGGGTGAAGCCGCAGCAGAACCTGTGGCAGTTAACTGGGTTGTAATCGTTACCGTTCCAGAAATACCTGTTCCAGTAATAACAGAACCATAAAGCAAGTTACCACTTGTAACGCTTGCTATAGTCAATGTTGTACTAGATGAACCACCTGTACCGCCCACGGTTACAGATGCACCATAATTTGAACTGTTGATACCAGCATTAACGTAATAAGCGTTATTGTTGTATATCGCAAAGTCTGTAGATGCTATAGCACCAGAGCTTGTGTTCTGAATGTTAGAGTAAACATATCCATTAAAACTGGCTTGTGCCGAGTTAACAATGTTTGTATCTTGGTAGTTGAGAGTGCCATAGTTAATAGCACCGACTGTAGCGGGATTGGTAATCGATCCAGTAACCGTAACTGTTGTAGCAGTAATAGCGCCGAATGTATTGAGTGAACTGATCTTGACAACATCGGTAGTGACTGTGTTGTAGTACACAATCGCAGATTCACCATTCGCAATCGTAACGCCTGTACCACCAGACTTCTTAACAGTGATTGAGTAGCCGCCAGTTGTATTATTAAGAACGTAGTAAGTCTTACTGTATGTGGGAACTAAAATATTTCTAGCGGCTGTCCGTGCGCCTGTGCAGTTAAGAACCGCATACTGAGCTGTGGTGCCAGTGATATTATTACCAGACGTAGAACCCGTTGTTTGGGTAAGTGTGACGTCTCCATCTGTGGTAATGTTATTGGTACCCGCAATTGCAATATCAATGTAGTCGGTTGTGCCGTAATTGATGTCATAGCCCCAGTTACCTGATTCGGTACCTGTGACTGGCTCTACGAGTTGTAGATTTGTTGAGTATCCTACTGACATTTAATTCTCCTAAACTGTCGTGATTTCTGTCCAACCAGGTGTTTCTGCATCAGCAATTTCCGCCCATCCTGGTGTTTGAGGGTCGTTAATTGTCGTCCAACTGGGCGTTTGCGCTGTGTTAATGGTTGTCCAAGAAGCCGACTCTGGATCGTTAATCACCTGCCAAGATGCCGTCTCACTGTCGTCAATTAGATTCCACAGTAGTGTACCAAAAATTGAGTCAGTTGCAACTATAGTTTCAATGATTTTGACGAAGTAAATGCTTCCCGCAGGGCTTACCAAGTCTGTAACTGAGACGGTTTCTGTGAGCGTATTTTGAGCTGTTAACGTGGCCGACAGAGAATCCAACAAGGATATAGTCTCTAATACCACCAACAATGCTGTTACACCGCCAGCTACAGAATCCAAAGCCACCGCAGTCTCAGACACAAATAGCTGAGATGACCCCCCCGCAACGTAATTATCAGTGGCTGTCGCTGTCTCAGAATCTGTGACGTTATAAGTAGACCCTCCAAATGAGCTGTCTGTTACTGTAGCCGTCTCAGAGATAAAACATGCAAATGTCTGGGTAGTCGTGACTGAATCCGCAGGCACAATAAGTTCTGCTATTGGGCAAGCAAATGTCTGGGTTGTGCTGACCGAGTCCGTAGCCGTGGCTGTTTCTGATACCACCAAAGAGTAAATGGGCTGTGAAGACACCACATCCGTGACGGTGATCGTTTCGTTGATGGCGGGGTTAAATGCCACATAGTCCGTGACAATATCTACCAATGTAGACGCTCCACCCCAAACGCCTTGACCCCAACTAAGGAATCCCCAGCCCACCGCAAAGCCTTCAATAATTTGCAGAGTAATTGTATTGCCTGCGTCAACTGTGTCTGTAACCGTGCTGACCTCATTGACAACAGCGCTTGTTAAATAGCTTGTAGCTATTGTGTCTGTAACAGTAATAGATTCTGAAACAGTATTGGTTGTAGAGAGGATTGAACTTAATGAATCGGTTGCGGTAGCGGTTTCAGACACGCTTAAATTGGCAACCTCTACGGCAGTAACAACATCCACCAAAGACGATTGACCGCCCCAAACACCAAAGCCCCAGGTGTTTCCACCCCAAGTTGAGAGAAATCCCTCATTAACCGTGACACTAGATGTGCCAGAAGGGTATTGGGAATCCGTTACAGATGACGTACTACCAAAGACACCAGACCCCCACGCAACAGCCCCCCATCCACCGTTATTGGCAGTTTCAGCAACTGATGCGTTGTAGACAGCCATTATGCCGCAACAAGTTGCGCCTCATTGAACCATCTGGTTTGGGAGACACCGTTCTCATCTACCCATGTAATCATGTACTGGATATTGCCAGTAGCGTCCATCTGCATAGCTTCAACTGGGCCAGCAGGATCAACAGGTGCGGGTGTGACTTTTACATTCTCACCAATAGTAAATTTAGCGGCCATGATAATCCTTAGCAGTTAGCGGTATAAGTGACGTTCAATGTGTCGCCTGACAATACAGAACGGTTTCCAGTCGTAAAGCTACCAGCAGAATACAAAGTTCCTGTAGTGCCTGACTTGGTGTTGCTTGTGGTTAAGAACGCACCCGCAATAGTTCCTGTAGCGTTAATAGTAAATGCTGTAGCAGAGGTAGAAATAGTGCCAGTGCCAGCAGAGCCAGCCCCACCCCCAGAAGCGCTAGCGGAGCCAAAAGCAGCAGCAGGACGAGTCGATTGAGAATAGCCAACATTTTCTGTCCATCCCGAGTGAGAAGCCATCGTATCGGCAGCGTTATAAGTGGGGCTAGAAGCGCCATCCACTAAGCCAAGATACCAAGCCGCAGTATAAGAAGTACCTGCAAAATACTTGTTCAACAGGTCAGTTTTACCAACGTTGACCACTAGATTCTTAAACGTTTCTTCCCAGCGGATCGTGCCGTCAGCCGCCGTACAAGTGACTGTATAAGCGCCAACCACATTGGCATCTTCTAGTAGAAAGTTGCGTGTGGCTACAGCTACAGCAGAGCCTTCAGTGGGTTTAATATTTTCGGTTTGCATTATGCGATCCTTAAAATAGCGTTGGTGCTGTTAACAGCGGGGAATTGAATCGTGAAAGAATTAACACAAGTTTTGTCGCTGCCAAAATCCAATACTGCAACAGATGCGTTACTTTGACTTGAATTGTAAATCAGCGCACCACGACATGTAAATGCTGCTGGGCTCCATACTGCGTTAGCAAATGACCAATAAGCCACCGTACCATTTGCGGAGCCAGATGTTGGGGTTTGCGTAATCGTCAAGGGGATACCGCCTTGTGTGTACCCATTGCCTGTAGCGACTTCACCAACAAGTTGCGTTGAATACTGCGTTGTGGCCGCATTAAGAGTAGCGGTAGAGTTGAATAGCGCAATATAAAACGTATTGGGGCTGGTTGGCCCAAAGTTGTGTAAACCTTGAGCCAGTTGAACCTTGAAGCTGGTCGTAGCAGTTTGAACTAGACTCATGTGACCGCCTGTCTAAACTGCCCATCTCGGTAGGCATCGGTACGTTCCATACCATCGCCAAGACGTTTAGCAAGGGCCAATGCTTCGATATACTTCTGGTTGTAAAGCGCCATCATGTCTTGCTCACCTTTCATAAAGGTATAAGCCTCAACAAGAGAGCCATACAAAAGCACGGTATCAAAGTTGTCCCCAAGCCAAGAAGTACCACTTGGATTGTTAGTGGTATCAGAGATTGAAACTGGGTAATAGTAATAATGCAACTCAGCGGTATAAGTAATGTCAGGAGTGGGGCCAAGTATGAAAGACAATTCATTTGTAATTGCCCCGCTTGTAACTGTTGGCCCAAATAAAGCGTAGTATTGCGGTGTTCCGTAGGAGTTTGGAAAGCCGTACGCTTCACGGATAAAGTTGACGTCTTTATTGATCAAATACTGAAACTGTCCTTGGAACGTCACCGTTCCTGACACAGCGCCTGTGTTTATGGCAGACAGCCAAATCGTTGTGCCTGCAATACTGGTTACATAGGCATTAGCCGCAATACCTGTACCCTGCGCCAATTGACCCACAACAATCCCTGAATTACTGGACACCGTAATAAGCAACGTACCAGCAGAACCTGTGGCCGTTGTGGAAGCTGTTGTATATACGGCCAATGAATACGGCGCAAGAAAATCGCTAGGAGAAGACAAATACTGATTGGTTGGGCTTATTGTTCCCGTCACGTTTTTACGCAATGACGGAAACTGAACCGAATTGTAAATACGTTGTTCAGCTTGTTCAACAAACGTAGGAATATCCGCTACGAAAGTAGTCTCGTAGTTTTGCGTATAGTCCTGTATCAGTTGCTTAAGCTGAGTGTAATTCATGCCATCGGGCCTCTTGCCATCACGCCTTTAGTAGCTGCTCCAGTACCACGAATCTTGATGCCTTCAGTCTCAACGCGGTCATCCATCGTGATGGATACGCCCATGAGTGGTACCCAGTTCTTTTTCTTTTGGAACTCTGGCTCTGTGCCCGCATCTTTGGGGCCAACAGCTTTGCCTTCCATTGTGTGGGGCTTTGCGTACTCAGACGCAGGACGATTGTTTTTAGCCATTTTGGTAGACTCTTTTTTATCCATGAATTTAACTTTAAATTCTTTATCTCCGCGTTTTTCGGCAGCCTTTAATGCTGCTACTGCACTTGGATAGTTTTTCATTTAACCACCTCTTTGGTTTCTAGCGCGTGCCATGTTACGGCCTTGCGCGCGCATGTCTTTACCTGTGGGGCCACCCTTTTTCAACTTGGACAAGTTGGTGTGTTTGCCAGGGTGCTCCTGCTTATCGTGCATAGAAAAAGCTTTTTTGATCAGCTTTTTGTCTTCTTTGATGTCATCGTGTTTCATTCTAAACTCCTACGTTGTAACTATTGTGACTGTACCAACTTGTACCTGCGATATCAAGGCATTTTGAGTCAACGCGACATCAAAACTACTAGCTCCACCCACGGGGTTCCATCCCCACTGAAAAACTCTGCTACCACCACCAATACTACCATCAGACGTTACGCCAGAAGCGTAATATGTGGTGTCAGGACGTGGATCACGCACGCCTTGAGGGTCATCTACTGGATACATACCCAATTGCAACTGAGGCTGATCTGGATCCCAACAGGCTGGACAGACTTTTAGATCATAAACCTTGGTTTTGATGATCTCTTTTTTGAGCTCTGTCAGTTTAAACTGGAATCCGCACCGATCACACTCGGCAATCGAGTTCTTGCCAGAGGAAAATCGGTTACCCATTACGAATAACCCCCACCAATGTACATTCTACGAGGTACAAAACGCACCGCCGCCTTCTCATGATCCTCTGCCGCAGCCAATTCCCACGCTTCATCGTACTGAGCCTTTAAAACTTGTAGTCTTTCAAGTGCTCCTGGGATTTTTAAAGCCATGTAATAGGACAAACCCGCAACTAAACATGGAATAAAACGGAAAGGTACGTCTGGAATGTTGGTTCCGCCCCCAGCATCTTGGACTCTGCGCATACGCCAATAGACCAACTGCCAAGTTGTCGAACCATCAGGCGTAGGCCACACGGTTACGCTGTTCTTTTGGGTTAAAAGTAGGGGAGTTCCAGCCACATGAGTGGCCGCAGTCGTGTTGCCTTGACCGCGAGTGCAGTTTAAGAGGTATGCGGGGTTACCATTGGCGGCGGGTTGTAGCTCATTCCAGCCAATCAGCTCATTATCAAGCGTAATCCATCCCGCATTGGGTAGTCCGGTCAACGTGGTGACCGCTATTTGTGTGTCTGTAGTACCCACAGCATTCAAAACGGTGATTCCTGTGGGCTGTGTGTTGGCCGTTAGACGCTGAATCCACAACTGGATAGGGCGTCCTTGGATCAATTTGTTAGGGATTGTGGCGTAAGTAGAAACACTGATACGCGTGATGGTCAAATCTGCTTGGTTGCTGGGTTGATTTTGCTGTGTTCTGATAACATGTTCTAGCAAATCAACTGTATCATCTGGCAACGCGTATGTAGGTTGTCCTTGAGCCAACGTGATAACGTCTTGCTCAAATGTCCACATGTTGATTCCGCGGTTTGCCCAGTCGGCAAATAGCAGGTTCATTGACCTGCGTGCGGTTCTAATGTCATATCCAGTGCGCGACTCACCACCACAACGCTCAAAAGCTTCTTCAACAAGCTCTGTCAGTTGTAGATTAAACGATGATGCGCCTGATGTTTGTACCATTACTTAGCCGCCCGCATGTTATCAATCAAATTTGGGTAGGGTCTACCTGCCGCTTTTGCGGCTTTCTTTGCAGCAGCCTTTTTAGCGGGGCTTAGTTTCTTGGATTTACCCAAACCTTTGGGTCTAGGTTTGTCCCAAACTTCGCCACCCTTTTTGTAGACTGATACATCGTTTGGATTATCCTTGCGATGTATTGTCTTTCTACCAGGCATTTTCGATGGGTTAATGTCACCCATCCCCCGACTGGCAATCATTTTTTGGCCATCCCACCGCCACACATTACGATGTGACCTTTGGTCTTGCCTTTTGAGCAACAGCCATCTGCACGCTCAGAAGCGCGATGTGCTGTGCCACCTTTTTTCATACCGCCTGGACGAGCCGCAGCCATTGCAGGAGCAATGGGCATACGAGCACCGAGGGGACGGGTCATGGGTCTAGCTCCGGGCATCATAGGCATGGTGTGCTCCTAGTCGTGTTTTTGGTGCTTGTGCAAATGCTCGATCTCGTGGTGGTGCAACTCGTGACCAGCCGCGTGCTCTTTGTAGTGGTGGTGATGATGCACATGACCGCCTTCGTGATGATCCTTCATATGGTGCACATGGTGTTTGTGCTCATGGGGATGCTCGTGTCCAGCAGGATGAACGTGCTTGTGGTGTTCGTGGTGTTTGCTATGCATGATGCCCTCACTTTTTGTGATGATGTTTAGCGTGGCCACCACGCTTCATACCAGTTGTAGAACCAGCCATTTTGGGCTCCATGCCTTTGGTGTGGCCACGCTCTTGAACAGCATGTTCGCCAAAACGCTTGTTACCGCCTTCTTTGACCTTGGCCATCTTGGCTGTGGTCATGCCCTTTTTCTCTTCAACGCCATGCTTGCCAGTGACTTCGCCACCTTTAGCATAAGCTTTGTGATGGGCTGTGCCACCGTGCTTCATCGCTTCTTTCAAGTGATGATGCGCCATCTTCATGTGATGAGAGTGCATTTCGTGCTTTTCCATGTTTCCACCTTCTTTAAAAGTCTTGCCTTTGTCGGCGTTGCTAAAATCTTGTCCCACTGTTTGTGGAACCCCTACCTTCTTTGCAAACGCCTTGTTATGGGCAATTGCTTCCATAAACTTGTGTTGTTTTGCGCTATGACTTGGCATATTAAACAACCCTTCCTTTTGTGTGCCCCCTGATGGCACAGCCATCAGCACAGTTCCAAGCCCGAAGGCTTTTGTTAATCCGACTGTTGGGATCGTTGGCAGTCTTTGACGACGTCAACTTTTTCTTCATCCCCGACATTCGTGCGCAAAAAGAATCCCTGCGTGAGCCTCCCTCGGGTTGCGGACGCTTTAAATGCATCCCCTCCTTCGCGGCTGATGCACGACCTTTGGCGTTTAGCCCGCCATTCGGATTCTTCCCTTCCTTGCGTTGCCATGCTGGAGTGCTCATGATTAACCATTCAAAATCAAATAGCCCTCTTGCGAAACCGTTAAGGCCGCAGTACCGGTACTGGCTTTTGCTTGCAATTGGATGTCCGTTTTTTCCGCCACAGCTCTGGGCATGACCCGTTGCGTATGGTAGTTGTTTGTAAACGGAGCAATGATCGTAACAGTGGATACACCAGTGTTAGTTGTTTGGTAATTTTGATACGTCGCAAAACCAGCAGGATTAGCATTCAAGCTAGTATTGATGTCAATACGGCTTAAATAAAACGTATAGCCCGCAGGGACGGTATAGATGCCCATCAAAGTGCGACCGTTGCCAGCTAAAATTTCCGCATACAAAGTTGTATCAGATGTATCTTTTAGCGTGATGTTTCCTGTAGGTGCACCGCCCGTTACTGACATACTGTTGATACGGAAGTACGATTTCACTGTAGTCACAGCAGTCGTTCCGTTCAACTTTATAGTTTCAGAAATTTGGTTGTAGTTTGCATCCAAGCCATTGATAAGAATAAAAGTAGCCGTCTTATCATCGCCAGTATTAACAGAGCTGACAATGTGCATTTGAATTGCAGATGATGGAAAAGTGTAAGAGCTATTACCTTCCCACACAGGCACAAAAGATGTTCCTACCGATGCTTGGTATCCATAAATGTTTAGGACACTATGTCCGTAAACTTGACCGCGAGCCACTTGCAAATCAAAAGGCTCGTACTTTGCTTGACGAGTAATTGAATTAAACGTGTTGTTGGTTGCGGGAATTCCGTTTGAGCTTTGCGCCATGAATAATCTCCTTAATTAAAGACGGGGGCCGAAGCCCCCAGAAGATCAGTCAAAGTTACCGTAGGGGTAAGTTGTCAAGTTGCCGATGTTCGGATCGTTCTGTGCGTAACGCATTGTAAAGTTGAACTTACCGCCAGTAGGAGCCGCAACACTTGTACCAGTAATGGACAGTGTGAACACAACTTGTGAGAAGAAACTAGGCTGTGTACCAACTTGAGGATTTTGAATATCCGAAGTTGTGGCAGTCATGTTCAACAAATTTGTGCCAGTGAAAGTGATGGTTTGACGACCAGCAGTACCCACTGTGGTTGTGCCAAGAGCAGCAGTAGCGTAAACAGGTGTTCCGCCACCAGCAGTGTAATTGTTGGAAACAAATACGCTTACATTGCTCAATGTTGCGCCACTCTCGCCAGTGATGGCAGAGATGTAGTCAATATCAAAAGTAATGAGTTGACTATTGATTGGCACATACATTACCACGCCACGATACACCTGAGTAGATGTATCAGCAGGTAGAGTCTGTACGGTTGGGCCAGTAGCGACAAACGTAGAGCTAGGTGTGTAGACAACACCGTTCAAATTGGGAATGGTATTGGAAGAAACAAACTGTCCTGAACCACCGCTGTAGCCAGCAGTACCAAGAGTTGTGTTTGACAAATCAATATAGCAGTCTTGCTCTAAAACTGTATATCCAATATCGCGAAGGGGGCCAAAACGCTGGTCACCAGATATGATTGGCCCTTCAAAAGTACTACGTCCCATGATAATTCCTTATGCAAAAGTCTCTTGTTAATCGTTGCATCGTGACCTCTGGGCAGGCTGGCAACAAGAGAAAAAATCCCAGACACCTGCAATATACACTATTCCTTGGGTAT
>Ga0208109_1000391_pt1 | contig 12466 bp, 5 predicted proteins | sample CryBogCBH18Jul08_FD_184594 | JGI IMG/M metagenome (GOLD analysis project Ga0208109, IMG submission 184594) | Freshwater microbial communities from Crystal Bog, Wisconsin, USA - CBH18Jul08 (SPAdes) (version 2) | ecosystem: Environmental > Aquatic > Freshwater > Lake | place: Crystal Bog...
AGTCTCTTTCAGAGACCCCGCCCCGCAAGGGGGTACAAGTCTCTTTCAGAGACCCCGCCCCGCAAGGGGGTACAAGTCTCTTTCAGAGACCCCGAATATTCCCCGTAATACTTGATACAAGACCAGGCTTCTGCCGTATCATTGACTTCGGATCCGCAGGCCCATAGACCTTCAAACTATACTCCTTAATGGTTTTCGCATAGAGCCAATCGGCTGGATACGCAAACCCTTCTTTTAATGCTTTCTCATGAGTGGCTATAACTAGATTTGCAGCCCGTCGCCGAATTAAAAAAGCATGTGTTCCCCAGAACCGCTGAATACGACGAACCAATTCAAATTGAGGCTTCGCTCGATTTTTTGCGAATGGAAGACTCTCAACCCATTCATTCGCCCCCAAAAAGAGAATATCCCAGTCAGGGTCAATCTCTTCTACAGCCCCTACAAATGCCTCGAGTGTCTCCTTCTCACAGATAACCTCGGCATCATCTTCAAAAATTCCTATAACATCAGCTCGCATAAAAGTAAGAATATGAAGGTGGCTTGATAAACATCCGAGTTCTCCATCCTTTGTCTGTCCTTGATGCGGATGGCGGCGAGGCCAACCAAGTTTCGCAACTTCACTTCCCACAGATGCAGGCCACATAACAAGTGGACGACCTAACTTCTCTTCAAGAGAGCGCATAAGTTCAAGGCGTCCCTCTTCGGATTCAAGATGAATACAATAAAAAGGGATGTTGGGTAATAAACCTACCATCTTTTTTTATGTTAGTGTTTCTATTCTTAGGCAGGAACCCCTCCTCCCGCACCCATAGCCGCCGCTACCGCAGGGTTCATTTGGCCAGGAGGACGCGGAGCAACCGCACCTGTTGCCGTCAGAATCAATTGAGCCTCTCCCATTAGAATCCGCAGAATATTCCTGTGTACCTCAGTGAATCCATTCCATTGCCACGACTCTACAACATAGCGTGGATTCGTATCCTCACCTTCAATCCGCATGAGTGGTGTCTTAATACGAGTCTCCCACTCAGTCATCTGAGCTGGCGTGAACTTGCTCAGACGTTCCTCTGAAGCCGTCAGAATCCTCTCACGATATGTGCGGATATCCACCTCCTCTCCACGATTTCCACCATGTACGTCAAAACGCCAAGCCTCAGTAATAGCAGGTACCATACAGCCATAGCGCACACCAATCTTTGCCAACTCTCCATTGACATACTTCCTGAGAGTCCGCAACTGATTAAGCAAATCTGTGAACTGCTTCTTCTTTGCCTCAGGTGTCTCCTTTGCCACCTGGTAGACCTCTGCCATCCGTCGCAGCACCTCTGAGCAGACATTTGCGAGCAAGTCGAGTGGTCCTCGCAACTCTAGACTCTTCTCTCGCTTTGTCTCACGCTGCCACAGCTTCTTCTTCCACTCCTCCTCACTAATCAGTTTTAGAGTGTAATCAATACCAAGGTCTCCATTGTCTGGAACCTCGTCGAAGCGAGCAAACTGGCGCAGATGCTGATCCAGAAGCTCAGCAGTCAGACGATGAATCGCCTCCACCTCCTTCTTTCGACATACAGGATACATCTTCGTCACGAAGCCCCTGTCAATCGTATAGAAGTTCACGAGTCCACCGCAAGGTACATCTCCAGCCACACGTGGTGCCTCTCCACCATTCTGCTCGCGAAGCCACTGGTAATAGTGCGGATTGTGGACAACACCGAAGACAAGACGTCCAGTCGTCCAACTGAAGGGTGTCTGACATGAGATGCACCACATCTGGTCACAGTTTCGCAAAGTTGTGAAGTCCTTTGTTACAAATCTCTTATTGCCATCTAGTGACCAACCATAATAGGTTCCACGACCAACTGGCTTCACTTGAATACTTGTGCGAAGACCATCCTTATTCTGAGCAGAAGAGTAACACTTCTTACGAGCAACAAGGCATGGGATATCAGATAAGTGTTCTCCTGAAATATTTACGCAGAGTTGGTTGGAGTAATCCTTTGTTTCTGTTCCAGGGAATGTAATATTCTTCTTTTCAATTGTATTTACACTTACAACAAATCCAAGGGAACGAGCCAAGAATTCAATCTGCCGCGCAAGTGCATGATTCGCCTGCGGAATCTGAATCCTCTTTCCATCATTTCCAAGATAACCATCTGTATCAACAAGGCCCGCCAAGAGACGAAGGCGAGACTCGCGATCATTAATCATAAACTCTCGCGGGATGTGTTTATTCTTTAGAAGCGAGTAACTATCAAGTCTAGACTTAAGAGGGTTCTTTGAAGCAACCTTGCTTACTTCATAAGAAGGCTTTGAAGGAAGATCACAGAGAACACAATGAAGTTCAGCACACCCCTTACATTCTGCTGAACTAGAACCGTGCTGAATGGCAAGACGACCCTGTTCTGCTCCGCAACGACGAACTCGAAAACGATAGGCATTATCATGAACAACCTCACAATTATTCAGTTCACACCAATTAAGAAGATACTGAAGAATCTCGGGATCCTTCTGAGGACAGATAGCATATGAGATACCATCAATTATTCCATCTCCTAGATAGAGACCAACTAGATAAGGATCAATATCCACATCCTTCTTTGGCCACTGTACACCAGTTGACTTGAATCCCATGAGATTCTTTGTCGTCGACTCTGGTAGTTTCAGATAATCATCAATTGTCACTTCAATAACATCTGGCAGAGAAAGAGACTTCTTGAACTCGTTCATTAAGTCAAACGCCTTAGTTTCTTCGCCCTCGGCAAAACGAATTGTCTTACTTCGCATACTTAGCGTAGGAACATCAAACCAGCGCATCTTGTAAGTATCAGATGACTTATAGATGGTCAACTCGCCACTAAATTTAAGAGCCAGCTTGTGCTTGCTATTTACTGTGTAACTCATTCCGTTTGTTTGAGTAACCTGATAGAGTTCATCATCACCAGTACAGACTTCCTGAACAGTTCGAGGAAGACCATCGTCGCCGACGAGAGTATCTCCAATACAGATATCCTGAGACATTTTTTCAGTTCCATCCCAAAGAAGTACCGGGGTATCCTGGGCGAAACACCCATCAACTTTAGAGATGCCCATGCCACACTTGGGACACGGCTTCGTCTCCTTGCGAATCAGAGCAGCGGTTGCCTTTGTATCTTCATTACAAGTGTGTACCGCATCACGCTCCTTGCCCTTGGGAACTAGACACTCATTACAGACATAGGTCTGACAGGTGCCGCACTTCCACTGGCTACTCAGAAAGCCGCGGCAATCATCTACAGGACACTTCTGCGTGAACTGGCGCACCTCCTTCTTATCGGCCTCCTGATTCTCAGCCTCTGGAGCGATACGACCCGCCGCAATCTCGCGAAGACGATGCTGGCGATTCTGTTGCTGGTAAACAGCATGACGCGCAGCCGCAATAGTCTTCTCCATATCCTGAATTGCCCGCAGTCCTTCGGCAACATCCTTATTCATCTCCTCAGCACGAACCTTCGCACTGATGCGAGACTGGAGAAGTGGCAAGCGCGCCTTCTCACGGTCCAGAAGAATTGCCTCACGATGGGTCTTCAGAGCATTCTTACGAAAACTCATAGAAAGATGTGAATCAATAAATTCACGATTCCACGCACGCTTGCAGTTCATACAGTGAGCATCTTGCGGAGACTCAAGCATGTATCGCTTTACGCATGTAAGACACGCGGCATATTGACAGTATTGGCATGGTACCTCTTTTCTTACAGAACCTGTAACCTTCTCGAGACAGACAGAGCACTCCTTGGATGGTGGCATTGTATTTATACTTTCCATTCACCTGATTGAATACATCAAATTTTTTTACGCCGTAGCCAAACTGCGAGTCAATTGAAAGAAGCCCTCACAACTCGCATTAATACGCCACCACTCACGACAAGCAGTTGACATCTCTGACCACTTAGTCTCTGTAATCTCCGCAATCTGCGCCTTCACTGTTTCACGAGAGCGGATACGCAGATAGTGTACACCCTCTACAGGCGGCGACGCATAGTGCTTCATATCCACTGTCGCTTCTACAACAGGCACGCATCCCATCGCCATACACTCAATTTCACGATGACACTTCGTACCAAAACCAGCCAAACAGAGACCAAATCGTGCTTCTGTGAGTTTTATGAGGTATTCTTTTTGAGTAAAGGGATACGGTGTCTCAGCACCGCGTGCCATGAAGTAATCATCGCATACGCTCGACCAATCACCTTCACGCCGACGCTCTTGAACACGATTCTCAATCTTTCCGTAAAAAACCAGCCCATGAGTCCTCTGCGACCAAGTTGCGTCTGCTCCGCCAGAGGCAACAATCTCCTCTACAAAGCGTGGCCGACGAGCCCAGAAGGACCACGACTGACCTTTTGCGACTGGTTCAGGATTTCCAAACAGCGCCTTACTCCATTTTGTCTCAGAGGCAGGAGCATTGTAGAGCCAGTCCATATTAGGACGGTCATAGAGTAGGCATCCTGTACCTACATCATTCCACCAGCACATAACTGCCGTTGGATGCTCCTTAACTTGGCAGTATCCGCGTTCGGCCCACATTCGTGCCATTTCACGGAAGGAATCACCCGCATGTCCGTAGAAGCCCTTGATATCAGCACGCGGGAGCCAAATAGTAGGTAGCGTAGTGACAACCACTTGAGCATCGGCAATAAGTGTCTTCATTACAATCTTTACAGAGTCCTTAATCATCGGCTCACGCAATCCGCGCCGCATAATCACGAGTTCATGGCGTAGGCCACAGGCGCCGGCCATGTGAATTGCATCACCATTTGGGTCCATTTCATTCTGTACTTCAATGACTCGTGACCCCTGAGGAAGCATCCACATCCAGGACCAGAGCGCACCTATCTTCTCACCCGCCGCATAGACAAAGACTTCGGCATCCTGTACTTCAGTAGAGATACGCTCGAGGCTTGTGCGGCCAGGCCAGAGAACCTTCACCGTCCACTCATCACCAAGTTGCTCCTCAAGCGCAGCAATCCAAGGAGCATCAATTACCGTCCCATCTTCAACAACGGTCATCTTTTTCTTTGTAGGGACAAGTTCATGCCACGGATTCTGTAGGGCATTGCGCAGGGCTCCAACATCTTCACGTGTCACTTGATCTGTATCACTGCATGCCCAAACAAGAGCCCTTTTACAGTAGATTCCCATATTCGGATCCTGCGGTAGAACGGGAACTTCACGCTTTGACCAACGAAACAACTGCAGGACATCAAGCAGTGATTTCTTTTCGGGACAGAGGAAATCGCCATCAATATCTCGTATTTGGAGAATCTTCGCAATATACCGAAGACAGAAATCCTCCTGACTGCGCGTCTCTTTTTCAGTCAGCGGCGCAGCCACGACAAAATCTGTTCCAAGAGTCGGTGTACAGCCACCTACGCCAGTGGCCGACCAGAGTTCCTTCGCCCGCTCTGAAGGACCAATATAGAGTTCATGGTGACCATAGGGAAGACCATTAGGCGTCAAGAAACAGTCCTTGAACTCAAGAACCGTGTCGGCCTCCACTGAAGCCAGATTCTGGGAGTCCTTTAGGAACGTATACTTCTCACCACGCTTAATCATGGAAGAATAGGTCGCAATCTCCTTCTCCTGTACTGATTTTAATAGGCGAGGAAACGGACTATGCGTCACCTTACGAAAGACCATGCCCTGAGTCCACGACTCCTTTGCTTCCAGATCATTGAGTCCAGTCGGTGCAATATGAAGATAAATTGCCTTATCTACAATATCAAGTGGATTGTAGGTGCGATAATCACTCATATGCACGTGTTGTACCTTAATACTGTACGCAGGATTCGAGATGACAAACTTCTGACGAAGCATCTCGACATTGATTGCATTATCACAGCCATTCTTACCAAAGGGAAAGTCAAACTCGGTCCACTTCCATGTGCGGCTCTTAATAGAACTGCTCCAGACAACCCAGGCATCCTGCGAATCATCGCGGGGGCCAAACAGAGTTGATTTACCGTCAACATCTAGATCCCAGCGTAGGAGACTGAGAAACTTATCTTCAAGATCTACTGACCAGAGAAGACGAGTCGTTTTCTCTAAGAAAATATCGCTGTTTGCGAAGACAACAATTGTATTCGCGGGCACATCGTCTTTTATTGCTTTCAGAACATTTCCGTAGGTTAGACGATTTCCAATTACGCGCTGCTTGATTTTTCCCGCAGGGTCCTCAGGATACTGGTCAAAGAAATCATCTTCATTTAGTAGATAAATTCTATCAATATAAGGACAGGCAATATTTTCGGCGAGACAGCGATTAATTTCGCGACGCCGTGCCGGCTTCTCTGGCTTGTAGAATTGCTGAATGAGCCAGAGAGCAGGAGGACGGGCGCCATCGTCAAGGGCTGTAATCTTCATACGGTCAAGTGCCTCCCTACGAATACGCAACGCATTTTCACCAACACCCGCAATTCTTGAATAGTGTAGAACAGAACAGATCATAATAGCCGCATCCTCTGCAGTACCGTTCCACGGTGCGCCACAATATGCGTAAATCTCCTTAAATTCCTGAAGACAGAGGACATTACCAAGATTTGCTGAACGAAAGGCATCGGGGCCAACGGTCTTAATAATTGCTGTTGAAATAACTAAGAGATGAGACTTCTTGCTCAGGTCAACAAGTGCCTGAACACTGAGTTCAGGTTCATCAATCAGAATAGGAATATGAACTTCAACGCCCTTTGCGAGTAGTGCTTGAATAACCTGTAGACCTACCGCAGCAGTCTCCCAACGATCCCAGGGCACATTAGGGTCCGCAGTCGCTGATAAAAGTACGAGAGTTTTCGCATCTCGCCACAGCTGCGCACGGGACTTTACAACACGGATAGGTTTTCCTGTAAGTGGGTGATGAGCCAGCATTCTTTACTAAAAATCGTCACCAATGTTTAAACCTGTGGCCAATAGTCAATAGTAAATGGAGAGAACTGATATTGCCTACTTGATTAATAGCACACCGAAGTATTATTTTCTACTACCACTTCATCTACTGCTTGTGCGCCGCTATGCGCCTGAACTTGCGTGGCCTATTTTTATTGCCTCAGAGGAGTCTGACCACCCTATTCTACAAGAATGCGTAACCAAGTATGGAGTTAATATTATAGCCTTGAACAAGAATGACCGTTTTTTCTTGGAATCTCGTCTTGTGGCGACACTCGCACTTCCTCCAGAGATTATGTTCGTATTTCCCATTCAAGAGGACTTCTTACTTGAACGTCGGCCTGATGCTGAAGCTATCAAGGAGGCGGCAACACTTCTTGATTCTATGCCGGACTTTTCAAGCCTTCGTTTCATGCCGTGCCCTGGGCCTGTGACGAGCCAATCGTCAGGATGGGCCTCTTTGAAGGGTTGCGACTACATGTTCTCCTTTCAGGCAACTCTATGGAGGCGTGATGATTATGCGCTCTTTCTATCAGCACTACTCGATATGGAGCCGGCCTTCTTATCCCTGTGTCCACCGAATCTATCGGAGGACAAACGGAAAAAATGGCTGCAGATTGATTTTAATTTAGCTGAGAATCAACATGGACAGCGGAAGTTTGCCGAAGTCCTTGGACAGAAGACCCATCTTGGTTGGGTTCGCCAGGGAAAACAGGCAAATGCCGTATTCATGAGTCCATGGCCGTACAGGCCCACTGCGGTTGAAAAGGGAGTTCTCGGAGAATGGGCAAAGGAACTTGCGAGCCGTGAAGGCTACTCATTTCGCAATCAGGGTACTTAGATTGACTTGGATTTGTAGAGTGGCTTGTAGCGTTAGTCCACTAAGTGTTGACTTATGAACAGACACAATAGTGGAATATGCCTGTCCAACAGGCGTTGTAATATCAATTTGCGGAGAATATTCGTTAACTTTCATTTGCTCAAAGCGAATCTGATTGTATATGCGCTGAAGCGGGTCCATTTCTATAGTTGTACAACATTATACATAAAAGTATGATTATTATTAATTTGACCAAAATCAACCGAATTTCCACGAGAAAATACATTAGTTGCAACATTTAAATAGATAGTAAATTGACCAGTACCTGCTTGACATAAATATGTAATAATTGTAGTACCACTCTCTGTTAGATCATCGTATGGTGTAATCATTATAATACTACTAGTTGTCATACCAGTTATGGATACACTAGTATATGCACTATACCCATAACTTGCAGATATAGTTACAGTTCCACTTAATCCATTAATCTGTGTACCCTTCCAATAGAGATTTGTTGCTGTTGAGTCAGTTGTGAGTTGACCATTAATTGACCCACCGCCATTTCCAAAATAGAGAGTACTGATATACATTGAAGCGAGGTCGCCGGTATTAGAATTATATACAGCAAGTGCTTGTATACTTCCAGTGATAGTATAACCGGCTCCATCAAGTATCCAATAAGAATTTCCACCAGAATTCCAGGCAACACATGCTGTAAATAGTGTATATATCGGTGCATAATTATATCCACCTGGTCCAAAACTGTTCCATAAATAAAGCCCATAATCACCAACTATAAAATCTGTAGATGTAGCGGAACCTCCTATATTTGAAAGTGTATGATTGAAATTTAAGTTACTTGTATAAATATTATTCACATTTGAAATAGTATTATTACACATATCAAGATTTCCACTTGTAATATTAACATTTGCACTTGTGGGTTGAAGAGTAATATTGACACCAAAATCATAACTTATTATGTTACTTGTATAAATAGTATTCACATTTGAAATAGTATTATTACACATATTAAGATTTCCAGTTGTAATATTCACATTTGCACTTGTGGGCTGAAGAGTAATATTACAACCGCTTGCATAACTTATTATATTACTTGTATAAATAGTATTCACATTTGAAATATTATTATTACACATATCAAGGTTTGCATTCTCTAAGTTCATAGTGTTTGCATACACATACACAGTGTATCCTGATGCATTAAGAACTAGGTCATTCAATCCATAAAGAGTACCAATATTATCGATGTAGTTTCCATGCATATCCAGTGGTGTTCCAGAAGATTGAGTAAAACTCATAGACCCATGAATACTTACATTCTGTCCTAAAGGAGATTGTATTAAAACCCCTCCATTACCATTTATTTGAACAAGCCCCCCATAGTTTGATAATCGCAGAGCACCAGTGCCATTATTGGCACCAAAAATACTTAATAAACTGGTTTCGCTTTGTATATAACCACCATTCTGAAAATATTCAAATGCTACATTGGTTATATTATGATTACACATGTTAAGATTGTTTGTGAGTGGATTTGTAAGAAGTAAATTGTTATTCCAATAGAGACCTGTAGTGGTTGAGTCAGTTGTGAGTTGACCTGTAACTGTTCCAACCGCATTTCCAAAATAGAGAGTACTCATATACATTGAAGCGGGTCCACTAGTATTAGAATTATATGCAACAAATGCTTGTATACTTCCACTGACACCAGTACCCTTTCCATCAACTAAATAATATGAATTTCCACCAGCAGCAAACGCAACAGATACTGTAAATAGTGCATATAGTGGTGCATAATTATATGTACCTGGTCCAGAACTGTTCCATAAAGAAATTCCATTATTACCAGCTATAAAATCTGTAGAAGAACCTCCTGTATTTGAAAGTGTATAATTGAAATTTAAGTTATTTGTATAAATATTAGCCACATTTGAAATATTATTATTACACATATCAAGATTTCCGCCTACAATATTCACATTTGCACTTGTGGGCGAAAGAATAATATTACAACCACTTGCATAACTCATTACATTCTTCGTATATATAGCAAGTGTATTTAAAATTAAATTATTACACATATTAAGATTTCCAGTTGTAATATTCACATTTGCACTTGTGGGCTGAAGAGTAATATTAACACCGCTTCCATAACTTATTATATTACTTGTATAAATATTATTCGCATTTGAAATATTATTATTATACATATCAAGATTACCTTGAGACCGTATATTTGCAGCCTCAAAAATAATATATCCACTGCCTGACCTTAAACTAACAGTTCCGCCTTCATCATCACCAATTTGTATATTGTAAGAGTTAATCTTAATATCTCCCAAATTTCCACCATAATTGCTAAAAGTTATGTTGTTAGGCTGTGTTGTGTTTGTGCCTATTGTAAGAACAGATGTTGCTCCAGCGGTTACAGAGCCTACATTACTTATAGAGTTATTAGCAAGAGATACATTTCCATAGAAAACACTATTAATTCCTGTCATACGATACCCTTCAACAGTGGATTGACCAGTTCCAGCAATAGTTCCTAATGATAGGACAGGTCCAACACTTTGAGTAATTCCGCCAGCGATTGAAGCGCCATATCCTCCAACTAATGAAATAATAGGTGCTAGTGTAGTACCTGTACCTGCTGTTGTAATATTTAACTTTAATAAAGGATATGAATTTGTTGTTGAGGGTGTTGCGATTGAAGTAAAATTTTCCTGAATTGTTATATTGCTGTAAAAGGTTGCAGTACCAGTATTACTTAAATTTCCAGAATTACTCAAATATGAGGATAAGCCACCTGTAAGAGTAATATTGCTCGCAAAGGTTGCCATTCCTGCGTTACTAAATAAACCACTATTACTCAAATATGAGGATAAGCCACCTGTAAGTGTAAGTGTGCTGTTAAATATAGTAACGCCACTATTACTTAATCTACCTGTTATATTTACACTACTATAAAAAGTAGCAGGCCAACTCGTATAGAAATCTCTGTAAAACGTTATATTTCCAACGGGTTGTATAGCAACATAATCTCCCCCTAGATATAGCGCATTATTAACAGTATTCAATAATAGATATGCTGCAGTTCCAAGTCCTCCAGTACCCAATGGCACTGTAATTTGTCCATTTGTTTGTACTGTAATTGTATTATTTGCACTTGGAGTACCAACCGTTACATTTCCATAGAAGGTTCCAGTACCAGTGTTACTCAAATTACCAGTGTTACTCAAATATGAACCCGTACCACCTGTAAGTGTAAGATTGCTGTTAAGTGTTACAGCATTTACTGCGCGAAATGTACCATTCACATCTAGTGCATATGATGCACTTGTTCCGCTTATGCCAACATTACCGCCTCGTGAATTTAACAGAATTGGCTGTGTACTAGTATTTCCTGCAGCATTTATAAAACCAACGCCCGTTGTATAATCAACTCCTAAAGCCATTGCATAAATAGAAGTGCCAGTTTTTGGCGATGTAATCACGAGTGGATAGTTTGTGCCACCATCAGGGTTAGTTGATTGTGAAGTAGTTGAATCACCATTTATTTGAAGATAGTTAATATTACTTGTATTATTTATAGAAAGTCCACTCGTATTTGTTCCACCTGTAAGAAAAACATTGCTTGCAAATCGTGATATACCAGCATTACTAAGCAATCCACTGTTGCTTAAATATGAACTTGTACCACCTGTATGGAGAACATTGCTCGCAAAGGTTGCTATACCAGCGTTACTAAGCAATCCACTATTGCTCAAATATGAAGCTATGCCACCTGTAAGTTTAACTGTGCTATTAAATGTTGTAATACCATTCATCGCAATACCTTGGTTACCAGTAATATTAGTAGCAGTAACTCCAAAAATATTCGCATTTTGGCTAGGGTCTATCTGAATATAAGAACTACCTTGATAAAGTCCATTATATTGTCCAGTATTTGTGTGTTGATATAGATTACCTCCGCAATAAAGGTTCATATCGGCAGTAGCGTTGAGTATAAAAGGATTTGCCACACTATCAATACGAGTTACATTAGAAATGTTATGATTACACATATTTACATCTGAAGTTGCTGGAAAAGTTGCCCATTGTACAATTGTAGAAACAAGTTGTGTAGCCAAATAACTTGTACTGACCAAGAAAGCTAAATTTGCTGTACTGATATGTCCAGCCAAATTTGCAGTTGAAACTAAGTTAGATAAGTTGGCAGTAGATACAAGAGATTGTATATTTGGCCCATGAACTGTAATCGAACCCTGAGGTCCACCTGTAAGTGTAAGACCTTGATCTACTAAAAGTGAAGTCACTGCCACATTAGAAAGTCCAACAACTGTGGAGCCAAGTTGTGTAGCCAAGTAGGTAGTACTCACTAAAGAAGCCAGATTCGCTGTACTAATATGTCCAGCCAAATTGGCAGTTGAAACTAAGTTAGCAAGGTTAGCAGTAGATACAAGAGATTGTATATTTGGTCCATGAACTGTAATCGAACCCTGAGGTCCACCTGTAAGTGTAAGACCTTGATCCACTACAAGTGAAGTCACTGCTACATTGGAAAGTCCAACAACTGTCGAGCCAAGTTGTGTAGCCAAGTAACTAGTACTGACCAAAAAAGCTAAATTTGCTGTACTGATATGTCCAGCCAAATTGGCAGTTGAGATTAAGTTAGCTAAGTTGGCAGTCGAAACTAAGTTAGCT
>Ga0208109_1000397_pt1 | contig 12338 bp, 15 predicted proteins | sample CryBogCBH18Jul08_FD_184594 | JGI IMG/M metagenome (GOLD analysis project Ga0208109, IMG submission 184594) | Freshwater microbial communities from Crystal Bog, Wisconsin, USA - CBH18Jul08 (SPAdes) (version 2) | ecosystem: Environmental > Aquatic > Freshwater > Lake | place: Crystal Bog...
AGGCGTCAACGGGGCCCGCGCTGATCAATGCGATGGTTGTCCTCAATGATGTCCCTTGGAAGTTTGGCACGGATCCGCAGAAATTACGGCAATTTCAGGACTGGCTAAGACACCAGGCGGAAGCAACCCTGACCACTGTTGATGAACGACAGCTGTGGGACAAGTTTGTCCATGACGGTTTTCAGCAAGGGGCAAAACGCAGCTACGACGATTATCGCGGTAAACGGAAGCTGCATGAAACCCTGGATTTTTATCATGGCACGCGAGAGGAATTCCTTAAAACAGCTTTTGCTCAGCCTGTCGCAATAGAAAAGGTTGAGTTGATTGCCGAACGCACATTCAACGAAATTCAGGGCGTTTCCGACACCATGAAGACCCGCATGGGCCGTGTTTTGGCGGAAGGGCTGACACGCGGCGAAAGCCCCCGTACGATGGCTGCCGGACTGATCGAGGAAGGCGAGATCGGTAAAAAAAGAGCATTGACCATAGCCCGCACGGAGGTCATTCGGGCCCATGCCCAAGGGCAACTGATTGCCCTGAAAAAAATGGGGGTTGAGGAATTAGGTGTTGCCACGGAATGGAGCACTACGGGAGATGAAAAAGTCTGCGAACTGTGCGAGCCTCTTCAGGGAATTGTCCTTACCCTTGACGAAGCGGAAGGGCTGATTCCAAGGCATCCCAATTGCCGATGTGCCTGGATTCCCGCAGTGGATGAGGAAGAAGATATGAAACGGAAAAAGAGCGAGATCGATGACGCTCTTGAAGAGTCGGGGCTGGAAAGCGTGGACATTTCACCAAAACGGCCAAAACTGGGTTAAAGGAGATGTATGGCAGAAGTGTTTACTCCTGTTCAGCTGCGAATTCTGGGCCTTTTGTCGGACGGCTTCAGGCATAGCAAGGTTGAACTCAAACGCGCTGCTGATGACGAATGGATGAGCGATAACGCTTTGGCCGTGCATATCTGCACGATTCGCAAGGTTTTAAAGCCTCGCGGGCAAGATGTTTTGTGTATCACGGCTTCCGGGGGATACCCCATCACCTACCAACATGTTCGGCTATTGCGGTCGTCTCACGACAGTTAAGACAAGTATTAAAAATTAAACTTCCAACATTGCCATTACTCCCAAAAGGGTTCTAGGATTGAGACTGACAATCAATCCTTAGTGCTTCGACAACCCCACCGGCGAGGACACAATGGCAGATCAGTATAACAGCCTTACCCGTCCTTTTCACAATTTGTCCGCATCCACCGACCCCACTACCAGCTCTGATTCCACCCAAGGTTACAGCCAAGGATCTTTCTGGTACAACCTTACCTCCAGCCGTACTTGGCTGTGCATTGACCCGACAGCTGGAGCGGCCAAGTGGATTTTCGACGGGGCAAACTACAACAGCGGCGGTTCCGAGCCTAACAACGTAGTAACACAGTTTGGTGGCAGTCCATTAGGCTCCATATTTGGCGTGTTTTTTGAAGAAGGCAACCTTTATCGCAATTGCGGCAACCCAATCAAAGGGAATCTTGCCAACACAAGCGACAACATCCTTGACGGATTTGTCATGCCTGCCGGGGCTTTTGACGTTGCCAACCGCCAACTGATGATCAATTTCAACGGATCGTTTGGGGCCAACAACAACAGCAAGCGGGTTAAGGTCTGGATCAATCCAAACATGTCTGGCCAGACCATTGCCAATGGCGTGATTACAGGTGGTACTGTGACAGGCGTCGGTAGCGGTGCCCTGATCTTTGACACGGGTGTCGTGACTACCAACAATGGTGGTTGGCAGATTGACGTCGTTCTTTGCAAATACGGTGCGACGGGCAGCAATACCCAGTACACCATTGGCCAAGGCATGACGGGGGCGATCCATCTCGGATCCAGTTTGCCTATTTACACCACCATCAACGAAGCCAACGCCATGAACATTCTGGTCACGGGGGCAAGCCCGACCACAGGGGCGGCAAACGATGTTGTGCTTGGTTACACCGAAATCAACGCGATGAACTAAGGGGCAGCCCTTGATTTCATATGTCGCAAATTTCGGGGCACTTAAAGCCCAGCGAGTCCGCCGCAACGGCAAGGACTGGCTGGTCGCTCCGATTGTGTCTATCGTCCCTGGCATCCTTCCCGGAAGTCAGGGACGTCTGTTGTATCCCGAAAGCGAAGTGAAGGATTCAACACCGGAATGGGATGGCATTCCGATCACCCAATACCATCCGACTACCGAAAATGGCGATCCGGCTTCCGCGCAGGATCCCGGAGTCCTGCAAAGGCAGGGCATCGGTTACCTTGCCAAATCGCAATACAACGGCAAGCTGACCCATCAAGCATGGTTTGATGTTGAGCGAACCAAACGGATTGATTCCCGCATTTATCAGGCTTTAATCAAGGGGCACCCGATGGAGGTGTCCACTGGCCTGTTTACCGACAATTATGACCCTCAACCCAATGAAACTTGGAAGGGGCAATCGTTCGATTATGTGGCCCGGAATTACAAGCCGGACCATTTGGCCATCTTGCCTGATCAGGTGGGAGCCTGTAGTCGAAACGACGGGTGTGGATTGCTGGTCAACAAATCAAAGCAGAGTGATTCCATGTCGCTACAAAAATATCATTTGCTGCGGAATTTCATGGCCCTGATCGACAATGCAGGTGCCAACCAGGTGCGGCGTGGCAATGGTCAATTCGGGGCCTACGGCGAAGGCACTGGCAAAGGCCCCGTCCATGAAGCGGCCAAAGCAGGAGCCCGCCACCACGTCGATGATGGTAGCGACGACAGCGATGATGAAGACAACGAAGAAGAAGACGATGAAGACAGCGGACTGGACGATCCTAACGAAAAGGATTCGGACAATTACGACCCCATGACCGGGGATGAATTGACCTCCACCAAAGGCGGCAAAAAAGCTGCCAGAAATTTCTTCAAGGCCTTCCAGGCAATCCTGAATGCGGACGCGCTGGAAGAGGATGAGGAAGAGACCGGCAACGATGTTGACGGTGATGGCGAAGACGGCGAATCCGAGGAACACAAAACCAAGATCAAGGCGGCACGCATGAAATCTCGCATGAAATCCAATCGCACCCGAAACGCCAATGGCATGATCTGCGACAACTGTGGTGTCACTGCCAACAGCAAGGGCATGTGCGTCAACTGCGGCAAACGTGTCACCGCCAATGCCGGAGGCTTCTCCAAGGAAGATCGAGCCAACGACGCAACCAAGACCGCTGCTGCTGCGTCCCTCCAGACCGACAGCGACAAAAGCATGGGGCACGCCATCAAGACCATCGAAGCGGCCAAAGATGGCGATTCTGCGAGTGCGGCCAAGGTCCATCTGCAAGCTGCCAAGCAGCATGAAAGCGAAGCACTTGAATCCCGCAAAAATGGTGACGACATGGGGGCCCAGCAACACGATAGTGCTGCTGCTGCTCACCGGAAAGCTGCCAGCTGCCATTTTGCCAATGCTGACACACAAGGAGTAGCGAACATGTTTGCTTTGAATGATTTGCTGACCGACGACCAACGTAAGGCTTATTTCGCGAAAATGGCCGACGGGGGTGGAGATGAAACCAGGTCGGCCATGAAAGCCTCGGAATCAGCCCAGAAAAACGGCACAAAGGCGGCCCATCAAAAAGCTGCTGCTGCCCACAAGGAAGCCAAGGAGCATCACGAATCGGAAGGCAACACAGAACTTGCTGAAGCCCATGGCAAGGCAGCAACTTACCACTCCAGAAAGGCAAAAGGGGTCAAAAACATGGCAATAAACAAGTTACGACTGGTGCAGAGGTTGATCAACAACGGTTGTGCCTGCAACAGCGACCGCAAGACACTGCTGTCGTTGTCCACCAAAACCCTGAACGCCATGGCCAAAAAGGGCGTCATGGCGGACAACGACGAAGATGACGATGACGAAGACTACGAAGACCATCGGCTTGACGACGACGAAGATGACGTCGATGAAGATGAGGACAAGGATGACATGAAAAACAACGATGGCGAGCTGATGCACAGCTTCGATCAGGCTACCGGCAAGGGCAGCCTTTCCGAAGGCCAGCAGTCCGGCGGAAAGGGGACTCGCGATGAGTACAAATCCCCCAAAAGGGACAACAAGGGGGACGGCAAGAACTATGCCTCCACCGACAACCGCCTGACCAGTCAGGAGCGGGCTATCCTCAATCGGTTCCTTGAGCAGGAAAAGAGGGAAAAGCTCCAGATTGTCAACAAGCTGATTTCCGGCCTCAGGGACAACACCCAACGGAACCTTGTTGGCAATCAATACATGAAGATGGATAAAGATGTCTTGCGTTCCTTGCTGGAGTCCCAGTTCCCACATGAGCCAACCCCAATCTATCAGGGAGCGGCCGTACCTGCCTTCAATGCTGCACCCAGCGAGGAATTCAAAAAGGATATCCTTGATATCCCTGTTATCAACTATGCCGATCTCGCGGCAGAAAACAAGAAGCGACGTTAAACCGGCTAGCGATACAACGCCAGCAATACTCACAAATCATTTGAATTAAGGATCAATCACATGGCAAAAGGGCAAGAAATCGTTTTGACCAGCAATCCCCGGGGTAATTACCTCGAAGGAATCATTGGCGATGCTTCGTTACCCGGGACCATCATGCAGATCAAGGCGGGCGTTGATGCTGTCAACGGCCGTCATACCTGGGTGGCTTTGGGCAACCAGTCCGGTAACACCTACAACCCCGGTGCAGCTACGGATCCGCGATTGACCGCGATCCTGCTTCCCGACCGGTTACAGGGTTTTACGCAATCGACTGCGTACGTTTCCGGCCAGAGGTGTTTCCTTTATTGCCCGATTCCGGGCGATGAACTCAACGTGCTTTGTGCGGCCCAGCAGGGTACAGGCAGCGCGGACGCCTACTTCGTTGGCGAACGGCTTGTCCCGTCCGTAAGCTCCGGATCCAACGGCCAGCTTGTGGTGCAGTCCACCAGCGGATCCCGGGCCCCGTTCGTGAGCGCGGAACATATCAACCTGACAGCGGATGTCGCTGGCCTCGTGTGGTGCTACTACGCGGGCTAGTCAATAATCCCTGTCGATTGCCAAGGTTTTCAAAAGAGTTAATCAACGAAAGGATCAACAGATGGCAGCTGCAATGGACTATATTCTGAATGGTGCCGGTCATGGTGCTGTCGGCCAAACACTGGTTGACAACAATTTCGATCTGGGACTATTCCGGCCATATCGCGACGAACGCGGTATTCCTTGCGTTTCCAAAGCTACAGGCCGTTGGGTTTACAACGAAAAACACAAGCGAATGGTGCAGGAACGAGAGCAGGTCCGCATCTCCGACCTTGTTGCCAATGGCGTACAGGTGCCCGTGCATAACGCCACCGCCCTTCGCAAGGAAGAATGGGTGATGCTGGACCAAAAGGTCCTGCTTGCGGCACGCTACCGCTTGCGTGCATGGGCTGACCTGGCTGCTGCCAACAGCTTTGGCGGGTTCAATGGTATGTCCAAGCTGATCTTGGAACATGAAACCATGACCGATCCCGGCGAGGCCATTGTGGACTTCGATGGCCTGACTGAGGGTAGGTCCGATTCTCCGACCTACCAGCTCCAGGGGCTGCCTCTCCCCATCACCCATGCCGATTTCAGTTTCTCGGCAAGGCGTATGGGCGTGAGCAGGAATTCCGGAACGCCTCTTGATACCACCATGGCCGAAGCAGCTGCCCGGCGTGTGGCGGAATCCATCGAAAAGGTGACCATCGGTGTCAATCAAGGGCCCACTTATGGTGGCAACTCTACCCAGGTAGGCGGCTATGGTCGTTCTGCTACGGTTTACGGTTACACCAACTTCACCGGGCGACTGACCTACACCAGCGTCGTAGCTCCGACCGCCAACGGCTACAGTCCTGCCAAGACCCTCGCCAACGTCCTGGCTATGCGTGACCAGCTCAAAGCCAACAAGTTCTTTGGTCCTTACATGCTGTATACCAGCAACGATTGGGATCAGTACATGGATACGGACTACATTCTCACCGGTGGAAATGTAGCGACTCAAACGCTGCGAAACCGTCTGCGTGAGATTGACGACATCGAAGACGTCCGCAGGCTGGACTTCCTGTTTGCGTCCCAGCCCAATGCAGCCAAGGGCCCGGGTGGTGAAGGCTTTACCGCAACCGCAACCAGTCCCTTCACCCTGCTGCTGGTCCAGATGACTCCCGATGTTTGCCGGGCTGTCAACGGGATGGATATCACCACCATCCAGTGGCCAACGGTTGGCGGACTCCAGCTGAATTTCAAGGTCATGGCCATTCAGGTGCCCCAGCTTCGTGCCGATGCCTACGGCAACTGTGGTATCTGCCATGGTACCACGGCTTAACCCCTGATCCGCTAGGTTTTCTGTTTCAAGGAGTGCAGATGTATATGGCGTTAGAAGAACCAAGAAAATACCGGTTGCTTGCCGGGGAACATGTCCAAGACATCCCCGGCACGACTGGTCCCAATGGCCTTCCCCTGACCCAGAAATTCCGGGCAGGGGATGTTTTCGAGTCTTACACCGATCTGGAAGAAAGACTCAACTCGAAGGATCAGGCTTGCGACAAAAAAGTCGAGAGAGTCTACGACAGCGATCCTTACACCAATTCTCCGCCTGATCCAGGTTCCCAGTGGCAGAAGCGTGCCGACGAAACGCCTCAGCAGTTCGCGGAGCGTGTCATGAAACTGGCATTGGCCGAACCATCTCCGCCGCCGCCTGCTCCAATCCCATTGGCGACAGCGGCAACAGCTGTGAACTTCATGGCGACGTATGAGGCCATGACGGTAGCTCAGCTGAAAGCGTATTGCGAATCTGAAGAGATCGATTTGAGAGGTGCCCGCACCAAGGAAGAGATCCTTGCAGTGCTGCGGGCTCAAGGTTAATTCTGCGGGGGCGGAATTGCCAGACGGGGCACGATCCGTACAGGCAGGTGCAACGCCAGCCATACCGGGTAGTTTAAGCGGAAAAACGACTGTTGCAGTCATGCGGGGTTCGATTACCTGCCCTGGTGTTGTAAAAACGGGAGTCTTGCAACCATTAACTTTTAGGGGAACCGATGGATGTTCACGTTTTACGCCTCGTTATTAGTTCCCTCACTGCTATTTGCGGGATGTGCATTTTCGGTATCGTACTGTCGAACGCTCTGGGGCATGACGTTCCGCCTACCTTGGGAGCTATTGCAAGCATGGCTGCCGGGTCGCTGGTTGGAATCCTTGTCACTCCGGCAGGCGTCGCAGCAAACAAGGCGGCGCAGCAAAAAAACGCAAGTGATGATGCCTCCCCTCCTTCCCATGGAGGTCGTTAGTCACGAATCCGTTCACTAAGGTTTTAGCCCCATATCAAAGTTAGGAGCACAGTTGTTATGAGAGCCTGGATACTTGTTGCACTGCTTCTGTTGTGTCAGGCCACCTGCCAAGGTGCTGACCTCACCCTCCCGGCTACCATCACCGGCGAGCCAGGGGATTTCCTCAGAGTTTCGGCGACCACAACCGGGACCTGTGTGAAATGGAAATCGTACAACAAAGAGTTAAAGCTCTTCCCGATGGATCAGCTCAAGGATACGAAAACCGCGATTGTGACCGCGACGAAGCCCGGAAAATATAGGCTTTTTGCAGTCACCAGCGACGCAAGCGGGCCGAGCGATATTGCAGAAACTGAGATCGTGATTACCGGCCAGCCTGATCCGGCTCCCGGACCCGGTCCACAGCCAACACCAACCCCGACTCCAACGCCTGCCGACACTGCTCCGATTCCTGCTCCGGGGTTTCGTGTGCTGGTGATCTATGACACCCTTACAGTGACTACGTTGCCAGCAGCACAGCAAAACGCATTGTTTTCCAAGGCTATCAGCGAATACTTGAACGCCCGTTGCATCCGTGGGCAGGATATGAAAACTCCGGAATGGAGGTTTTTCGATGCCAAGATTGATCCATCAGCCGATGGGGCCTTGTGGGTGGAAGCCATGAAACGGCCACGGAAACAATTGCCCTGGCTGATCGTGAGCGACGGAAGCAAAGGATACGAAGGTCCATTGCCAACGACAGAAGCGGACTTTCTGGCACTGCTTAAAAGGTACGGGGGCTAACATAGGCTTACCTCAACCCGGCAAAAACAACGAAACAAAAAAGCCTCGCGGAATTTCCAGAACCTTTCATGTGACGACGGGGACGTTGACATTTACAGATGGACGATTGACACACGTAATCAGGAGCGGCAAATAATGCTACTGATTCTGCTCCAGATACTGGCCGGGTGGTATGTTGCCGATGCCGTAGGTGGATTGTTCCACTGGTATATCGACAACTCAGACGAAAAAACGTCGTTGATTCCGCACATGGTTCGGGACTTTCAGAGCCATCACGAAGACCCTGGATTGATGCTAAAAACAGGATTATTGCGGTTGTCGCTGGAACCAATGATAGCTTCCTTGCTAACTTACGGCATGGCTTTTGTTTGCTGGCCAGCCTTCTTCATTGCCTTGGGGTTTGGTGGTGGCTTGACTCAGGTAAGCCATTACTACAGCCATATCCAACGGCCTCCGGTTGTTGTGCGTGGATTGCAGGCCTTGCGATTATTCAACCCGCCTGAAGGCCATGGATTGCATCATGCAGATTTTGACCGCGATTTCTGCATCCTGTGCGGATGGGCTGATCCGCTGGTTAATCGCATCGTGAGGATATTGCGTGGAAAATCTTAGCTATTGGGACACGGTTTATTTGTGGGTTGTCTTTTGCGGAATAGTGATCGGGATTTACTGGATATTTGAAACAATCTGCCCGGAGTGAATATATGAATCTTCGACCTAATGAAATCGTGATTGACGACGACAATTACGGAACACACATCGACACCATGATCGATGGAATCTACCAGCGTACCGGGTGCATTCCTCGTGAAAAATCCAAGGAAATGCCTACCACCATGCGGGCTCTGCCTGATCTGCCGCTGATTCCCCGGTCTGAATGGTCCGACAGAATCAAAGAAATGGAGCGGACTGGCTCCCGGCTTTCCGATATTCGACTCCGGGGAAACGCAGGCGACATGATTCCATCTCTCGATCAAAATGGCCGGGGTTATTGTTGGGCGCACAGCAGTACAGCGGCTATTATGATGACGCGAGCCGTGATGGGAGAAAAGTATATCCCTCTTTCAGCCTATGCTGTGGCTTGCAAAATTAAAGATTTCCGCGACGAAGGCGGGTGGGGGGCGCAGTCTCTTGATTTTATCTGCCAGACTGGCGTGCCCAGTTCCCAGTATTGGCCGATGCAGAGCGTAAACAGGGGCAATGACAACAGTAACACATGGGAAAATGCTAAGCTCCATCGCTGTCTTGCGGGCTGGTATGATTTGGACCGTGAACTATACGATCGGCATTTAACTTTTGATCAGGTGGCTACCCTGCTACTCTCTCGCATTCCTGTTGTCGGTGATTTTAACTGGTGGGGGCACAGTGTCTGCCTTCTAGATCTCGTTGAAACGGAACCCGGCTCCTTTGGCGTTCGCATACTCAACTCATGGGGCGATAGGTGGAGTGATAGGGGAATGGGTATTCTCAAGGGAAACAAGGCTATTCCTGATAGTGCTACTGCTCCTCGACTTGTGACCGCAGCAGCTGCCTAAAAAGTATTGTCAAAAATAACGAACCGCGTCTAGGAAGAAAATTGGAGACAGGGGGGTCCTGTTTTCAATCGGTGTCTTTAAAAGAGGATGAAATGCGAAACTTTATTGTGGCTCTGGTTGTGCTGTGTTTTCTGGCGATTTCCCCAGTTGATGCTGGAAGGCGGAACTTTGCCTGTTCGACCTGCTCAGGCGGGTCTTGTGCAACCGGGGTTTCTTATAGTGCGGGATTCACGGCAATTCAGCAGCAGGTAACGATCCCGGCTTTTCCGTCGGGCTTCAGTAGTCCTGCCATTAACGTGCAACCAGCGGCCTTTGTTGCTGCTCCGGTGTTGCCGGTGTCTTACGCCCCTGCGATTCAGCCCGTAAATTATTACGGGTTTGCGGGAGGGTGTGCTGGCGGCCGTTGTGGTCGCTAACCTTTCCGTCCCTTGGTTTTTTCAGGAGAATCTTATTATGACCCCCGATCAGATAAAAAAGTTGATTGACCTTGCGTTCGATCAGCTGGCCAAGCTGAAGTTGATCCCTTCTGCCATTCTGGAGCAAATCCAGGCTGTGACCGATGCAGTATTGCCTGAGGTCATTGTTTTGCTGGTTCCTGGCATGTCCGAATTGCAGATCATCGAAATGATCATGTCAGCTGTCGCTGGCAAGCTGGCAAATCATCCAGCTTTGTTGTGGTTCGTGAACAAGGTGGTCAAGAACTGGATCGTAAAGGCCTTGCCTCAGCTTCAGGCGTACCAGGCGAATCCGGCAATCAGTTTCCACTGCGAGCCGTTTACGCTTGTCCTCTACCCTGAGGTTGACTAAACCTTGTCGCGTGGCCCTGATCTGACCGGGGCCACGCACCTATTTGCTGGAAAATCGCATGGCACAAAGGACTACAACATCGGCGGTACAAACCCTGCTCGGCAACGACTGGGACGGTACGACCAACGTGCAGCAGTTTATTGACGCTGCGACGGTGATTGTAAATCGCGTAGTGACCTGTGCCTCCAACAAAAACAAGGCCTTGCTGTCGACCGAACAGGAACTGATTGAACGATGGCTGGCCTGTTATTTCTACGCCAAGAACGACCCGATCTACATGTCAAAATCGACGGGAGGGGCCTCGGCTTCTTTCCAGCGACGATCTGACATGGGCTTTGAAGAGAATGAGTACGGCCAAGGTGCTTGCAGGGTTGATTTTTCCGGATGCCTGTTGGCTTTGGGCAAACGAAAGACAGCAGGCGGGTTTCTCGCAACCTCGCCAACCAATGGCAACAGTGGCAGGATCGCGGGCCCGGGTGGAACAAACAGCGAAACCAATTATATCCCGCCCGACATCGGTTTCGGAACGCCTTATTCCTTCTAGGGAGGCCAACATGCCTGCTCAGGAAATTGCATACCTGCGACAGACTGCCTTGGTTTGGCCTGCCAGCGGATATGACTCCTATGGCCAGCCTGCCGTGGCGAAATATCCGACACAAATATCGGTGCGATGGAACAACACGCAGACGGAAATGCTCAACCCTCAGGGCAATACGATCAGTGTTGATGCAACCGTCATTGTCAGTCAGGAAATCCCCATGGGCTCCTGGCTCTGGCTGGGCTCGATGGATAGCTGGCTTGGAATGGGATCAGGCTCTGGCAGTGCAGCACAGGACGATCATTTGCTGGAAGTGAAGGCTTATGCAAAAACTGCGGACATCAAGAATCGGAATTATTTCCGGCAGCTGGGATTGATCCGGCTTCACAACACCATCCAGTCCATGGTGGTTTATCGACCCGCGCTGCAGTTCAACAATCCTCGAAACACTATGTATCTGCCAATCTGGTTCTAGGGGGCAATATGAGCAGCTCTTTTTCCACGCTGGATTCAACAGGCCTGAATACGGTTTATTTTTATTGCACGTCCGGAGCAGGAACGCAAACCAGCCCGTTCATCAATGGGCATTCGTTGGACTTCATCAACGGGGTGTCATTTAGCCTGGGACAGCAATTGGCTGCTGCCAGCCTGCCTGTAGTCTTGCCAGCGGAACAGATAACCGCCCTCACGCCACCGAGCACAATATCGGTATCATCGCTTCCTTCTTTGCCGACAGGGACAAATGCAATCGGTAGCGTCACGGTGACAGCGTTGCCATCTCTGCCAACCGGAACCAATACCATTGGCACGGTCAACCTATCAGCCAACACAATTACCGCATTGACTCCGCCAACGACGGTATCGTTATCTGCGGGAACTATCACAGCATTGACTCCGCCAACGACAGTAGGCGTGTCTTCTTTGCCTGCAATTCCAACCGGGTCCAATGCGATTGGATCCGTGTCCGTAACGTCAATTCCTTCGATTCCGGCAGGATCGAACGCGATTGGTTCAGTGACGGTGACTGCTCTTCCCTCATTGCCTGCGGGAAGCAACACGATTGGCACCGTCAATCTGTCAGCCAGCACAATTACAGCTTTAACGCCTCCGGCAACGGTAGGAGCCAACACCAATGCGGACGGGTCGCTGACTGGTGGCACAGCCGGTTCCAAGTCTCTGGCTGCCGGTGGAGTCTACAACACCAGCCTTCCCACGTTAACCAATGGCCAGCAGGTCGCAATTCAGGTGGATTCCAGCGGCAGGCAAATTGCCGTTCTTGCTGGTGGCACCGCTTCAATTGGAGCAGTCACAGCAAATGCTGGAACAAACCTCAATACCAGTTTGTTGGCCTTGGAATCTGGCGGCAATCT
>Ga0208109_1000407_pt1 | contig 11979 bp, 16 predicted proteins | sample CryBogCBH18Jul08_FD_184594 | JGI IMG/M metagenome (GOLD analysis project Ga0208109, IMG submission 184594) | Freshwater microbial communities from Crystal Bog, Wisconsin, USA - CBH18Jul08 (SPAdes) (version 2) | ecosystem: Environmental > Aquatic > Freshwater > Lake | place: Crystal Bog...
ACGTGTCCTGTACAGCCCAAGGCTTAGAGGGGTACGTCAAAACAAAGACAAAGCAATGGCTTCGCTCCTCAAGACCCGCCTCATCTCACCGTACCAGCATACGGGCGTCAAGTGGCTCGTGGCGCGTGAGACTGCCGAGCTGAATCCAGGCGGTTTCCTGTGTGACGAAATGGGACTTGGTAAGACGGTCCAGCTTATCGCCACTATGCTCATCAACCCCAAGCCGCGCACGCTCGTGATTGTGCCCAAGTCCGTGGTGGGTCAGTGGTGCGATGAGCTCAAGCGGTTTGCGCCCAGTTTGACCGTGGGCACCTTCGACGGGCCCAAACGTGCCTTGCCAGATGGTGCCTTGCCCAACGTCACGGTCGCGCCGTACTCGGTCTTAGCCGAGCGGAAGGGCGGTACGCGGTGCCCCCTCCTTGCTATCAGGTGGGATCGTATCATCCTGGACGAGGGTCACGAGATTCGAAACCGCAAGAGCAAGACGCACGTGGCGGCTCTGGAGCTCCGCGGGCCTATCCGCTGGGTCGTGACGGGTACGCCAATCTTCAACTCTATCCGCGACTTTGTGGCTCTGTGCGCCTTTGTGGGCATCCCCAAAGACGTGGCACAGGGGTACACGGACCGCATACGCGAGACGTACGTGCTCCGCCGTACCAAAGCTGACGTGGCACAGCACAACAAGCGCCTCGAGCTCCCGCCGTGCGACTTTGAGAATCTGGAGCTCGAGATGTACCCAGAGGAGGCGGACCTGTACCGTGACGTGTATGACCAAGGTCAGGGTATTGTCCGCTCCATTTTCAAGTCGGGAAACGTGGCTATGCACCAGATGGAGCTGCTCGAGTGTCTCCTGCGTGTGCGTCAGGTGATGACGTGGCCACAGATGTACCTGGACGGAATCGCGGTCAAAAACGAGCTGGACCCCGAGCCTTGGACGGGCCGGTCGCGCAAGATGGAGACGCTCCTGGAGATGATCAAGACGCACCCCAAGGAAAAGACGCTGGTGTTTACCCAGTTTATGGGCGAAATGGACCGTATCCAAGAGCTGCTGACGGAGGCTGGTATTCCAGTCCACAGAATCGACGGGTCTGTCTCCAAGGAGCAGCGTGAGGAGCGGATAGCGGCTTTCAAGGCGGCCACGTCAGCACCCGCCCCCGTGTTCCTGATCCAGGTCAAGGCGGGCGGCGTCGGCCTCAACTTGCAGGAGGCGACCCGCGTGTACATCACCGCGCCAACGTGGAATCCCGCCACGGAGCTCCAGGCGATCGGCCGCGCCCACCGCACGGGTCAGACCCAGAAGGTGACGGTGCGCCGCCTCGTGTACGCCGGCTCTGATGACGTGGCCCGGCCCCTGCGCTCAGTCGAGGAGAGCATCCTGCAGCTTCAAGAGGGCAAAGCCAAGGTGTGCGCCGACGTGCTCAATGACCCCCGCGTCCTGACCCAAGTGCCCAAGTCGACCAAGATGAATATCCAGGCTCTCAAGCGGATTTTCGCAGTGTAATGTAGTAGCATGACCGCAACCCCTAACCGCGTCCGGTCTCTCAGTATAGCCAAGTCCGAGTCTGCCCGTCGCGCCACGGAGCGAAAGCGGTTCAACGCCCTCGTCCAACAGATTGCTCTTGCCGCCATGTACAACGCCCTCCCAGCCCACCTCAAGTCGCCCAAAAAAAATAAAGGTAAGAAGTAAATGACGGTTGGTTCTCGTGCTCAGGTGTACCACGGGAATGCGACCCACACGGCTGGAGGTCTGACCAAGAAAGACCTCAAGATGAAGGACGGTGAGCTCGTGTCCAAGAAGAAGGCTAAGGGCGCCAAGTCTAACCCCTGGATAAAGGCGGTCGCAAAGGCCAAGAAGGAGCTGGGTATCACGGGCTTTGCGCTGGTTCAGGGCGAGCTTCTGAAGAAGGCTCGTGAGATTTATTCCAAGTAAATAGAAATGGCAGTTCTTGGCCTCAAATACGCGACGAGCGAGTCTCTCGTGAATAAAATACTCAAGAAATCGGTAAAAAGGCACACACCCCGGGTGTCAGCGCGACGGGCGTCTCCTCGGCGGGCGTCTCCTCGGCGGGGCTCCCCAGGTAAGTCGGCGCGTCGGTCAAAGTCTTGACTTGATAGGCCCGGATAGTCAGACCCCAGTTTTCATTATAAAAATACGTCGAGTCAACGTCTATGAGACATGAAAGCTCTTGACCCCGAAACAGACCCTCCTTCACATCAGGGTTGATTTGTTTCGAATTTTGATCAAAAACATAGACAGAGTCATCAATTTTGATCCTCAAAGATGAATCACGGAGGTTCGAGTTGAAAGGGGTTAGGGGACACAGCTGCGTCTCAAGAGCCCTCCACCACTGGATAAAGTCCGGGTCAGAAACACTCACCTGAAAGCTCTTGTACCCATTCACACCCCAGGTACATAGACCCCGCGGGACTTGGAACCTCAGGGGCCCACCCTTGTACCTGAACCGCGTTTTATCTTTCACCGTGGTGACCGTTTCTATTTGGCTCGTATCAATGTCGAACCAGAAGACCATCTTTAAAATAAAAGTCTCGCTCTCTTTTATATGGAAAGTGCTTGGAAATTTGCTAAACACAAGTCCAGTCAAAAATATAATAATAGTACTTATTCTTACGGAGTTTCTTTGCTCACGGAAAGGGGGTCTCGGAACCTGTCTAATTTAATAGACAAATACGCTCGGACCATACGTCAGGGGGCAAAGAGTGAGAACAACATCAAGAGAAATTTCAATGCGGAATACGCGAACATCGAGGCGAGAGACCGTGCCGAGTACAATAACTTTGTGAAGGCCCTTGCCGAGGTCCGCGCCAAGGCGGCGGCGGCTCGCAAGGCCGAGGAAAATGCACGGCGCGCCAACAACCAATTGAAACAGATGGTGGCTTCACTCACGCGAAGCATCAAAAAGAACCAACAAAAGCTACGACCATCCAGTAACGCTCTCGCCGGCCTCGCCCAGCTGCGCAACAACTTGAAGCGCAAACTCATCGAAGAGTACAAGAGGGCGAATGCAGCTGGAAACTCGCGCACAGTAGGGCGTGTTAGTCGGTCCCTGATTGGCCTAAGATCGCCACAGCGTCAGCGACGGTAAGTTCTCGAGAAGGCCGCGCCCCCTTGAACAGGATGCGCATCTCCGTGGTCCAAGAGTCGGTCCGCGGAACGGCACAGAAGCACCCGCACGGACACGTGTACTCGATCATGTGCTCCTCTTCCTCATCGTTAAAGACTGTTAGACCGGCCGTGTGATAACTGAGCTTTATAGGGGTCCGAACAATGTGACACCCAGGTATTCGTAGGATATGGAGTGTTTCCGTTTCCATGTTATATATGATCCCGTCGTGAGACTTGAGAAGGTACCAGAGTCTCCAACTCTTTGCCTCGTCCAGTCTCTTGGGCTTAATTTTAAAAGCTAATTGAACATCGATAGATGGGTCCGAGTGTTCAATTATCCACCTGATAAGGTCATTGGGAAGTCTTTGCCAAATTTGACTGTCCATTCTTTACTTTCTTTTACAGTTTTTATATGGTGCACAACTTGCTCGCATTGTGAAACCTTTTATGGGTCCTGTAAGACACTTGTTTTTGGGAAACTTTCGGGGCAACGTGAAAAGTTTCTTATTTGTGAATCGAATACATACCTTGTTCTTGGGGCCGGCCTTGCAACAGGACTTGACCATCTTACTCTTAGCTGAGAGTTTTAGCTGGAACGCACGCTCGTGTTCAAGCCTCAGCTTGAACACATCAGACAACTCTCTGGGTTTTCACGCGAGCACGCGAGCTTCTGTTCCTCGGTGGGCGCGGGGGAGGACAGTTGCTGCGCAACTGGGACCGTCACCTGCTGAGGCTTCGCCTTGGGGCGCGTTCGGAGGTAGTACATCCCCGTCTTGAGTCCCTTGCGCCACCCGTAAAAGTGCATACTCGTCAGCTTAGCACTCGTCGGGTCCTCCATGAAGATGTTCAGACTCTGAGACTGGTCTATGAATGGTCCACGGTCCGCCGCCATCTCAATCAGACTCTTTTGAGGAATCTCCCAGACGGTCCGGTACACGGACTTCAATTTGTCTGGAATGTCGAGAGCCTGGACTGAGCCTCCGTTTCGGATAATCTCCGTCTTGGTTTCCGGGCTCCACTTGCCGATAGCCTGTAAGTCCCGAATCAGGTGCTTGTTGACCATGACAAACTCACCGGCGAGGGTCCGGCGCAGGTAGATGTTGGTCGTGTACGGCTCGAAACACTCGTTGTTGCCCATAATCTGTGACGTGGACGCGGTGGGCATGGGGGCTACCATCAGAGAGTTGCGGAGTCCGTACTTTTGAATTCTCTCCTTGAGATCTGGCCAGCTCCACAGGTCAGATGGCGTGACGCCCCACAGATCAAACTGGAGCTTCCCCTCGGACGCGGGTGACCCTCTAAACGTCTCGTACTTGCCGTGCTTCTCCGCAAGGGCGCACGATGAAGACAGGGCCGAATAGTACATACACTCAAAGATGTTTCTATTGAGTTCGCGAGCCTCTGGAGAGTCGAACGCCAAGCCAAGCGTCTGGAACACGTCAGCGAGTCCCTGGACGCCAAGCCCGATGGGGCGGTGACGCAGGTTGCTCAGTTGTGCAGGACGAGTCGGGTAGTAATTTTCATCAATCACCTTGTTCAAGTTTTCAACCACAACTCTTACACATGCGCCAAACTCAGAAAGGTCAAAGGACTTTTCGGTTCCACTCGTTCCGTCGGCGCACGCCCATGGGCTCTCCCTGACAAAGGACGGGAGGCACAGACTCGCCAAATTACACACGGCCGTTTCGTCCGGTGATGAAACCTCCATAATCTCGGTACACAGGTTGGAAGACTTGACGGTTCCGATATTCTTCTGGTTCGATTTCTTGTTGACGCTGTCCTTGTAGCACATGTATGGAGTTCCCGTCTCGACCTGGCTCTTCAAGATGGCGTCCCAGACCTCCCGGGCCCGAACCTTCTTCTTGTAACGGCCCTGGGCCACATACTCACGATACATCTCGTCGAACTGTTCACCATAGACGTTCTGGAGTCGCGTGGACTCGTGGGGGCACATGAGGTACCAATCACCGTCCGACTCGACTTTTTCCATAAACAGGTCCGGGACCCACAGGGCCGTAAACAGGTCGCGACACCGAGCCTCTTCGTCGCCTTGGTTCAGGCGCAACTCCAGAAACTCCATGATATCGGCGTGCCAAGGTTCCAGGTACACGGCGAACGAGCCCTTACGCTTGCCACCACCCTGGTTGACATACCGGGCCGTGTTGTTGAAGACGCGAAGCATAGGCACGATACCGTCCGCCACCCCATTCGTCCCCTTGATGGGTGTGCCGTTCGCGCGGATGTTGCTGATGTGGAGACCGATACCGCCCGACCACTTGGAGATTTGCGCACACTCCTTCAGGGTGTCGTAAATACCCTCGATCGAATCGGACTTGGCAGCCACCAAGAAGCACGAGCTCATCTGCGGACGCTTCGTACCCGCATTGAACAGTGTCGGGGTCGCGTGCGTAAAGTACTTTTGAGACATGAGGTCGTAACTCTTTCTGGCAGACTCGAAGTCCTCCCCGTGAATCGCCAGGGCCACGCGCATAAACATGTACTGGGGCGTCTCCCCGTGAAGGAGGTAGCCCTTTTGAAGCGTCTTGATTCCAAAGTACCCAAAGTCGTAATCACGCTTCGGCTGGACCCACGTGTCCATCTCAAGGCGGACGTGTTTCATAAACTCGTCCGAAAGAATACCTTTGGCGTGCAGGGCCAGGGCGCAGTCACTGAACGTCTTGGGGCAGGTCTTCTGGAGGTTCGAGACCGTGATACGCATAGCCAGTGTCTCATAGTCAGGGTGTTCCGTAATCATACCGATTGCCACCTCGGCGCTCAAAGTGTCAATTTCACTTGTCGAAATTCCATCATACATACTTGTGAACACCTTCTGGGCCACCCTGGCCGGTTGAACATTCAGGGTCTCAAACTCTGGAGCCTTATTTAGTTTTGAAATTCGTTGGGTCACCTTGTCAAACAGCATCTCGACCAAGTCTCCATTGCGCTTGATGACCTTCATTGTATTTTTAGCGGCCTATTTTTTTAACTTGAGTAACAATAATGAGTAAGCTCGAGACGTATGACCTCAAGCCGATCCGCCTGAGCACGCCGACCCCCCTCGGAAACGCCTTCTTTTCCGAGTTCAACCGCGAGAGCATCCACAAGGCCATCACCGACGGCATCAAGTCCAAGACGGGCTATGACCTCGAGCGTCAGGAAGATGGTGACGTCCAGTCTCTCATGCGCGTCGTGTACACGGACCTGGCAGCCGACCCATACACGGACGTGAAGAACCAGGTGTCCCGCATGAATGCCGAGGTTATCAAGCGGGCAACCCAGACCATCTCGACCGGCATGCTCCAGCAGCTGGTCTTCCTGCGTGACATTACCGAGAACCCCGTGCCCCTCGAGATCCCGGTCAACACCAGCACGTACGGTAACAAGATTCCTAGCAACTTCAAGTTTGGAATCTTTTAGGGCTCCGCCGTAAATAAGTTCTGCGAACTTGGTAGATATGAGAGCCCTCGATGATTTGCTCTTGGGTTTCCTGATATTCTTCGCCATAGAACGGCTCATCCGTCTCACCAGTAACGCCATCATTGAGCCATGGGCCGAGAAGCGTACAGATAACGAGAATGTGGTTGAAAACTGGAAGCTCGGTGCCGAGTTTGCATTGCTCGTTGGTGCGTGTTTCCTTGTCGTGTACTTCAGGAAGCCTCTTGCTCGGCTCATCACTTAAAAGACTTGGGCGTTTTGTACTCAATGAATAAGTTTCGTGATGAAACAGCACTCATGTGTCATCAAAAGGGGTGGGACAAGGCACCAATCAGTATCGTTTGGATGCTTTTGAATGAAGAAATGGGCGAACTTGCCTCGAGTATCAGGCAGAAGAAACAAATCTACAAAAAGACGGGACTCAAAAAGGACAGAGGTACGGATATTATGATGGAGATGGGTGACGTGTTTAGTTACTTGTTCCAGCTTGCGGCCATGTTGAACATAGACCTAGATGAAATGTGGGAGCTCCACCAGCAAAAGGTCAAGACGAAAGTCTACTCAGCAAACAAAAATAATGTAAGTGTATTCTAGAACAATGGCATCAAATCTTATGATAGATGACCGTCTGCAGATCGACCTCTTCAACCCGACCACGTGGACGGGTGATTTTGGTGTCAACAAGGATGGTTTTCGCAAGGACGTCTTTATCGATGGCTCGTACACGCGAGCTATTGATGAAGAGCCAGTTGATTATAGCGATGACCTAGACTCTGGTCTCAAGCCACGTGACCTCTCAGGGAACGTGTACCTCAAGACCATCAGTCCAAACTACGCGCCCCACGGCGCGTTCCCAACCCGGAAGATGGAGTACTCTGACGGTAAGGTGACGTGGTACCGTCCAGCTCTCCCGTGGTGCTGGATGAATGGAGGGGACCAGAAGAGCGGTCCATTCAAGGTAGCAAAGAGCCCACTGTTTATTTTGATAGTTTTGGTCCTCGTGTTTTACATTCTGAGCCGGCTCAAAAAGTAACAATCTTCGCCGCTTCCACCTTGACCAATTTCTTTGCTAAATTCTCTTTTTCAGTTTTGGACCGTGAGTCCAACTTGGGGCAACAGTGCACCTCAAGTTGAATACACTTGCAACAGAAAGACCCTTCACACTCGCGACATTTGAGGAACCTATTCTTGTGTTTACACTCTGGTTTCTTCCCAAAGACTTGGTTGTACGAGTCCAGGTCCGGGTCGGAGGATGGAACCTGCGGTTCCATCCGCTTATACTACCTCACAAGCAATTTGTTTCTTAAACTGGGGTGGCTCATCCAGAATCTCACAGAGTCCGTGGGCTCGCCCCTTCAAGACGCGCTGCCAGACCCTCTCAAGCACGGGGAGGGCGCGCCGAAACCATTCACGGTCTCTGTGCACACGGACGACGACAAACTCTTCGGGTTTGGGGGGAACACTTTCAGTGTTCCCGGGGCGATACTGCACAAAGTCACACTCCTCCAAGTCCGTAATCTCGAGCTGGAGTTGGACTTGAGGCCAATAGTGTTTAGGGACGTTCGACTCAATCTTCCGAGTCAAAGGACACTTAATTTCGACTAAAATTCCATCCTCGGTGACCCCGTCAGGTGACGCACCAAGCCACGGGTAGTCCCTGTGCTGCACAAGGCCAATCTCGTGGGACTTTCTGTTGTATTTCTTGTCATAAAGGTCCCGAACTATGGGCTCAAGCAGTGTACCGTGAGCTGTTGCCTCGTTTCCGGCCCACTTGGTCTTTAGGACCTTCTTTTTGACGAATGCATCTTCAGATTCATACCGACTTTCGCCGATGGCACTTGCAGCATCGCTTGCCGTGATCATATTTTCACGAAGGTCTAACCATTCCTGAGACCTTTGTTCAGCGTATTCTTGCGCGATCAACTCACGGGCTCGGAGTACCGTTGGACTTTCCATTCACTGGTATCTTCTTATTTTTGAAACGTGGATCCGTCTTAAGTACAATCTCCGCTGCATTTTGCTCAGCCTGTTTCTTGGTCGTTGCAAACCCAGACCCACAGTCCATACCGTCCACAACAACCGTGATGAAAAATTGACCGTTGGTTTGACCGTCGAGACGGTACTCGGGCAAGGCGTACTTGAGTGCCTGACACCATCGCATAAGTTGGTCTTTCCAATTATCATCCACGAGCGAGGTTTGGACCTTCGTGAACGACTCGAGCACAAACCTTTTGGCGTGGACCATACCGAGGTCCAGGTAGATGGCCCCGACAAAAGCCTCGAAGACATCCTCCATAATGTGCTCGTTGGTGTTCCAGCCGTTCCGCTCACCCTTTTCATCCATCAAAATCATCTTATCCAAACCAAGCACTTTGGAAATTTCACACAGGGTCTTGCCTCTGACCATCTTCGTGCGAGCCTTGGTCAGAAAGCCCTCCTGCTCCTTTTCGTGAAGGTCAAACAAGTGTTTCGTGATGACGAAACCAAGCACGGAATCACCCATAAACTCGAGAGTCTCATAGGAACCAGTCAGACCTGAATAGCGTTTCAGGGCTGACTTGTGGGTAAATGCACGCCTGTACAGCGCAAGATCTTTGACTTTGGTCCCGACCAGAGCATTCACGACATCACGTGAAAGTTCTGGAGGGGGGACGAGAACAACTTGTTGTTCGAGACGCACGGCCTCCATAGTTTAGTTTATATTACATACGAGGTTTTGTTTTAAGTCTCTTTGGTCTAGGCAGTGGTAGCGGCAGCTGCGGGCTTGGCGACCTTGGGGCGCATCTTCTTCTCCTTTGGGGCCTCAGAGACCGACTCCGTAGGAGTCGTGATCCCAGCAGTTGTGGAACCCTCAACCGCCGCAGCCTTCTTCGCGCGAGGCTTCTTCTCGACCGGGGGCTTCTCCTCCTTGATGTAGTGCGGGTTGATGTACTTCTGGATGTTCAGAAAAGTCACCTGAATACCCTCGGGCACCTGCAGAATATCCTGCAGAGTCGCATCCAGGCTGATATTCTGACCAGCCTTCAGACCCTTGGCCTCGACGTACTCGTTCACCTTGCGAGTCACCTGGGACCGAGAGATCTTCTCATCGACCGCCAGGCCCAGGAAGGCGCGCAGCTTCTCGGAAACGCCCAGAGGCTTGTTGAAGCCGTTGTTCTTGGTGCGAGCCTCCTGCTTCTCACCGGTGGGGTCCTCAATGTACTGGCGAATCTTGCGCACATCCTTGCGCAGAGCGCGCTGCTCCTTAGCAATAGCCTCCAGGGCCGCGTTCAGAGTCTCGAGAGTCACGGGAGTAGGAGTAGCCATGTGTGCTTTGTACTATAGGAACGACGGGACTCTTTAAGCAAGGAAACACCCTAAGACGAGTACCAGAAGCAACGGGATCAGGGCGATCAGAAGTACTTGCCACACTTTATAGGTTGGTGGCAACTGTTGTATCGCGGGAGGCGTTGACTGAATCCCGCCCGGCAAAAGTATACTCGAAGTTCCTATATCGGTCGCGCCGGGAAGGTAAGCCGCCTGATTACTTTGTGGAAGGTTGACACCATACCCAGGTGGCAAATCGATACCCGCCGATGGTCGAACCTCAACACGCGTCACCGGATTTTTGTTTTCACATTTTCCCAAACAACATCCTGGGTCGCACGGGTACACGAGACCGCTCTCCTTGCTTACGTACCCACACATTGTTGAATAAAAATTCAGGGGGTCAGCCAGGCACGAGCAATCGTTCAAAATGTACTTGGCCCCGCAGGAATTCATATGTACTACTAAAGTTAAAGATTATTTTTGTATATCTAATACAGATGGAGTACGGAAAGCCTCAGAAGCTTCCAGACGGTCGATACTTCTTGCGCATTTCTGGAAAGACTCAGCAAGTCAACGGACTTGTCCTCGAGGGTGCTCTCGATACCAAGACGGTCAAGTTCAAGGTTCCAGAAAGCTCTTCAGATATTTTCAAGACAATTGATGAGGAGCTCATCGCCCAGGCCAAGGCTTCCAAGGTTGAATGGTTCGGCAAGGAGCTTTCCGATGAGACGATCCTGAACGCCTTTCAGGAGAGCGTCACTGACGGAATCCTTGATGCCTCTTTGGCCACCGTCAAGGGTCAGGTGACAACGACAGCTTTCGATACACAGAAGAGCCCCGTTGAACTCCAGGCCGTCAAGTCCGAGTCCAAGTGCGACTTGGTGCTCGAGCTGGCCGGTCTTTGGTTCCTGAAAAAGTCGTTCGGTCCCATCTGGCGCGTCCTCCAGGTGCGTGTCCGGGGAGGAGCTGTCGCCCCGGTCCCCAAGGAGTACATGTTCACGGACGAGCCCGAGGATGAGGAAGACCCAGCGGACTTTTTGGACTAGGCGGAAAAAATATCCCAACTTAGTATAAATGAATCGCAAGGGCATGGCGATCGTTGTCCTCGTTGTCATTATTTTGTTCCTCCTGTTCAGCGGCCGGAAGAGTGGGTTCGGGATGTCTAACCAGGGTCAGATGGCCGTGTCTGGCATGAATGTCGGTGACCGGTCCGTGACCAGCGGCGGCGCTGCTCAGACGACTGTGCTGTCTGCGGCCCCCGTGATGGCCATGGGTGACAACATCGGTCAGACCGTGTCGTCCGCCAGCTTGATCCCCCGTGACGTTGTTGCCACCGAGGACTTTGGTCAGTTCAGCCCAGACAAGATCCTAGGCAACCAGAACTACCTGGACCCACGCAGCCAGATTGGTTACCCCGAGACGCTGGGCGGTGTTCTGCGTAACGCCAACCGCGACTTCCGCAGCGAGCCCCTGAACCCCCGCACCCCAGTGAGCATCTTCAACCTCAGCACGATTCCCCCAGATGTCATGCGGCCCAAGTTCGAGATCGACTACGAGTACCAGTAAGCCAGGCCAGTTCCGAAGGAACTGTCCGCTCCACCCTTTGAAAAGCCCCGAGTCCAAGTCCTGCGGACTTGTCCGTTCCCCGCGCCTTCGAATACTTAAAAAAATGGTCCGTTTCTATCAGAAAATGGATTTTAAAACCGCTATGACTGAGTGGGTCGCCCTCAAGGCCCAGTTGGCCGCAGCTCGCAAAGATCTCGGAACGTTGAACAAACGTGAAAAGGATCTTCGCAAGTTTGTGACGCTACACATGCAGCAGAATGAGATTGACGCCGTCAAGGTTCAGGACAAGATCAAGGTCAATTTGAAAACAAAAAAGGTCAAGGGTTCCATCACCAAGGAGGTTATTCTCAAGGGTCTTCGTGCGTTCTTCGGTGGCAACGAAGCCCAGGTGGAGGGGGCCTGGAATGCCATCCAGGACTCTGCACCGACCAAGGAGACGGCTTCCGTGTCCGTAACAGGACTTAAGGACCTGACGCCTTGAATATTCAAGTAAAAATGGGTCAAGGTGATGAGTATTCACGAGATGCCTATCTCGGCGAACACTA
>Ga0208109_1000408_pt1 | contig 11972 bp, 10 predicted proteins | sample CryBogCBH18Jul08_FD_184594 | JGI IMG/M metagenome (GOLD analysis project Ga0208109, IMG submission 184594) | Freshwater microbial communities from Crystal Bog, Wisconsin, USA - CBH18Jul08 (SPAdes) (version 2) | ecosystem: Environmental > Aquatic > Freshwater > Lake | place: Crystal Bog...
TGGAATACTTGCCCTTGCAGGTAAGTCTAGTTCTAAGTCAGTGGTCAAGCCCGAGCCCATGGTCGTACCCGAGGTTAAACCAGTGGTCGAGCCAGTGGTCGTACCCGAGCCAGTGGTCGTACCCGAGCCCGTACTCGAACCCGAGGCAGTAGTGGTCACTACTGCTAAACGCAGAGGTAGACCGCCTAAGGCTAACTCCGCGGGAGAACAACCCGCTAAAAAAACTAAAAGAAAGTCTGCAGCAGCTAGAGCTGCAGAGGTACCGTCAGAGGTGCCTGACTATTCTAAAGGTTTCTGCCGAGATACCTTAAAGTGTATATTCGAAGATACTTAAATTTCTTGTCCTTAGCATGACGTTAAAAGGCTAATTAGTCCCTAACCATAAAACCTGTCGGTAAGTTGTTGCAGGTAGGTTGGGGAATTTTTGTGGTCAGCCTTGAGTAAGCTGACTAATTAACAGCATTAGGTAGGTCGAGAACCTGTGTTGGCGTAAAAAGTATAGGGCAAAAAGAAAGATAGTGCAAGCATGGTCGAGAATAAACATGCACTATCTACAGTTACGTAGTCAATACAGGTAGGTCGAGAACCTGTGTTGGCGTAGAAAAAGTAAGGGTAAAGAAAGATGGTGCAAGCATGGTCGAGAATAAACATGCACCATCTACAGTTACGTAGTCAATTACCTAGCCAATACAGGTAGGTCGAGAACCTGTATTGGCGTAGAAGAGCGTAAGGCAAAGAAAGATAGTGCGAATATAGTCGAGATAAAAGTGCACTATCTACGTATTAACCTTAATGGCGAAAGCCAAGGAGGTTGTTATGGTATTAAACTATAGCACATCTGCAGTCGGATTCCGCGGAGATGAAGGCGACATTTTCCGCTTTGATGGAATCAGTGTATATTCAGCCATCGTCTTTAGCCCACTGGTCGAGGTGGGTGGAAGTGGTGCGGGATTAACTCACCCGCAGGCAATTCGCACCATCGCTCAGAAGCGCAAACTGAGCGTTGAGTTCCCTGAACCTAAGTTCAATGGCGATCTAGCCAGGGGGATTGGCTTCAAAGTCAAAGACGATATAGTCAAGAAAGGAGATGCGTTGGTATGGCGAGCCAACGCAGCAATGCTCAGTGGTCGTGAGACATTGCTCAAGTATGACGGTCTTGGCAAGGCCGTGCTCATGGAGACCCCAGTAAGCATTACCGATAACAACGGTAATGTGACCATTGAGGTCGAAGTGCTAGAACTCGCAAAATCAGCACTATGCGAGAAGCTAAGAGGCGTAGTTAAATTGACTGGAGACGGCGGTTTTAATCGCAATATCCAGATCACCTACGCCAACAGCGAGGTGCTGGTCTACGACCCCGTAGATGATCTCCGTGACGAGTCTGGCAAGCTCGTTCAATGCGAGTTGGTGTATGGCGCTGAAGAGGCTAAAACTCTCAATGCCGCTATCAACATGGCAGGAGATGCCATCTATGGAAATGGGAAGTGGGAAAACGAGGAGGCGTTGATCCATTTCCTTCAGACCTCTATTACACAGGTCGATGTGTATGTAGTGGGGGTCGAGCAAGCCATATACGACATGCTATTGGCAATGCATGGCGGTAAGGCTGGGTTCGAATTTAACGATGCTAAGCGTAGGATTGTCCATCGTGGTGCCTACGCCTACGTAGGTCACTCTACCTACGTCGTGGAAGTACCTTTAACCCGTACTTTCTGCGGTAAAGCATCATTTTACTTCGAGGCTTTCCAGAGCCTGAGGGTAGCCCTACCCTCTGTAGCTCGTCAGATCATGGAAGTCAGTGGGGAAAACTTCCAGACTGCGCGAAGATTAGTCCACTTCGCTGGTCAATCTGATAGGGAAAAGTTTGCCTGGATGGATTCAAATACCGCTGTCATCCGCAAAGATGGCTCTGTCGACATCAGAGTCGTGACAGACGGCGGCTATCACTTTGTTAGCGAAATAGTCTTGCCCGGCTATATCGATAACAGGGTAATGAATCATCTTCAGGATGCCCTGGAAAAACTGGGACTAATCGGACTAGCTGTCACTAGCACCGATGGTCACAGTGTGCAGCTAGACCTGAGGGTATTTGCCAGATTCCATGGCAATGCCAGCTCGCAGGGATACCTGCATTTTACCAACGTCTTCGGCTCACTCACCGTAGACGAGACTGGAATGAAGTATAGCGGATGGGAGAGCAACTTCAACCGTGGCGTCAAATACCTAGACGCCACCATGGTCAGCATGGTGACTGAGGGCAAGAGCCTGATGTCCAGTGCAACCCGCACGGCTGAAGTTGGGATCACCATGCGTGCCCGGGCTAGTATATTCCTTGCCCAGGATGAACTAGTTATTAGCCCTGCCACGGCTAAATACTTCAAGCTAGTTGCCGGTGACATGGCATTAGTTTCCCGCATTCCTATCCCAGGATGTGGGGTGTTTAATATCGTCATAGACGATACTGCGGCTGATTGTGTTGCCTACATCAATCCGCTCAGTAAGCACCGCATTGAGGAGGGAGATGTCGATGGTGATCAGATGGTAATGATCATCCTCGACAAGAACGGCAAGCTCAAACTGCCATTTGAGAAACCGTCTGCGGAAACTACTGAATATGCTGATACTCTAGCTGAAGTATTGGCATATAAAAATGCAGAGGGCCCCTTCACGCCCGATGCATATCAGCTGTGTCGTCCGTCGGCACATGGCAAGGTCGAGAAACTCCCCTTTGCTGAATTCTATGAGCTAGAATCCATGCTCGAGAAATTCAATATCAGCAACAGTGGGATTAGTATCGATAGGTTGGGTGAGACCAAGGCTCATGGAGTTATCCCACTCTATCAGGGCATTGTGGACAATATGTCCAAGATGGTCTCGACCAACTACTTTGTATTCAGCGCCCTACTGATGCAAAGCCATGTAGTTATGGCACGTCTAGCCCGTAAGTACAAAACCTCCGCTGACCTACCAGCGTTGAGAAAACTTATGAGCAGTGAAGATGCTGCTGTGCTGCATGAAACCCTAATGGCATGCGAAGTGGCTAGTCGCATAGGCTATGAGGGAGATGCCCTGGGCGGCTATAAGCCCGCGTCATACAAGCTGTATGGTAGATTATTTGGCATAATCTGTCCAGAGAGTAAGTTTGATGACAGCTGCATTGCCGGAGACGTCATTGCCAGAGACCGGGAAAGCTATGAAGCGGCTGACTCGGTTGGTAAGGACAATCTCTTCTGCTCATGGTGGAACGATCTGCATGGGGACTTGGAAATCCCTCAGGCAATCGTAAGGCGCCTTCACCGAGGTTATTGCCTCGTGGCGCTCTATAGAGCCATAGAGCAGGGCAAGGCTAAGTTTAACCCAGATGACTCAGACAGCTTAATTGCTGTACTCTGCGGTTATGCTCGCCGGTCAGCTAAGGGCGTAGTCAGAGGTAATGGTGGTAAGAAGAGTATCCCAGCTTTCTACCAGCTTCTCTGGAACTACAACAGCAATTCTGTCATTACTCAGGCAGGAGAGCTGTTTAAAATCTCAGAAAAGGGCTATTCTGAGTTCGGAGTAGAATTGCTACGTACAATCAGGCTATACGTTCTCCGCGAAGGTCTGGTTTCTAGCGACTCCGAGTACGATGAGTATTATGAATAGGAGGTCGAGTATGAACAGAAACGAATTTGCTAGCTATGCAAAGCTCCTTGACGCCATTCAGGCTAGTCTACATCCCCTGGACTGGGCTGTATTGGCTCAAGGAAGCCCGGTTGAAGACATCCGTGCACTATCTAAATCAGCCCCACTGGTTAGAAGTGACATGGTCAGTTTCTTCTTCCATGTTGCCCTCGGTGGCATATTTTCACCCTCTGTGCGTAAAGCATATGATGAAGGTAAGCTATACCGAGGTAAGTCCCTGAACGTGAGCAGCATTCCACTGCGCGATAACAGGATGTGTGAAGGCATCATGTTAGTTGATCTGACTGATCAAAAGCGTACCGCGCTGGAAAGCAGCCTTAAGGCAGAGGGCTCCAAAATAAAGCTTCTAAACGTGTCAGAAGCAATTTGGTGCAACCTGGGCAAGACCGCTCCGAGCCATCAGGTCTTAAAAGACTTCCTCATCAACATCGGAGGGTCTGTGACTGATGGTATGATTTCTGGGGTAAGTAAGTCTGTTCCTTGGTCTGTAGGAAGGATAAGTAAGGACTACTACTTGCTCTGGAATGGCAGGAAAAAGATCTTTAGACACTATTTTAGCCTAGGAGTCACGGCTAAAAAGGATCCTATCCTGTATGCCCTACTGGGAATGGCCTATATTCTGGGCGGCACCAATGCTAATGGGATTCGTAAGCGTGCTATGCAGAGCTGCTTATGGGTTGAAGATACCACTGTGGGGTGGGATCATGCCATTAGCAGAGCCCTTACCCGGAATAAGGTTGCCCTGCTTGGGGTGAAGGTAGAAAACCTGCCTGGGTATCCTGTAACTATAACTCAGAATGACAGCCTGATGTTAGAAGTTGCAAAAAGCTATAACGCTGCTGGGATAAGTGTGTTCATGCATAAAGGTGCTGGATACATTGCAGCTGATGTAGCATGCGCAGGTTTTCATCTCCACAAAAATGGAGCGGTCTCCGTGGCTTGGAAAGCCGATAAGTATGCCAAACTTACCGGCAGAGCCCTCTTCCTGACCTCTACTGGCCTCTCATGGTCAGAAAGTGAGTCGGGATTTGGTGTTCAGATAGAGTCAACCCAGGAAACTGGGCATAAGAACCGTTCCAGAAAGATATAGAAATAGTCCTCAGCACGACATTAAAAGGCTGATTAGTCCCTAACCATAAGACCTGTCGGTACGTATTTCAGGTAGGTCAGGGGCTATTTAATATTGTTAAGCGGTACAGGATGGTTGAGTGACCTGTGCCGCTGATTTCGTTCGGGTAGCTACAGGTACGCGGTAGGGTCGAGATTAACCCGTACCTATGACTGTGTTGGGTCAATGCAGGGAGGTCGAGTAGCTTGCATTGCAGTTTAGATGACGTAAGTAGGGTCGAGTAGTTGACTTACGTTTCGGTATAGGTGAAAACGGCATTGCGATGCCGTTACGAATTTAATTTAAATGGGGAAAAACCCCGAGGAGGTCTTATGACCACATTATTTAGTATATCAAAGTCCAAGTCCAAGTCCAAGTCCAAAGCAGTATATACCCTGGTATTCCGGCAGGTGTATGCTGGGAAAACCAGAAACGGTGTCTCAGACGCAGTTCTCTGCGGTATGAGACTAAACAAAGCTGGGGAGATAAGACACCTTGCCCAGCTCACCGTTAAAGACGGTGAGCAGAGAGGTAGTTTTTTTGGTGGTGTGACCAGCTACCAAATCCTTCCTACTGGAGAAATCCAGGACTGTTCCAACAAGGAAGTAAAAACCCTTGTAAAATACCTCATCAATGTGCCTGATGATGTGGCACGCGCCGTATATGATGCAATAGCGGCTACTGTTACTACCACTGAAAGAGGTGGAGTTAAGGTGTCCGATTGTCAATTGCACATCAGGTGCAGGAATGAAGATCTTTTCTACGTATGTAGAAAGGATGGCAGTGAGTGGGGAGTCAATTGGGCAAATGTTATATCTATCGAGTTGGTCACTCGAGACGATAAACAATACATTGCTGGGGGTGTTATCACCATGGATGGTGATGTACATGCCCGTGCCTTGTATAAACCTCTCCAACCCAGTATACGGTTGGATGAGGCGGGTTGTCGCCAACTTCTGCAACCCATTAGAAGGGTTGTGGAATTTAAATCTGTTGAGTCTAAACCTAGTGAGTCTACTGAACCTTCCACCTCTGAAGTGTTCTTAGGCGTACCTGTCTTAGATGACAGCGACGATAACGTACCCTTCTAGTACTTGTCCTCAGCATGACATTAAAAGGCTAACTAGTCCCTAAGTACAGCGCCTAGCGGTAGGTAGGGACGGCAGCATAGATTTTTAATTGGAGTCAACATGTACAGAAAAGCAGCAAACAATCAATACGATACTATCCGTGCTCATTACATGGATAGACATGCTAAACAAGGGCTAACCTATGATGAAATACTGGCTGCAGCCAGCGAACTAATGGATATCAGGGATGATTATCCTAAGTTCGAGTTCGCCATCATGGATGTCCAAGGGTGGATAAGCGAGTTTGAACGTAAAAAACGTAAAAAACTACGCGTAAAGCAAAAGATGACAGGATGGCTAGTCAATGTGTGTCTAGCTATATCAGCTATAGCCTTACGCGTTGTAAGAGTTATAGATAGCATCTAGTATATTGTGTCCTCAGCATGACATTAAAAGGCTAACTAGTCCCTAAGTACAGTGCCTAGCGGTAGGTAGGTAGGGAAGGTAACCGTAACATATGGAGGACGTATGGAGGATTTAGGGGATTTAAACGATCAGTATCGAGAGTGTAGGTGTAGGGATAGACCTGAGGAGGTCGGTAAATATACCACTGTTCTATCGGTTTTAGTCCCTAAGTATAGAGCCTAGCGGTAGGGTTTGAGTGGGGCGGCACCGGGCTGCACCATGTTAGTATGTTTTTAACTATAGGAGGATATATGGACATTAGTGATGAAATGTTAATTTATAAACTAAATGAGGAACGTGAAAGACTGGATAAGATTTTTCCTCGTGCGAACAGGATCAGGAGGACTATCATCCCTATCAGGGAAGAGTCAATTCCTGGGAGCACTGAGGTGTGGGTAAGGTATCCTGAGGAGTATTTATTGGGATATGGGATTGAAGAATTTGAAGATGGTATGTCATCTGGGCAAAGCATGAGCAGAGAGCTAGATTATCTGGATTATATTCTTCCAGATATGTATAGAGATATTGAGGATAAGGATGAGGATGAGGAATATCAAAATACTCATAACCATTCATGGTATAAACCGGAAGATGAATTTGACGATAATACCCCTTTTTAATTGACTGTACTGAATACGATAACCAGGCACCTGTAGGGGTGCCTTTTTCTTTTAGTGTATAACCTATCTCGTAAGTGCCTATGAGCCTTCAGATGTCCGAGTCCGGTATAGGTTTCCGCGATAGCAATGGCAACATTGTTCGTTATCGTGGAATTAAGTTACGCTCTGCTATCGTCTTCAGCCCCCTGGTTGAGCTCGGCGGTAGTGGACTCATGTTAACCCATCCCCAGGGGATACATGAGATGGCGCAGAGGACTGTATGTGAGGTCACCTATGGTGAATCGAACGTCAGAAACCTCAATGGGTTGGATTCCGTGCCTGTAGGTACCCATGTCAAATATGGAGATCCTCTGGTCTGGAGACCTAATCCTGCCGTGATAAACCCCCGTGGGGAAGCGATACTATTCTGGAAGGATATAGTTCCAGGCATAGTCAGCGGTGCCGCCGTGGTAGACTATGAGCCTGACAGCGGTAATGTTACTATCCGCCTGGAAGCGCTGGCTATATCCCGCAGTGCCCTGGTTGAGAAACTGAGGGGCGTCTGTAAGGGAACTGGTGATGGTGGTTTCAACCGCAATATCCAGATTCTCAATGCAGATGGCAGGGTCGTCTACGATCCCACTCACCGCCTCTATAATGAGGCAGGTCAGTTAGTTCAGTGTGAAATTGTCTATGGTGCAGAGGAGGCTAAAACTCTCAATGCTGCTATCGACATGCTCGGCGCTGTGTTCACTAACGGACAGTGGGAAGATGAGGCGGCACTGATCGGCAGGCTCGAGGATAACCTCACCACAGTTGATGTGGTCATAGCTGGAGTGGAGGAGAATTGCTATGCAATGCTCAAGTCTCTCCATGCAGGTAAGAGGGGATTCGAGTTCGATGATCACCTGCGCCGGGTGTCCCATAGCGGAGCCTATGCCTTCATAGGTAATGCTACGTATATAGTTGAGGTTCCCCTGACCGCTACATTCTGCGGCAAGACCTCGTTCTATTACGAGCATGTTGAGGCTATGGCTGTACGCCTGCCAGCCCTGGTGGATCAGATAGACAGGCTCAGTGAGAGAAACAGAAGCCTGGTAAGTCAAGCAATTGACTGTGCCCTGGCAACTGACCATACACAGTATGTGTGGCTCACCACTGACACTGTCATAGAGCGCTCTGAGGGAGTATCCAATATTACAATTGCGGATCACCTCTGGCTAGGCAAATACATCAGCAGATTGGTTTTACCTGGCTATGTAGATGCTAAGCAACTGCGCAATCTGCAGAAGTGTCTCAAACATCATGGGTATCAGGGAATGGGACTATATGCTGACTGCTACGGCGGTGAGAAACATGTCCACCTCAACCTAGACATGTTTGCCCGGCTACAGGGCGATGCCTCCAGTATGGGTTTTCAGAAGCTCTCCAGTATATTCGGGTTACTCACCTGGGTAGATGGGGCGGCACCGAATTCCTATGACCAAGGCTTCGGCAGAAATGTCGCTGCACTGGCAGGTATTGTCGACAAGCTAGTGGTGGAGGGCAGAAACCTCATGAAGGGCATGACTAAGAGCATCGACATTGGTATTACCATGCGTGCACGTGCCAGTATCTTCGTTGAGATGGACGCCATACATGTCAGCCCTGCTACAGCTAACTATCTCGGTTTACAGGATGGGCACTATGTCATATTTGGCAGAATTCCTATTCCCGGATCTGGGGTGGTTCGCGTTGTCGTAGATGAGGCGGCACCGGACTGGGTAGCGTTTGTCAATCCTCTGATGAAACATCGTGTTGAAGAAGGCGATGTGGATGGAGATCAATTGACAGCCATAGTTGTAGATGAGAATGGTGAACTGGTCGAACCAGGTAGCCATGTCAAGTCTGTCGTTGTGGCATTCGCAGACTAGTCAAAAGAAGGAGCATTCCCGCAAGGGAGTGCCCTTTTCTTTTAGTGTTTAACCTATAGGTACGCCTATGAACGACGTTTTGCGTCAACTCAAGTCCATGATGAAAGCCAAGGGACCCCTCAGTCCGGCGGCTTACGAGCTGACTAGACCTAACAAGTCTAGTATATCACAGCTACCCTTTGCTGACTTCTATGAGCTAGAACCCATGCTCAGGAAGTTCAGTCTGGGAGATGAGGGGTTAAATGTAGACAGTCTGGGTGACAACAAGAAGCATGGAGTGATGCCCCTATACGGTGGTATCGTCAATACCATGTCAAAGATTGTCTCTAACCTGTACTTCGTCTACAGCGCCACACTAGTCCAGTCTCATATTACTATGGCAAGACTCGGGCTTAAATATAAGTGCGGCGCTGACCTTCCGTCTCTGTCGGAGGTCGAGCTAAGCAGAGAAGACAGACGCGATCTGTATAATACTCTACTGGCTGTCGATGTAGCTGCCCGTATAGCCTATGAGGGTGATGGCTTGGGTGGTTACAAAGACAAATCATGGCTCCTCTATGGCAAGATCTATGGCGAGGCTTCCCCAGAGGCATTCATGGATCCTCAGTACTCAGGGCTCACCAGGGAACAGGCGCAAGCTGAAGCCCAGAAGGTAGCTCAATTTGATGCTGAGAGCTATAGCAAGGCAGATGGCCACGGTAAGCAGGCAATGTTTATCAGATGGTGGAATGAGCTTCATGGTGAACTCGGACTATCAGATGATGTATTGGCTAGACTGCATAGGGGATTTCGTCTCGTTGCTACATATAGTGCAATTGAGAAAGGTTCTCTGCAGTTCAATCCTGCTGATAAAAATCATCTGATATCCGTCTTATGTGGTTACGCTCGCCGTACCGCTAAGGGGATAGTCAGGAGTAAGAGTAATAGTGGTTCTAAGGCCCCAGCCTTCTACCAGCTGCTCTGGGACTATCAAACCGGCGCTGTTATACCCCAGGCACGCGAACTTCTTACATCTACCGATGGGGGTCTAACTCCCTTCGGAAATCGGCTGCTACGTACTGTAGAGCTGTATGTCCTTCGGGAAGATGTAACCTATAAGTCCTATCCTGGGGACTATGATGACGACTTCTAACTAGTATATTGGGCGCTCCTTCGGGGGCGCCTTTTTCTTTTAGTGTTAAACCTACTAGGTACGCCTATGTCCCCGTCCCATACCAATATCCTGGCTGGCATTGAGTCCCGTCTACACCCTGTAGATTGGCTCTTGATGACCAGTCCAGATCTAATTACAGCAATAGGTGATCTCAGTGACACCAGACCTGTGATTAGAAGTTTCATGGTCAGCTTCTTCATGCAGGCTGCACTGGGCGGTATCACTACCGCATCAGTACGTGCAGCCTGGGATGCTGGTTGTCTGTACACGCATAAGTTCAGTAAGGCAGGGCTAATTACCCATGCTGGACAGACTGAAGGCGTGATACTGACTTCCGCGTCTGGCAATGCCTATGAAGAGGCTGTTAGTCGGCTCCGTGCCACTGGCTTTACTGGAGAGATAGTTAACTTTCCATCTATGGTGAGCTCTGCTATCGTGTCTGCTCAGGTCACTCATGATGACCTACGTGACTTCCTACTCAACATAGGAGCACGTCCTCAGGGGGGTAAGCTGGTGGGTAACAACCGTCAGGTGGAGTGGGCTATATCCAAGAAAGACGGTGATTACTTGCTCCATTGGGGTAAGCGTATCCGTACCTTTCGTAGCTACTTTGCCCTGCATGGGGTAGGTCTACATGACGGCGTTAAGCTGGCTTTGATTGCCATGGGTTCTATACTCAGTGGGCAGGATGCCGTAGCGATACGCCGTGGTGTGAAAGAACTCAGCTGCCTATGGGTGGATGAGGTTACTGTTGGTTGGAGCAGTAGTCTCTATGGTGAGTTTCTCCGCCATAAGGTAGCGCTCCTCAGCCTAACCGTCCGCATGTCTGACTTTGGGACTTCTATTGCCCTGAAGGAGGACAAGCCGTCCATGTTGCAGGCAGCCGCCAGCTACGATGCAGCGGGTATGAGCGTCTTCATGCATAAGGGAGCAGGCTATATAGTTGCTGATGCATCTATGGTCGGTTTCCATCGCAATGAAGATGGCGCGGTATCTGTAGCCTGGAAAGCAGACAAGTATGCCAAATTAACCGGGCGTGCATTGTTCTGTGTTCCTACAGCTGCGGAATACATTGAAGACGACTTAGGACTGGAAATGGTGGAAACATCAGAGAAGGTAATAGGTCAGTCAGAGATGCCTAGCCGCAGACTGTAGACCGCTGGCCAACACTAAGGTGCTCCTCATGGAGCCCTTTTTCTTTAGGTGTATAACCCTACCAGGTAACATTATGAAGACCCTGTTCAAAGCATCCAAATCTGCAAAATCCGTTTACACCCTCGTATTCCGTCAGGTATACGCTGGGAAAACCAGAAACGGAGCCTCAGACGCAGTTCTCTGCGGTATGAGACTAAACAAGGATGGAGAGACAAGGCACCTTGCCCAACTTACTATTAAAGATAGAGAGGGCGAAAAAGGTAGCTTTCTCAGCGGCGTAAGCAGTTATCAGATTCTCCCTACGGGAGAAGTTCTGAACTGTGCCGACAGAACAGAGTTTTCAATAATTATCAGGTACATAATGAATGTGCCTGATGAAATTGCACGTGCTATGTACGATGAGATAGCAGCCAGTGTTACTACTACTGAAAGAAATGGAATCAAGGTATCCGATTGTCAATTGCACATCCGATGCCGAGATGAGAAGTTATTTAGAATGCTGAAAAAAGATGGAACAGAGTATGGGGTCGACTGGACAAACGTCGTGTCTATCGAGTTGGTCACTCGAGATGACAAAGCGTATGTTTCCGACGGTGCAATCACCGTAGACGGAAACGTACATGGACGTACCCTGTACAAACCGATCAACGCTAGTAGACATCTAGATGAAGTGAGTTATCGCGAATATCTGCAGCCCATTAGAAAGGTTGTAGATATTACACCCAAGGTGTCAGCAGCGGCTGAGGTATCTACTGCTACCTATATAGGTATGCCTGAGGATACCGATATTGAATCTCCATTCTAAATAATTGAGCGGCGTTGTCTCCA
>Ga0208109_1000421_pt1 | contig 11633 bp, 17 predicted proteins | sample CryBogCBH18Jul08_FD_184594 | JGI IMG/M metagenome (GOLD analysis project Ga0208109, IMG submission 184594) | Freshwater microbial communities from Crystal Bog, Wisconsin, USA - CBH18Jul08 (SPAdes) (version 2) | ecosystem: Environmental > Aquatic > Freshwater > Lake | place: Crystal Bog...
AACAATTATGTTCGTAAAGATGACTACAGAATTGACATTGCCGAGATCAAGGGGATGTTTAATCGCATTATGGATAAATTAGATACTAAGGCTGACAAATCTTGAATATGGAGATCCTCTCCATTGTTAAATTTGGTGATCCTGAATCACTAGGAGAGTTTTTGTTTGAAAATGGGGTGCAACACTACCTTTTTTGGGAAACATTGGCTGATACAGGCTATTCTTACCCTAAATTCCCCATTACAGATGCCAATATTGACAATCTAGATGACTGGTTATTGGCTCATCAAGTAGAGCATCAAGCCATTGCTAGTGCATTAAATTTAAGCAATCCATTCAATATGTTGGATGTAGATTTCAATAAAGAGAACGATTTTTACGATTGGTTAGGCACTCATTATTCAATTCATCAGCAAATAGCTGCAACTTTAGGGCTTTATTAAATGTTCCCCACCGCCAAAAAAAATCGGTTTTTTGCATTGCACAATGAGGTGATCTTATATGTATGATGAATATGGAAATTGGATAGATTTAGGTGGTGGTAGTGGCGGTGATACTGTAGATGTTATTCCCGCTCCACCTGAATACGATACTTCTGCTAACTTATCAATTACGCCTTTATCTCCCGCAGATGAAGCACAATATCAGAAAGATTTAGCTTCATCGGATGCTCAAGCGCAATTGCAAGCTCCCAATATTCAAAATATATCAGATCAAATCAATAATTTTCAAGACATATTGCCAGCAGACCTAACCAGTCAAATTCAGTTAATGTCAAAAAATCTGTTGCAACAACAATCTGATATTCAAAAAGATGTTAAAGATGCTTTGGCTCAACAAAAAGCAACAAATGATGCTGCTATTGCGTATCAAAAAATATACGCTTCAGCATCGCCACAAATTACCACAGCAACCGCTGATTACAACTCTGCTCTTGCTGGATACAATCAAGCATACGCACAGTATGCAAAATCACACAATCCAAATTATTTAGGTAGTGTATTAGGTCAACTACAACGAGATATACCAAATGTTAGTGCAGGTTGGTTTCTTTCTAAAATGAACACTGATAAAGCAACCATTACTAATTTAAACAATCAAATTACTACTGCTTCAACTTCTTATGCCAATGATTTAGCTACTTATAAAGCTACTTCTGCTGATTTGAAATTAAAAGTTAGCAACTATAACGCTGACTACACTAATTACACGGGTGCAGTAGCTACGGCTCAAGGTGATGTTAAAGCTGCACAAGAAGCAGCAGCAGCAAAAGCAAAAGCAGATCAACAAGCAGCAGCAGATAAGGCAGCAGCCGATAAAGCAGCAGCGGATGCAGCAGCAGCAGCAAAAGCCAAAGCCGATGCGGATGCAGCAGCAGCAAAACAAGCTCAAGATGCAGCAGCAGCAGCTAAAGATGCTGAAGCAAAGGCAGCAGCGGATGCAGCAGCAGCTAAAGCAGCGCAAGATAAGGCTGTGGCAGATCAATTAGCAAAAGATGTAGCATCTAAAACTACTACTCCTACAACAAACGATCCTCAAACTCAATTAAAGGCTTTATTGTCTATAGGCACTCCCGATGTATTGTCTAAATACACTAGCTTGTTTGGTACTGGAGCAACCGCTCAAAACGGAATAGATTTTTATAATTTAATTGTTTGGGATGATGCAAATAAAAAATATGTTATCAATCAAGTTAATTTAAATGATGTTATTGCAAAAAATCCAACTCAATCCGAGCAAATTAAAAGTTTAGTATCCCAATCTATTGATTCTGTAAATTCACAAATTGCAGCAGACCCTACTAAAGCTCCCACTCCTGGATCTGGTGCTGGTGCAGGTAGCGGAACTTCTGGAGGTCCATCTACTGGATCTCCTGGTGGAGGCGGTGGAGGCGGTGGAGGTGGTGGTGCTGATCCAGGTGGAACTACTGGAACTGGTGGGACTACTGGTACAGCTCCAGATGTAAGTTACGGAGGTGGTGACACTGGTTCAGGTACGGGTACTGGTGGGTCAACTGGTTCGGGAACACAAACAGGATCGGGAACAGGTACTGGAACAGGTACAGGCACAGGCACGGGTTCTGGAAGCGGATCTGGAAGTGGCGGTGGCACTGGATCGGGAACAGGTACGGGTACTGGAACAGGTACAGGCACAGGCACGGGTTCTGGAAGCGGATCTGGAAGTGGCGGTGGCGGTGGAGGTGGAGATACATCTACCACTCCACCTAAAACAAAATCTCCAACCACACCAACTGGAACATCGTCTGCTTTTGCACCTACAGATAATTTATCAAGCGTTTTATTAGGTAGTGGTTTAAGCTCTAGACCAGATCTTTCAACAACCTCACAACCTTATTTGTTAGGTACAGATGAACCTCGTAAAAATGTTTGGAATACCGAATCTTTAAAAAATGCGTTAGGAATCTAAATGGCAAATATATCAAAAACTCTAGGAACGGATTTAGCATCTATTGCTCAATTATTACGCTCAAAAGGGCGTGGTAAAGACAGCGTTCTTGCTCATATCACTCCTAAAGAAGCAGCTCTTTTAAAAAAGAGGGGTGGTAAAGGTAGTACAAACCCTGATACTGGATTGCCAGAATTTGATGATTCTGTAGATTCAGCACCTATTGAACAAGCTCCAATTGAGCAAGCACCACCTCCTGTGGATCAAGCTCCAATAGATCAAGCACCTCAACCAATAGATCAAGCCCCACAACCACAAAATTTTGATCCGCAAAATTATGATCCATTTGGCGGTGGTGGCAGTCCAGTTTACAAAGGTGACCCAAATCAACCAACTCCAACTTATGCTTCTGGAGTACCTAATGCAGCCACTTCATTTGGGGGTGGAGGTGCTTTAGTAGATACAAACAAACCAGGCGCAGCTACTTTATTAGAGCCAACGACACCCGATGCTGGAAATGCTACCCCAGATGGAAAACCATCTAGTATGTCTGATTTGCTAAAAGGACTAGGTTTAACTGGAAACCAAGCTACTAGATTAGGTCTTGGTGGTGCTTTAGGTGCATACGGTGCTTCACAAGCAAATAAAACAGCCAGTCAAATAGCTGCTGCACAAGCTCAGCAACAAGCATTGGCTACTCCTTATCAACAACAAGGTCAGCAATTGGTAACTCAAGCCCAACAAGGTCAATTAACTCCTGCAAGCCAACAAGCATACGCTGCTGCTAAAGCTCAACAAAATCAAGCTCAAGCTAATCGTGGTGGTGTTGGTTCTCAACAATCTTCAAACCAATTGGCTCAGATTTATCAAACTTTATTAGATAATCAATACAATTACGGATTGAAAGTAATGAATATTGGTGACAATATTGCTATGGGTGCTATTAAGACGGGTCTGCAATTGGATGCGCAACTTAATCAAGCGACTACTAACTTCTATTCACAATTGGCTAATTATGTGTCTGGCGGTAATATGCAAAGCGCTCCAATAATGCAACAACAACCAGTTGGAGGTCCATAATGTCTATCAATCCAACCGCAATGCCACCAAAAACTGAAGCCCCTGCTCCAGAGATTGCTCCAGAAACGCTTACTGGAATGAAGCAATATCCATTTCTAAAAGAACAACAAGCTGCGGGTGAAAAGGCTTCTGAAGCAAGCATTAAAGCTAAATTGCTTCAAGAATCTACTGCGCTTGAAGAAAAAGGTAAAGCTCTTGAAAAAATTAGCTCTGAAGATAAGGCTTATTACCAAGACATTAAAGGCAAGATGGAGAAGCCACCTGAGTTTAAACCTACTCAGGAAAACGCTATGGAGTTGGGTGCAATCTTTAGCTTGATTGGCACTATGGGAGTAGCCCTTGGTGGTTCAGGAAAGCTATCAGGTCTTAATGCACTAAATGCTATGGGCGGTATGCTCAAAGGCTGGCAACAAGGCAAAAAAGATGTATTTGAAAAAGAACAAAAGATTTTTGACAAAGAAGTAGCTCGTATTAAGTCTGCAAACGAAATGTTAATTAAAGACTTGGAGCAATATCAAAAGTTAAGGGTTATTGACAAAGAGGCTGCTATGGTACAGGCTCAGCAAATAGCATCTAAGAACCCAGGCGTTATTGCAGCTTTACTTGGATCTGGTAAAGCAGATGTAGCGTATGAAATTGCTAAAAAGAACACTGAAATTCATACCAAGATTATGGAATTGGCATCTAGAAATTCTGTTAGCGGTAAGGGTGGAGGTTCTAAGTCTGCTATCAATGAACGATTCCAAAACACCGTTATCAGGTCTGCTAATGAAACATTGCGTTCTCTTGAACTTATGGAAAACATTGGTATTGATATTGGCAAGGGCGGTTTAGGAGGTGTAGTTGGTAAAGGAACTTTAGCATCTGAATCCATAGCAAACATCACAAGATATATGACCTCGCAAGATCAGCTTCGTTATAACGCTGCTGCGGGTGGTATGGCACTTGAATTGTCTTATGTAATGAACGGCGGATATAAACCAAGTGAAGGTCAAATCAATGAATTGAAAAACTTGTATTTGGCTACCCCTCAAGATACTTATGAAACTGCTGCGTTTAAGTTTGCCGATGTGGTCGCAAAACTCAAAGCTGCTATTGAAGTTGCTCCAGCTTATACGGATCAACAAAAACAAAACAATCAAATGCTTTTACAAAAGGTTAACAGATACGCTACTCCAGAAGAAATCTTAGCCAAGATCAATGGTGAACAGCCTAAACCTGACCCTTATGTAAGAACGCCAAGCGATAAAACAATTGCTCGTCAAGGAACTGTCAAGGGCGGTCCTAATGATGGTAAAACCAAAATTGAATATACAGATGGCACTACGGAGTACAAATAATGTCTGAAGAAACGGTTGAATGGCAAACCCCTAAACCTTCTAATGAGGAAGTCGTTGATTGGAAAAATCAGCCAGGCAAATCTATTGCTAAAAGACCTGGAGATCCATCTTGGGCGCAACAAATGGGCGGTCTTACTTATGGTGCGGGAACGCAATTATTAGGTGCGCCTGGAGAAGCCGAGGAGTTTCTAACCACTGGTGGTAAAGGTGAAAAACTAGGTGGAGAAGGTCAATTCTTTCCAACAACTAAACAAGTTCGCACAGGTCTTAAAGAAATTGGTGTTGAACCACCTGCTAAAACTGGTTTTATGCAAAAGACAGGTGAAGTGCTTGCCGATGTAGGCATGGCTGTACCAATGGGCGCTAGAACCGTTGGCACAGTGGTTGGTAGCACTACTAAAGAAGGTGAGCGTATTGCGGGTATTGCAGAGCGCCTTGGATTTAAATTATCTCCATCCCAAGTTCGTGCAGATGCTCCCGTATCTGAAAAAGGCGCTGTTTTCAATGCAAAACATAATCAAACTCTTGCAAACCGATTAGCTAGTAATGGCACTGGTAAAGCTGTTGATGAGATTACTGGTCCTTTTTTAACTCAAAGAATCAAGGATTTAGGCAAAGAATTTGACGATGTTTATAAGGGTAAAGAGTTTGCAATTGACCCTAATGCTGCAACTTTCTTACAAAATTTAAATTATTACGAGCAACAACTTGGTTTTGGCGGTGTTCCAGCCATACGAGAAGCTACCATTTCTATTTTAAATAACATTCAAACTGGGAAAATTGCTGGCGATGATTTGCAACGCTTGCGTAATGCACTTACTCAAACAGCTAGAACTTCATCAGATCGTGGAAAAGCTCACGAAATTTATGATTTAGTTGATAAGTTGGATGATGCCGTTGAATCAAAAAACCCTGGCTTAAAGAAAACTTTAGATGTTTTAAGACCAAAATATCGAAATACGGTCATTCTTGAGGATTTGTACAACTCAGGTGGTATTCAACAAGGAAACATTAGCTTAGAAAGATTGGGAAACCAAGTAAGCGATAAATCTGCTTTGCGTAGAAATCCACAGGATATTGATAACCTTGGGATGCTTGGTAGCCAACTTGGATTGCGTGCAAGGTGGGAATCTGCGGGTGAAGATATGCCAGGAATAGTCAAAGGCGCTGTCAGAACTCATGGAATGTTGCCAGAAGTAGTTAGAGGTTTGAGTGTTCCGTTGCGTAGCAGACCAGCTCGTGTTGCACAGCGTTACGCTAACAGACCTGCGGGGGCTACTCAAAGATTGGGTGAAGCTCTTGGTACAACCCCCGCTATTGAAGGCATGGTTCGACCATCGGATAAAAAATGAGCAAAAAAAGTAAAGGCGTTAACCCCGATTTAGAAGAAGCAGTTAGCACATTGCTAAAAGAAGTCATGGCGGATGAAACCGCTTCTTTGACTGATAAATGCAAGGTTATTGATCGTGCCGTCAACATTGAGAAGCTCAAACAGAAGATTTCTGACGATGAGTGGGGATCAGGATTTGGAACAGTTGATGATAACGATGAGTAAGGTTAAACTGTGATCTGGAATAGATCAATTGGGGATAATTATGGAAGCAGTAGGAATTTTACGCCTAGCATTAGGGGTCATTACAGACCGTTTGATTACGATTTTGGCTCTAATAGCCTCAAGCGTGATGTGCGGTTGGACAATGTGGAATCCCATGTGGGAGAGAGTGGTAACTCTAGCAATATTTGTAGTATTCAGTTACCTTATAGTGAATGTAAAAGAGAGGAAGCAAAATGAGCTTAGAACCGAAAACTAAAGGTAGTACAGGTGGTACACCTCATAAAAGACCATCAGAAAACAATCAGCAAGTATCTAAAGCTGTTCGCCCTCCATTACCTAGAGATGGATCTGCCAATGGAATTAACACTTCTTTAGGTGGAAAGATGCCAGCAGGGTATGTTTCTGTATGGAATTTTGATGGTAATAAAAACACCAAAAACTCCGCTACAACTAAGCCTGGCAATGCTGGTGGCAAGGACATTTTCTAAATGGCTAACAATATCGCTTTCCAACCAATGGGGAAAACGGTAAAGGTAGCTGTTACAGGAGCTGCTAATACGCAATCCAATGTGTTTACCATTACCTCTGATAGTCCATCAAACCAGTATTTTTTATCTAATGCCGATGTAAATAATGCTGTTTATGTATGGATAAACCCTACAAACAGCTTTAATGTGGCGTTACCTGATAATGGTCCTGGCTATGTAATTCCTTTGCCACCCTATGCTTACAAAGTAATCACTGGTCCACAAGTAAGTCAAACAGGAAATGTGTACGCTAGAGTAATTGGCGATGCAGCCAACGCTTCTGTTTACATTACTCCTGGAGAAGGTCTGTAATGAACTGGCTAACGCAAATAGCGCCCACAATCGCTACTTGCCTTGGCGGTCCACTAGCAGGTTTAGCAGTAACAGCTTTATCTAAGCTATTTGGGGTTGCGCCTGACCAAGTGCAGTCTATGATTAACGATAACAAACTATCGGCAGATCAGATTGCAGCAGTCCAACAAGAAGAAATACGCTTTAAAGAGCAAACTCAAGCTCTAGGCTTAAATTTTGAACAGCTTGCTGTGGAGGATCGTAAAAGTGCTAGAGATATGCAAACGACTACTCAAAGCATTATCCCTCCTTTGCTTAGTATTCTTGTTACCGTTGGGTTTTTTGGCATATTGGCTTACCTTATGGTTACTCCTGCGGATACTGCGAATACACCCTTGATGATTATGCTTGGCTCATTAGGCACTGCTTGGACAGGAATCATTGCTTTTTACTTTGGATCTTCTGCGGGTTCACGAGCTAAAGATCAAATGTTATTTGAATCCACCCCCGCAAAATGAATTTAGAATTAAAGCGCACTTACTTTGGTAGCGACTTTACTGTCGGAAGCCTGTATGCAGATGAAAAATGGATCTGTTACACATTGGAAGATAAAGTAAGAGAGGTAGAGGGAAAGCCTGTTAGTGAATGGAAAATAGCAGGTGAAACCGCTATACCTAGTGGAACATATCCCGTTAAAATTACTTATTCCAATCGGTTTTACCGAAATTTACCCTTGCTTTTTAATGTAGAAGGGTTTGAAGGAATCCGAATCCACCCTGGCAACTCCAATAAAGATACTGAAGGCTGTATTTTGGTAGGTCTTAAATGGGATGGAATAAGCGATTGGATTAGTAACTCAGTAGATGCTTTTAACAAGCTCTTTCCTTTTTTACAGGAAGCTACTGACTCGATCACTATTAAAATTGATAATGGATAGCCATTACAAATCACTGCTTAAAGCTGTAACTTGGCGCATTACAGGCAGTTTTGATACTTTTGTTCTATCTTGGATAGTGACAGGTCAAGTAAACCTAGCGTTCAGCATAGCCTTTATAGAGCTATTTTCTAAGATAGCCCTATATTGGTTACATGAACGCATCTGGTTAAAGATCAAGGTGCTGGAATAAGCTGTCCTTCAAACAAATAGCTTCCCATGTGTCCTAATTGCGCCCAAGGAGCTGCATACACTTTACCGCCAGCCAACCTCCAGATACGGCAAAAGTGATAATCCTCAGATAACAGTCTATTGCTATCAGGTTCAATGGAAGTAGCAAAATATTCGTGTATAACTTCTGCATGATTGAGTTGACCTGAAAGATCTCCTACATCATTGGTATAAAAAGGCACTGTTTTCTTAAGTTTTTGAAATACTTTTCGCTTAATCAACATAAATCCAGTACCACCATTGAAAATCTCTACAGGTTCAGCTACAGGAACGGTAACTTCGCCTCGATAATCCACTAAATTGACCACGAATGACCCCGTATAGCTTTTTAATTGATCGTGGGGTACTCCAGCATCCATTGCTTGTTTAGTGCTGTGCCAATTGATTTCTTTCTTAGGGTAGATACCGCAAATAATGTCTTTATTTGCTTTTATCATCTCTATGATGTCCTCTGGTCTGAATTTAATATCTGCATCAATAAACATCAGATGCGTAGCATTGGTTTTAAGAAAGGTATGCGCTAAAGCGTTTCTGGCACGGGTAATCAGGCTCTCATTAAACATAAAACTAAATTGAGTTTGGATTCCCGCTTGTGCAAGCACGCTTACGGATTGCAAGATGGATTGAGTGTAAAAGCCAGCACACATACCGCCATACATCGGAGTAGCAATAAAAATAATCGGTTGTACGGGTTCTTTTTTAGCTTTTTCTTTCTGTGCTACTGGTTTCTTTTTAGTTGCCATGATTTTCCTTAAATAAAGTTGTCGGTACTAGCGTTAATGACTTCGTTAATCAATATGTTCTTTCTGTCGTTAGAACACTCGTGCATACAAGTGGTCTTAGCATTGAATTTGTCCATATAGGCTTGTGTTTCAGGGCTAAACCATAGCCTATGAAAGCTACTGTCTTTGATAGATCCTATACATCCTGACTTATCGTAGGCTTTGTTATGACAAGCATATACATTGAGGTCTGCACCGATGACGGGTACGGTCTGCATAATGAAGCACTTGTGATAGCTTCTAGTATGAGAGTGACTACTCCCAGGAGTAATGTTGTAAGTGCTGTTAACAGTAAAGCGATCATCACATATCTTTTGAATGTTTTTAAGCTGTTCATTAACTTCCTCTGCTATCGGTTTATGGTATTCATAAAAGTCTGGTACATACATTGGACTGAAACGCACATTTTCAACACCGCTATCTTTTAATAACTGGGTTAGTCCCCCAAGATTTTTGTAATTGTTGCGATGCACAATATAATTAACAGCCAGATCACATCCCGCATCTTTCATTCCCGCAAAACCTCTTAGATTGCGGATGATGCTATCAAAACTCTTTTCTGGCACATTCCTAAACCGCTTCATTTCCTCGCCATTGGTGTAATCCATTGATACACGCACCCACTTGGCTTTGGCTAAGACTTCCGCTTTTTCTTTAACTAGGTTCTGACCATTGGTGATGATGGATAGGTCCATTTTGAGAGCTAATGTTAAGCGCATGAAGTCTGCTATATCAGGGTGCATCAATGGCTCTCCACCCCCACTCCATGTAATAGCTTTAGTACCCATGTTAGCTAGGTCATGCAAGATCTCAATCATCTTATCTCTAGGGATGATGTCATCTTCCTTCATGTCCTCGTGCATACCGCTAACAATATGTTCTTCTTCTCCACCGTCTTTTACTCTAAAACCAGTGCTATACACGCAAAAGAAACATCCGTGATTACAAAGGTTAATTGGCTTGACCCGAACATACACAGGTGCAGTAACCTTCCCCGCCCCAAAAGAAATCAGCTTTTCTGGATGATGGAAGATCTTAAAATCACTGTATTTATTGCTTTTCACGCTAAATCCTTATATTCGACCAACATTACGGAATCAAAAGTCTTGCTGGCAAGGTCATAAAACACCTCAATATCACCCTCATCTTTCATTTTCCACACAGGAAAGCTCACCATTTGGCGTATTCCCTCAGTTAAATCTTGAGTATGAGTAGCGCCTGTATAAAGAGGCTTCTTGGTATTGCCCACAATGCAACGAATAATGACTTTTGGGTGAAACTCACCATGAGAGATTTTGGCTATTTTGTCTAAATGGTTGACCATTGCATCCATTGCGTTCATTAAGAAGTCCATACGCTCAATAAAGACCACTGGAAGGTATCCCTTGAGTGATAGTCCTATTGCAAAACCCATCATTAAGTTTTCCGCTACTGGCATCTCAATAATTTGCTCATCTTTGACATTTTTAAGAGTTCCTAATGCACGACCCTTTTTAAGACCATATCCCACAAAACGCACACGGGGATAACCTGCTAATTTAGTATTTGCATCAGTTAAGGCATCTTTGTAACTCATTTCTCTTGTGCTTTTCCCATCGGTTCAATTGTTACTGTTTCCCATTTAACTTCCCCAGTCTTAGGGTTTTTCCACCCATGCTTTGTGTAGGTAGCTGGATAAATACAAGATGGATGCCAATCAAATCTAGTTTCTTGCACCGCCACAACTTCTAAGTCGGTCTGCATATCTTTAAGGTTCATTTCTCACTTGCCTTTCTTAATATTGCTCTAATTACATTATCCAAACCAACAACTTTTTCACTTTGAGAAAAGTTAAGCACATTCTTTATAGCCCATTCAAAGTCGGCTATTTCCTCATCTGTTAGTGTCTTTGCTGGATGGGTGTAGAGTGGGATAGGCTCTGTTGTTCCTGTAACTTTCCATGCAAACTTAATGTCATAGACTGTTACACCTTCGCCTTCGGGGTAAAAATGTCCTACTGGTTCATTGTTCATTTGATGTCCTTAAAGACAATGTGCTTCTTAGTACCATTACCCGCATGAGGATAAGTAGGAGTGTAGTAGTTTCGTATTACGCAACCTGGTAACTTAAACCTAAATTGAGATGGCAAACGCTCCTCAAGGCTAGAATCTACGCTTCTGTTGTTATCTTCAATAATGAATGTACAAGGTAGATCATGTCCTTGGACCATCATTACCGCCTCATAAAAGTGTCCTTGTTCTTCTGCGCCATCACCTAAGAAACACCAGACCCGACTAGAGCTACCTTCTTCTTTAAGTGCGTAAGCTACACCCGTTGCTATTGCGCAAGTGCCAGAAAGAATACTTGAAGTAAAAAAATGACGATCCCTGTCAAACACGAACATAGAGTTGCCATCAAGAATCTTTGCAAGAAGCTCATTTCTGGGAACTCCAGATAAAAGAGCATGATGATGATTGCGGTGAGTGCTAAAAATCCAGTCCCCATCTT
>Ga0208109_1000468_pt1 | contig 10787 bp, 23 predicted proteins | sample CryBogCBH18Jul08_FD_184594 | JGI IMG/M metagenome (GOLD analysis project Ga0208109, IMG submission 184594) | Freshwater microbial communities from Crystal Bog, Wisconsin, USA - CBH18Jul08 (SPAdes) (version 2) | ecosystem: Environmental > Aquatic > Freshwater > Lake | place: Crystal Bog...
AACATCAGAGAAGGTAATAGGTCAGTCAGAGATGCCTAGCCGCAGACTGTAGACCGCTGGCCAACACTAAGGTGCTCCTCATGGAGCCCTTTTTCTTTAGGTGTATAACCTACCAATTAATGTTATGAAGACCGTATTCAAAGCATCCAAATCTACCAAATCCGTTTCTGTAACCACTCTAGTATTCCGTCAGGTGTATACTGGGAAAACCAGAAACGGTGCCTCAGACGCAATTCTCTGCGGTATGAGACTAAACAAGGATGGAGAGACAAGGCACCTTGCCCAGCTTACCGTTAAAGACGGGGAGAATAGAGGAAGCTTTTTTGGTGGTGTGACCAGTTACCAGATTCTACCTACTGGAGAAATCCAGGACTGTTCCAACAAGGAAGTAAAAACCCTTGTAAAATACCTCATCAATGTGCCTGATGATGTGGCACGCGCTATGTATGATGCAATAGCGGCTACTGTTACTACCACTGAAAGAGGTGGAGTTAAGGTGTCCGATTGTCAATTGCACATCAGGTGCAGGAATGAAGATCTTTTCTACGTATGTAGAAAGGATGGCAGTGAGTGGGGAATTCACTGGGCAAACGTTATATCTATCGAGTTGGTTACTCGAGATGATAAGGCGTACGTTTCTGGGGGTGTTATCACCATGGATGGTGATGTACATGCCCGTGCCTTGTATAAACCTCTCCAACCCAATAGAAAGTTGGATGAGGCGGGTTGTCGCCAACTTCTGCAACCCATTAGAAGGGTTGTAGATACTACACCTAAAGTGGCAGCGGCTGAGGTATCTACTGCTACCTATATAGGTATGCCTGAGGATACCGATATTGAATCTCCATTCTAAATAATTGAGCGGCGTTGTCTCCTGTGGGGGCGGCGCCGCTCCCTTTTTCTTTAAGTGAACCACCTATGTATAGAAAACATGGTATGTCAGTACTTTCAATCTAGAAAACATTTAGATTCTAAAGTTTACGGAATTAGCACTTAGAGTACATTGGATTCTGAGAATATGTTAATTTCTGTCTGGAATGTTGGTTTCCTGGAGTACATCGGATTCTGGGATTAAACCGTATTCTACTGCCTTGAAGGACATTGGATTTCAGGGTATCAATTACCTACAGTAACTACGTTAATATACATCTTGTATGTTAGTACTTTTACTCTAGGAAACATTTAGATTCTAAAGTTTACGGAATTAGCACTTAGAGTACATTGGATTCTGAGAATATGTTAATTTCTGTCTGGAATGTTGGCTCTCCAGAGTACATTGGATTCTGGGATTAAGCCGTATTCTACTGCCTTGAAGGACATTGGATTTCAAGGTATTAGGTACTTACAGTAACCATGTCAGTATACATCTGGTCAGTCCCTAAGATTTCCCGAGATAGCAAATCCCCCGCCACTCAGAAGATAGATAGGAATATCTATGGCAAATCAACTGCCATTCAGAAATTAGTAAGAAAATTCTTAGGCGTGTCAAAGCGTCCCTAAGTTTTTCCGAGGCAGCTCTACTGCCATTCAGAAGATAGGTAGAAATACCTTGGGTGGTTCACAGCCACTCAGAAAATAGTATAAATAAAATAGGTATCACTATGTCCAGCCTCTTCAAGTTTGTTTGCGTATTATCTGAGTCCAGATTGGACTCAAGAGAAATCTCTTTCAGAACCGCTAGCTTAATCGTTAGCGAAAAGCGCCTAAAACAAGCGAAGATAGTCAATCTTAGAGCCCATAGTATATATGGGATACCTAATGAAGTGCCATCAGGCAAATTTCAAGTCATTTACGCCTTAGGGCGTCAAACCGAAAACGGTTCATGGTTGTTCGACTTTGTGGATACAGAATCCGCTGAAGCAATCGCTGAAGCACTTGAAATGACTTTTGCTGAAGTACCTACTGCTCCTCTGCTCGAAAGAGACATGAGCTACCGCAGAGCTGGCTCTCCAACAAGAGTCACTTTAGGAAGCTCTGCTTCTCCAACTGCTTCTACTTCTGAAGCTCCATTTTAATCTACGACCTGAGCAGGTCGTTAAACTGCTCTGCCTCTTCGGGGGCTTTTTTGACGTGATAGGGACTATGCGGCGGCGCCGCCAAATAGGACAATCCCTATATCTGGCAGGTACAACATGGGATAGCCTCCTGTGTCAAGGCTTAGAGGGTTCGACTCCCTCTCACGTCTATTGTCCGGCATGACATTAAACTGCCTACCTGGCGTGGTAGATATCTCAATGGGCGGCGCCGTTCCAGAGGCTATGTCTACATGGCGAGAGGATATACGGGATAGCATCCTGTAGATAGTCTCCGTGGGGTTCGACTCCCCACCATGCTGTCAGACCTGAGCAGGTCGTTAAAAGGCTCAACAGTAACTATAGGAGGATAGGAGGAGGAGAGAGGCGGCACCGGCTGCCAGCGCTTCTGAGGCAGTTCTGCTGCCAATAGGAGGAATAGGGAGATAGTACAGGCTGCTCCCAGCCATTCAGATAATAGTATATATTGGGCGGCACCGCCCGGGAGGTCATTATGGTGAACATAGTCAATGGCACCAGCCATGAAATTCATATCTACGACAATACTCAAGCGTACTATATTAGTTCCCTCAGAAAATGGTTTCTCCGCAGTGATGGGGAACCATGTCACATTATCCCTGCAGGCACTAACCTTAATGCCCAAATGGAAACAGCGGAACTATGCACTGCGCATAAATTCCCCTTCTACGTCACAGGTGCAGTGGTATTCACTGGACATGACCCTGTGCCTGATGGGGACATCGTGGTGGTGTCCCAACTGTACCGCAGTGCAGTAATCGCCCTGGGTGGTGACACCAGCAGACTTGCCACTGTGAATGAAACAGTGTACGCAAGTGAAATCAATATCCGACCAGTTGGCTGCATGTCACTGGCAATCGGATAACATATGCCGCAGTCCCGGTGGGGAACAGGCTCAGGTTCGACTCCTGGGGCGGCTATTGACGTGATATGTACTGTGAGGCGGCGCCGCTGACCAGGCTAATGCATATATATGGCGAGTACAGCATCGGGTAGCTCCCGTTGCGCTGGCTCTGTGGGGTTCAAATCCCCACCACGTTGCTCGACCTGGGCAGGTCATTAAAGGGCTCAGTACGGCTACCACTAGAGTAATAGGGGGTAGATGGCGGCACCGCCGGGGGATGTGGAGGCCACTCTGCATCCTGCCATTAGGAGGATAGGAGAGTATATAACGCGGCATGTCCGCAGGAGGTCAGTATGGACATCGATAGAGAAGCAAGATACGTATACATTGAATTCCGTCACCACCTTGGTGAAGGTAAACCACCAACCAGACTCGCAAGACGACTCGCTGAAAACGGCATATACAGCCCCAGCGATGCAGTCAGAATAGTACGTGCAGCCAGTGACCTCTACTACAGAGATTACTTCGCTGCTAACCCTGTACTAAGACCCATAGGTTAACGGAGATGGGGGCGGCACCGGCTGCCCCATGTATATAGGAGACACATATGATAGTGATGCATGACGAGCAGGTGGCGCTGGCAGTATTGGGGCGGCACCATGACCACATAGCCTCTGGGGGTAACATAGTTCCCCTGGTGGATGACGTCCGCGTGGACTACGGCATGGACCTGATGCGGGCAATCCGTGTGGTACGCCTGGCGTATCATCACCAGCAGCAGCGCAGGTGCCTGGCACGGTGGATAGTGGATAACTACGCTGACTACATTGCAGGCAGCAGAGACAGGCAGTCCCTGGCACGTCAGGTCATCAGACAGCAGCGCTGCGGCATCATGGATGTCCGTGCTGCCATCGACATGGCCTATGGGCTGCTGACATGAGTATACGTCCTGGGCATGACGTTAAACTACCCAGACAGCATGAGGAGGGGGGAGATACCCCCGCATATTAACCGAACTGGAGTCAACTATGAGCCTACTGTATAAGATCCCCTGTGTACTGTCAGAGTCCATCCTGGATCGCCGTGAGGTCAGCTACCGTGTTGCCCGCCTGGTCGTGTCTGAGGCTCAGCTCCGTGCTGCCGGTGTGTCCAATCCCAGGGCACTCAGCATCTACGGCGTACCTGACACCCTGGCCACTGGTCGTTTTCATGTCATATATGCGCTCAGCAGACAGACTGAGAACGGCAGCATACTCTTCGACTACCTCGATGAGGAATCTGCTGCAGCCATAGCTGAGGTACAGGGCATCACCCTGGCTGATGTACCATCTGCTCCCATCGTGGAGCGTGACATGAACTACCGCAGGGCGGGGGCTGCACCATCCCGTGTTACATTGGGCGGCACCGTGCCTGCCGTGCGTCTAGACACTGAGGTTCCATTCTAGACAGCTGCCGCAGTGGGTATACCTGGGTTCGACTCCCAGGGCGGCTATTCCCCCATGGGGAGAGTATATGAGGTGACAACATGAATGAATGCATGACCGACTACATGATGCAGTACAGCACTATCCGTGCGCGCTACCTGGCGATCTACCTCAGGACTGGCACGCTGGACACACTGGCTGCTGGAAGTGACCTGATGGGTCTGCCTGACCACTCCTACCGCAAGTTCGAGTATGCCATCATGGACGCGCAGGGCTGGGAACATGAGTTCGCACAGGTGCGTGCCCGCAGATCCAAACTATCACAGATGGTGGGCTGGCTGGGATGGTAGTCTCCACCATGGAGGTACACCATGTTCCCTGCACGATACACCAATCCATTCCCCCCAGTGGTGTCCGTACCGCCCGCAGCCGCGGATGAGTACCAGCCACTGGGAGACGTATATATACCTGAACACAATGAACATGAACACAATGAACACAATGAACACAATGAACATCAGACCCCGTGTGAACGCACTACGCAACAGGATGGCTGACGAAGTATTCAACGCACCAGCCGTACCCATAGCCAGCCATGACCTCAGTGCCCTGATAGATGATGCCATGCATGAATACCGCAGCGGCATACTGTCACTGGATCAGCTGATCATGCACCTGCAGTTCTACCACAACATGATGGAGGACGCAGTATGAAGCGCTACGCCACTGAGATGGAGATAGCGGTACGTGGGGGCTGCGCAGGCAGGATACCCCTGGGTCCCACGGTGTATAGGTACGTGGATAACAGGGGGCGGCGCCGCCGCGGCTCCTGCTGGAATGTGCATCTGCACCTGGACAGTGGGATGCTGAGTACCAGTACCGATGCCAGGCAGCTGGATGGACTGCGGTTCGCCGTGGTCAACGGCATGCTGGAGATAGATGAGGAGAGGGGTGGCAGCACCGTGATGAGGATACTGCGATGAACCTGACCTACAGCGTGATGCATAGGGGCAGGAGTATACCCTACACCCTGGACATGCATGGCATCCTGGTCTGGTATGAGGATGCATACTGTGCAGATGAATATGGGGCGGCGCCGGTCTGGAGCTGTGCCCCCAGTCATGGGGAGCTGGTCGACCTGATAGCCGCTGACCTGGCGATACGTATGCCCAGTATCACCCATGCTGATGTGGCAACCGACCTGTATATAGATTATCGCGGATGATACCCCACATATCCCAGTGCATGTGCTATACTGGATATACCAGGGAATAGAGTAACATCTATATCTCCGTTGGCTACCACCGACATGACCGCTGTGTCACCATATGTCATGTTCCTGGAGAACTCTAGCGCGAAAGCTGCTGATTCCTGTAGCGATGCAGGATAGGCTGAGAGAGCAGGCTAGTGAGCATCTCATGGCAGTCTATGTATACTATATGGGGTCCGTTGACCAAATCTCGTCCCTGTGCTCATGGAGCCGACCTACGATAGGCGAGAATATAGTCCCTACCAGACCAGTCGATGCAGTCGATCCAGGCCTCGCTGATAGAGCATAGTCAGAGTGCTATGGCTGTCAGTCCGACCGACCCCTCAAATGAGCATATATGCCCCCATAGCATCACAGCTATATCCATGCCTGCGACCAAGAAGGCTCGCGGTAGGGGGCAGAACACACCAGTACCGGCGGCTTTCTCCGGGTGGGATCATTTAGGAAAGGGAGGAAAGAGGGGGGAGGTCCGGAATCCGGAGAGAGAGGGCACATGCTTACATGCTTACCCTTCTCCATGATGACATATCCTGCATGAAACGTCAAGAGGATAGGAGAAAATATATGGGTCACCCTACGGTACCCCGACCTGCATGTCGATAAACTACAGCCCTCGGTACGCCGGGGGTTTCCTGTATGCACAGGTGTCTGCGGGTATATACCTCACCTGCAGCATGGGTTCGATTCCCATGGCATGCCTGCCGTCTCATATGAGATGGCTATACCGGAGTATAACTATGACCAAGCGCACCATCAATAATCAGTATGCAGCCATGCCCGCGGAACGCCATGACACATATCCCGCAATCTGCCCCGATACAGGGGATAGTATGCGCCTGGACAGGGCACACCTGCTGGAGTACATGAGAGATGCCTTCAACATCGACCGTGCACATGTCCGTGAAATGTGTCGGAGGAGCTACGCACGTGCTATCAGAGAAGGTTATAGACCTAGACAGTAGTGAGCTGATAGACCGATTCGAATTCAACCTGGGCGGTGACCTCATCGTCCGGGCGAACCTGGATCGCTGCTATCAGCATGTGGAGTATAGGACAATAGACACAGAGGTAGGTACCGCATCCATGTACTGGGGTGTGGACTGGGACTGTGGGCGGCACTGCCTGGGTATATACAGGCGGCACCGCTGTCATGGACTGGAGGTGAACCCCGGGCCATGCACCACTGTCACGGGCATACCCGCAGTGGAGGTGAGGTATGACGACATACTGGTACTGAGATGTACCCTGAGGTAATGGCATCTGGGACTGGAGGTAGTCCCGGCGCCGCCCCCACGGGGTAGAATTGAGGTACATACTGACACCACCCACCATGAAAATACTGATCGAGAGACTTAAGCAGTCACGCTACTACCTGAACATGCGCGAGGAGTATCTCCGATACTACCGAGTCAACCTGGCGACATCCTACCTATGCAACCGCTGTGAGTCAGCGGACCGCGACACCGTTATGGGGGAGATAGAGAATATCTCACACCTGGGCACGGAATGCAACCGGGACATCGTCGACTACTACATAGACATACTGGAGGGCAAGCGCCCCAGCTGGATATACGACAACTACAGCAGACTCTTCGAGGAGGCGATGGAGATCATCATAGGCGACCGCAGTGAGGTCGTGATGCATACCCATGAGCGCCAGCATGCCAAGAAGATAGCCATCGGCGTGATAGCTGATGTATTCAACCAACTATACGAGCAGCCCGCTCAGGAGAGATAGATGAACATCCACAAGACCAGCAACCCTGCACGCAGGGACAACCGCTGGGTCACACAGCAGCGTCGCATGGATGCTGACTTCCACAGCTGGCTGGCAGCCCAGCGGGGCGCACTGCGCCTCAACCTCACAGGACATCCCAGTCCGCAGCTGCGTACCCTGGGCTTCTACGAGGGGAGCTGTCTCCACCTGGCTAACTGCCATGACGACAGCATGGATGGCAGGCTGCTGGACATCCTGACCGCCATACCAGGACTGGAGAACGGCAGGCGCGTCATCGTGGCGCTGCCCACCCATATCGTCCTGAGGGATGCCATCTCCTACGCCATCATGGGTATAACTGGCTACGCACCCAGTATCATATACGCCCATGAGAGAGACGGTGCCACCGTCTGGAACCGCCGCAGGGACATGCATGCCCTCCGCAGCAGCAGCAGGACATGCCGGGGCAACCTGATGGTCATCTAGCTGCCCCGCAATTGATTCCGCAGTGCCGCCCCAGTACCCCTGGGGCATTACTGTGTCTGGTGGACTGCTGCCTCCCATACAGGAGGTGGCAACTAACCCGAACTGGAGTCAACTATGAGTATTAAGATCAACCTGGAGCGTCCACTTCCCCGTACCCGTCTGGTCAGCTGCTTCACCCGCGCATCCAACTGGGTGCCTGCTGAGAATAAGGTGCTGGACACCGTCAGTGGTCTCAGCGTCATGACCGGACCCAAGATGGTCTACATCCGCGGAGATGTGGTGGAGGGCAGCCAGGACTACCGCGGCTACGCCATCAACCTGGGCTTCAGCCGTGAGGGCGGTGCCGCCTCCTTCACACGTGAGTACTTCACTGAGCTACGCCAGGCAATCGCGGACTACTACCGCCAGGTGGAGTCACCCCATGTGGGTCTGGTACTGGAGGGTACATTCAATGTGGCCCCATCCAATACAGGCGATGGCAGCGCCACCGTCTTCGGACGCGATGTCGTGGTACTGGAGATTGTGCAGGCACTGCCCATCAATCCCCGCCGTGTCAATGCCAGTGCCGCCCCACTCACCCTGGAGGCGGTAGGATTATAACCATGGATAGATATTCCATGGGAGCGATGGCTCTAGTCGTACGCGGTATCATATTCCTCATGCTCGCTGTCAGTATCGGCGGCACTGAACATAGCCCGCCACCATCCTGCGGACCCGTACCGGGCATCTGTAGGTAACACCACGCCCGCTGTCACTACACCCGTAGCGATGGCGGGCGCCCCCTTTTTTACAGCGATAGTGGTCTGTACTACCCTCATATTTAGCAGTGTTTGTACTAGCGATATCGTGGGCTGAAACGCACTATCTTCGTGAAAAGTGGGGATAAACCCTGGGGGTATATCCATACCCAACCCACCACTGTACTAGCAGGCTGAAACGACGTATCTACGTGACCCATATGGCTGATTGTACTATATTTTACACCCATAGGGGCACCTGGGGGTGGATTATGCCCCCTGTACTACATTTTCACGGCACCTGAAACGACGTATCCTCGTGGCGAGACGAGAAAAATACGGGGGTTTGTCTCAGCACCCGGGGAGAGGGTGTACTACCCGGTGCCGCCATCCCCATCCCACCGGATATGTGCCCACTACATACCCCCCATTGTTACGTAGATTTAAATTGAGAATGAGTTCAATGGAACGTTCGGCGGAACTGAATCGCACCCCCCACCTATTCCCAGGCATGAAGGTATGACAGAGGACTAGGTACATGGCAGACCCACACTGCCCACATCGCAGATACAGCACTCAGCTAGTATGATATGTAGGGTTCGGCGGAACTGAAACGCAACCGCACCATGACAAACGAATCAGGCGATAGCCCCCACCATCCAGGCAACTGCGATGTCCCAGGTACGGCTATTCAATCAGGTACCTGTAGCTGTCCAGTAGGATATGATCCAGTGCCCGTACCCTGAGCTCCATCAACTGCTTCCGTCTGGACTTGTTCCGCATACGGGTAACAGCAGACCTCTCACCCTGGCTCATGTGCCGCTCACTGTCATGATGATAGAGCATGGTCAGATCGAGTACCGCCTCGAGAATGCGCACTCCCTGCGGGTGTGATTCGGTTAGAGTTAATAGAGCACGGATGTAATCCCGCAATGCAATAGGGACTTCCATCGACTGATGCTCCCCATACTTAGGCCACTTATGGCGTTTAGTAACCAGATTGGTTCGCATCGCTACATGGTCAACCTTGCTCACAGTGGGCTCTTCCACCCTGAGTTCGCTCAATGCGTCGGTAAATTTTTTACGTGGGTCCGAATACCGGGATTTACTCTTCGAAGTTGCGTGGTCTGGATTGCTGTCGTGGAGCTGCTTTGACATTTATTTAATAATAATAGAAATAATAGGATGTCCCATGTGGGGCATCCTATCTGCATTATATGCTAGTAATTTATAGGTAATAATATACGCATAGTAAATATAGGCACGTAGGTGGCAGGTACAGCCATGTCCGCCAGTTGGTAGCGGAGGAACTGGCGGCTGAGGTACATGGAGTCGACGTACCCATGACTGTGGCTGGGACTGCAGCCTGCGGTACCTGTGGCGCTGGTGCCGCCCCGGATGTGGGCCAGTGGTCAACATCCCATAGTGGAATATATACTGGAGGATATACAGCAATAGTGGGCACAATGAAGAAGATGGACGGGTATATGGGTGCCAACTGGCAGCACCAGATGACAGCTGTAATGGATAATGTATATCAGACCAGTGGGGTTAGCTGGAGTGACGCACTGAGGATTAAGAGAAGGGTGGTGGCGGCACTGCGGGTCAGCGGCATATACACTGCAGCCTACGATATCAGGAATGAAACACATGAATAGACTGACGAGCACATTCTACGCCAGGAGACCTGCCTATGCAGACAGGTACGTGATGTCCAGCCTATACATGATGGCATGGGATGGACTGGTGGTTAACGCACTGCATGAGATAATATACCTGAGTATGGAAGAGAGGCGGCGCCGGCTGGACACTGTCTCCGGTGCCATGTACCTATATCCTGGCGGACAGTGACATACATGGTGTCAATATGGAGAACAATATGAACAGAATAGCAGACAGGTTCAGACGGATGAAGCCTGAAGATAGTAATAGCATGGCTGGATATAAGGCAGCGGCATGGGCTGAGCTGGATGTCAGTGAGCTGCGTGTGATACTGATCAGGAGACTGAGTGGTCAGCTATACAGGAGACGCTATGCGTCAACTAGATTCCATGAGGAGGACATATGAACAGGCTGACAGACAGATTTACCAGGAGGCAGCCCTATGCCTGTAACGAGATATGGTTAAATCAATACTACAGGAAGGTACACTGGGAAATCCACACTATAAGACATGACATGTATCAGGCCCATCCTATTATCATGAAGGCGGGGCGGCACCGGGTGGAGGGCATATGAACAAGCTGAGAGACAGGTTC
>Ga0208109_1000477_pt1 | contig 10545 bp, 9 predicted proteins | sample CryBogCBH18Jul08_FD_184594 | JGI IMG/M metagenome (GOLD analysis project Ga0208109, IMG submission 184594) | Freshwater microbial communities from Crystal Bog, Wisconsin, USA - CBH18Jul08 (SPAdes) (version 2) | ecosystem: Environmental > Aquatic > Freshwater > Lake | place: Crystal Bog...
GGCGGTTGAGATTGGCCTGCTTTGTCTGGGTGTTGGCCGAACCGCTGATCGTGCCGGCACCGAAAAGGACCGAATTCGGTCCGCGCATGTAATCGAAGCGCTCGGTATTATAGGCGTCGAACGTGTAGCTGACATTGAAGAAATTGCGCATGGGCGCGCCGGATGCCACCCCGCGCACCGTGGAATTTGACATGGGGTCGACGCCCAGCGCGACGCCGGCTTGTTGATCATCCATGTACTTAGACGAATTCGGCGACCACTCGAAGGCATCATCGAGGCTCGTAATATTAAGCGCATTGAGGAACTCCTGCGTTTGCACCGTATACGCAATCGGGGTGTCCGAGAGGTCGCTGGCCGTGCGACCACCCGAAACCGACGAAGCGGCGACGAAACCAACGTCTTTATCCGTGCTCACGGTAAACGGCGAGAGCACGACGGCCTCATCACTTGCGAGTGAACTCGGCCGGAGTGCCGGCGCGGTTTGGGCCGATGCCATAGTGGTGGCGAGTACGGCGAACACGGCGATGAGCCGCACGGTCGGGTTGGTCTTCACGGTGCTTAGGTACGTCTGTGCGGCGGGGCGAAGGGGCTTCATTGGCGATAGGTTTGGAGGCGAATCAGAACTTTCGACGCCCCCGAGTATAGCGATACCACGCCAACGCGCTACTGGCCGACCGGCCAGTTCACCTAATCAAACCTTAAGCAAGCCGCGCTCAAAGCCGCGGGCAACCGCCTCAGCGCGATCGGAGGCCTGAAGTTTCACCAGCAAGTTCGCGACATGGAATTTCGCGGTGCGCTCCGAAATGCCCAGCAGGCGGCCAATTTCGACGTTGGTGAAACCCTTCCGGACCAACTCCAAGACCTCCACCTCGCGACGGGAAATTTCACCCGTTTCCTTACTCGCGGCGATCATGTTGGCAACCGTTTCGCCAACATGCTGCCCACCGGCGTAGACCGAGCGAATCGCCATTACTAATTCGGCGCGGCGCACGTTCTTGGTCACGTAGCCTCCGGCTCCGGCAGCGAGCGCATGGCGGACGTCCTCCGGAGCCTCCGAAGAAGTCAGCATGAGCACTCGCGCATCGGGAAACTCGGCCCGCAGTCGTTCCAACGTCTCAATCCCATCCATCCCCGACATGCTGAGGTCCAACAGCATGACATCCGGCCGCCGCTCGCGCCACAGCGCGAGTGCCGTCGGGCCATCGTCTGCCTCGGCGACAACCTGAAAGCCAGGCTCGCTGTTTAGCACCAGGGCCAGGCCAGCGCGCAGCATGGGGTGGTCGTCCACCATGAGGAGGCGAATGGGTGTGGTCGTAGGCATGGCTGCAGTCGGGCGTTAAAGGAGGAATACTAACGGAAGCGCTCCGTTTGATCGACTGGCCGTTCGGCCATCGGGTCGGGCCTCAGGCCACGTCTTCATCGTAGGAGCGAAGCGGCACTTCCAGAGAAACGGTCGTACCCCGACCGGGAGCACTTTCGATCCGAGTTATTCCACCGAGTCGCTCCATGCGTTCGTGGATGCCGGCCAATCCGAAGTGGCCGTCCGCAGCGCCCGCCTGTGAGCCGGGAGAAAACCCCGCCCCGTCGTCGCGGATAATCAGGCTCACCCAGCCTGGTTTGACTAGCCGAACTTCGACTTCGACTGCCTTTGGGTTGCCGTGCTTGAGGGCATTGTGCAGTGCCTCCTGTGCGGCCAGCACGAGATTGCCAGCGACAAAGTCAGGTATCTTCGGAAGATTGCCGTCGGTCAGCACGACAACTTTTGCCCGCTGGCCGATACTGGCACGCTGGGCCAGTGACCGCAACACTTCTGGCAGTTCCATGCCGCTCATCGGCACGCTGCGCAGTGCCCAGACTGATCCGCGAAGTTCAACCTCGGCGTGATCCAGCATCCGCCGCGCCATCTCCAGATTCGCACCCAGCTTTCCATCCGACCCGAGAGCGGCAGAGTCAGCCCGGCAGGCTTCGAGCGTAAAACCGATGCCGCCGATAGTCTGAAGCAGCGTGTCATGCAGGTTCGCGGCGAGGCGGCTGCGCTCGCGTAGCGTGGCTTGGAACTCGATCGCGGCATCCCGGCGTGCATGTATTTCAACCGCGAGTTCCTGGGCCTTTCGCTGCACCTGCTGTCGCAATTGCCAAACCCATAAGAGTGCTCCGCCGAAGGCCAGCATCCCAATCGCGAGCACTCCCAGCAAGCGCTGCACGGTCCACCACGACGGCGCCCGCACAACCGTCACGTCCCCCGCGCTGCGCAGCAGCACGTCTAGTCGTACTGGTCGAAACGATTGCCGTATCTGGGAGATAGGCGCGTATTCGAGTTGCACGATACCGATGACTTCCAACTCGCTCCCCGATTGCAACGCATCGAGTGCCTCCGGTTTGTCACCGTAAAGGATCGCGCCAATGACCATGTTCCCCTGCTCCAAGGTAAGCCGTCGCCAAGTCGGTTTCTCATCCAGCGCGGTCGGCCGGCCGAGCAAACGAGCACGGAAGCGGATGAGGTGACCGTCATAATCATGCGGTTGCGGGGCTTGGCCGGTAAAACTGGCTGCGGCATTGAGCGCCATGATCGCTTCGGGGTTGATCGCCGAGGCCGGCGGCACGCTCTGTGCGCCGACAACGCGCACCTCGGCCCCACCGAGGACGCCGACGCGCCGGACCATTTCGGCGAATCCTGCCGCCTCCACCCGATCGCCCACCTTCAGTTGCACGTCGGAGCGGGTTTCCACCCGCACGACACGTGAGTCCTCTTGCAGGAAGAAAAAGAGTCCCGGAACGGCACACGTCACCGTGCCTTGAACCCGGATGCGATGCGGCATCACGGGCTCGGCGCGAAACGCCATGAGGCCATCCAGCTTTACAAGCGGCGCATCAAACGGTGACGCCATCGCGGGTTTTTCAACGATTACATCGCCGGATAGTCCGACGAGCAGCCGCACGTTGGTCAGTTCACCGTGCGTATTGAAGCCCGACGCCCCAACGCCGCGCACGCGAACCTCTGCATCGACCAGTTCCTTCGGATTCGGCACTGCGGCACGAGTGGCCTCCACGGTGAAGGTCCCCTGAAGGTTATTCATGCGCAATACCCAGTAATCAGACAAGGCCTCAAATCCCGAGATCACGCCGCGTACCTCGATCCGCTGAGAAGCCTCGGCTCCGCCATAGAATCTCGTCGGCTCTGTCGGCCGGGCACGCGGCAGCGGTTTCTCCCCTAGAGCACGCAGGTTTCTGGGCAAGAGCACTGGCGCGTAGCCGCCAGGGTCGCTGATGGCCTCGATCTCCAACTCGAGACCCTCGTGGATGTTTTGAACGATCGAATCGTCACCCTGCCAGATTTTACGCTTCTGAGCTTCAGCGACGTTAACGTACACACCCGCGGTGTCATCCTGCACCGTGAAACGTCCCCGTCTGTCCTGCCATGTCACTACACCGCGCACCCGCACCGGCAGGGCTTGTGCTGCCACCTCACGTGATAAAGCCCGATAATCAGCAATCCGGGTGGGCGCCTCGGCGGCTCGCGTCAAGACGACGCCTTGCCCCACAATGAGCAAACCAAACGTTAGGAGCAGGCGGCGCGGGGGGGAAATCATTCGTGGCGTGAGTCCACCGTGTTCGCCAACAACACGCCCTTTCCGCGCTCGCCTCTCTCAGATCGCAACGGAGCCTGCAGTTTAGCGCGGACCTGCAGCACGGGCTCGCACGACTGGCTTTCCCAAGCAAACCAAGCGAAGGAGTCAGGCTCGAGCAAATCCACAAAGCGAGACTACAAGCGGCACCGATAGTGAAGCAAGTCTGATTGTTCGGCCGGGGTGCGACAACTATTTGAGTCGTCCGATCTTCACGTCAGCGTTCTAAAGTAAGTGTGACGGACTTTAGGAAAAACAGGTAGTCTTTGGCGACGGCGCGCGGGGCGATCACAAGGGTGTGGGAGCCCGTCGCTGCAATGGATACGGCGCCGAGGTCGACAGTTTGAAAGGTCCAGCGGTTGTCGCTGGCCTCGCCCTTGGTGCCGGCGGCGTATTCTCTAAAAACAAAAAATCTGGTGTCCAGTTGGTGTCCAGTTTTTGGCCAGTGCGCTACAGAACCTTTCTGTGCCTAACAAATGGGCCAAAAAAGAAACCCGCTCTAGAAGTAACTTCCAGAGCGGGTCTTACAGTGCTTAACTGTGCTATAAATTGGGTGCAGGGGCTGGATTTGAACCAGCGACCTTCAGGTTATGAGCCTGACGAGCTACCAGGCTGCTCCACCCTGCAATAAGGAAGGCAGACAATTGCCCTCACCCCCCAGCATGTCAAAGAGTTTCGTTCATAAATCGGTTATTTGAGCAGTCGTTTCCAAGAAATGTCATAAGTATCTAATAATAATGTATTTACTAAATTCTATAAGACCAATATAGATACAAATCATCCTTCATTTGGTCCTTTTATTTCAGCCTATTATCAGTATTGCCAAAACGAGGGTTGACACTAGGTCCCTAAACCTTTGCATTTGGCCTCTTTTCCCATGAAAACTTTCCTCGCTAAACAGGAGACCGTTCAACCTAAGTGGCATATCATCGATGCCCAAGGTGTTGTATTAGGCCGTCTCGCCGTGAAAGCAGCCAATATCATCCGCGGCCGCCATAAAGCATCCTATACACCACACGTTGACACAGGTGATTACGTTATCGTGATCAATGCCGAGAAGGTTGTCCTCACAGGTAAGAAGGAAGACCAGAACGAATACATGTTCTTCTCTGGTTTCGTAGGTGGCGAAAGCTATCGCAGCTTAAAGTTAATGCGCGAAAAACACCCAGAATTTATCATTGAGCACGCTGTCAAAGGCATGCTTCCAAAGAATCGCATTGCTAATCGCATGCTAACCAAGCTCCGCGTATTCGCAGGTCCTAACCACACCCACGAATCACAAAACCCAGTTAAAGTTTCCGTCTGATAGAGATCATGAGTATCGCAACTAACATCTTCATAGCAACAGGACGTCGTAAGACAGCAACTGCTCGCGTTCGCCTATCCGAAGGATCAGGCAAAATGACCGTAAATGGTCGTTCATTTGACGTTTACTTCTCTCATGAAAACTTCTCAAAGCAAGCATACGCTCCGCTCTTAGTTGTTTCGATGAAAGACAAAGTCGACGTATCAGCTAATGTCGTTGGCGGCGGTGTTGCCGGCCAAGCAGGTGCTGTTGCTCACGGTATTGCTCGCGCACTCCAGAAGATGAATCTCGAAAATCGTCCTGCTCTTAAGAAAGCTGGTCTGATTAAGCGCGATCCTCGTCAGAAGGAACGTAAGAAGCCCGGTCAACCAGGTGCTCGTAAACGCTTCCAGTTCAGCAAACGTTAATCGTTTCTGTCACTTTACAAAAAGCCTCACCTCAATCGGTGGGGCTTTTTTTGTGTCCCTTTTGTATAACCTATTTAATGTTACTGCCTACTAGCTCACCCATCCATGTGGATCACCAACCGTATTCTATGCCTTATGACTGCCCTAGTAACACTAGCAGTCAGTTCAGTGGCATTGGGTTCAGCGACTCCTTTTGTTATTCAAGAAAAGGCTCCTGAGCTAAGTATCACTACAACGCCGAGCTATGATTCGAAAATCGTTTTCAGAGGAGAGGAGATGGCAAAATCAAGTTTTGAGTTACCCGTAACACTCAGTAACGGAAACATTGAAGCAGGCATTACAAGCCAAACGAGTAGTGATTTTAAATCAAACTTAGCAGTAAACTATCACGCGTCCTATGCCTTCACGTTTGATTCCTTTTTCTCCCTCACACCGCAGTTAACCCTCTACACGCGTCCCAAAGAATTCACGTCTAACCTCACCTATCTGAGTGCTAAATCACTTAATAAAAGTCTTCAGCATAGCCACCTAGAGCCTGGGATAAGTGCCACCTTTAATCTCTCAGGAATTAAAGTAGTACCTAGCTACTATTACGACATGACGCTTCATGGTAGCACGTACGAAGTTGCCTCTCATTACAGTCTTCCCCTCTTAAACCTAGGCACGGAACTCGATTTTTTCGCTCAGCTAGGAACGTTGAAACAAACGCGTCTTACACGAGGTCCAGATTCCCTTACAAAGTCTACCCACTACGCCAATTTAGGTGTGCTTGTACCCTATCAAATTAGCCAAAACGTTACTCTCTCAGTAAGCTGGGTTTACGAACAAAACTCCCTGACATTAGAGCACGCTAACTCATCAACAAGCATCACCAGTGCAGTCCTTAAACATACTTCGAGTCGTGTTGGAGTTTTCACAACCGGGGTATCATTCAGGTTTTAAAGTTAAGCTGTTTTATGCGTTACAAACGTGTGGCTAATAGAGCTACTTTTTTTCATTTTCCCTGTGAAAATGATTTGTGAATAGGCGCATTCACCGCTTAGATGTCACTCTATGAAGGTTGGTATTGTTGGAGCGTCCGGTTATGCGGGCGAAGTTTTAGTTAAACTACTTTTGCGTCATCCACACGCACAGCTTGCTGCAGTCACATCACGCGTTCACGCAGGTAAGGCACTAGGCAAAGTTATTCCTTCACTTCGTGGTGTTGATAAAGGTTTAGTTTTCAGCGCTTCAGATGCAGCTGCACTCGCTGCAACCGACATTCCGCTTTTCTTTTTGGCATTACCTCACGGCGCTGCTGCAGAATACGCAAAAGTATTAGTGGCTGCTGGAAAACGTGTCATCGACTTAAGTGCTGACTTCAGAATCGCAAATTTAGAAACCTACGAACACTACTACGGAAAACATCACGCTCCTGAATTACTTCCGGTTGCGCGTTATGTACTTCCTGAAATTACAGACCCAGCTTGGAAAAAAGAAGCAAAGATTGTTGCTTCTCCTGGCTGCTACCCAACCAGTATTTTAGTGCCTTTAATACCTCTCTTAAGAGACGGTATCGTTTCTCGTCAGCACATCGTTATCAATAGCTTTAGCGGTGTAAGTGGTGCAGGAAGAAAAGTAGAAGAAACCTATTTATATGTAGAGCGTGCCGAAAGTGCGAAAGCATACGGACTCGTTAAACACCGCCACCTTTCTGAAATTGAGGAACAGCTCGCTCTGCACACGGGTGCGAAAACAATCGTTCAATTTAATCCGCACCTAGCTCCGATGCGTTTTGGTATCGCAACGACCATTACTTTACCTGCAGCAGGTGGCTCAACACTCGATATGGTCTATGCTTCGTGGAAGAAGGCCTACGGAAAGTCCTCCTTTATCCAGCTATTACCAACCGGTGAAACGCCTGATACGGCTCACGTCGTAGAGACAAATCGTGTAGATATGTCTGCAACCTACGACCCAAGAACAAACAACTTCATCATTACTTCTGCCGAGGATAACCTCTACAAAGGAACCGGCGGCCAGGCAGTCCAGACATTAAACCTCTGGGAAGGCTGGGATGAGACAAGTGGGCTTCTTTAAGCCGACACAATCACGTAACAAAAATCTTGTCGAAAAAGCGCTTTCCAACAGTACTTGTATTTTAACTCACATGACACAATTCAATAAAAAAATCCTATTCGTAGGCTACGGTGCCGTAGCTGAATGTACACTGCCTATCTTGCTCAAGCACGTAAAGGTGCCAGCAAGTAACATTACGATCATGGATTTCGTAAATAAGTCCGACAAATTAAAGGCATGGACATCCAAAGGCGTAAAGTATGTCAAAGACCGTGTTACTGAAGATAACATGGCTAAGGTACTCAGTAAGTATCTTTCCGCAGGTGATCTTTTAATCGACTTAGCTTGGAACATCGACGCCTGTGAAATTCTTCAGTGGTGTCATGACCACGGTGTTCTCTACATCAACACCTCCACAGAACTCTGGGATCCATATGCAGGCGGTCCTAACAAGCACCCAACGGAGCGCACACTTTACTGGCGCCACATGAATCTTCGTAAGATGATTTCAAAGTGGAAGACCAAAGGTCCAACCGCAGTTATCGAACACGGTGCAAATCCAGGACTCATCTCTCACTTCACTAAACAAGGTCTTATCGATATCGCTCAAAGCCTTATCGCAGACAAGAAGGCAAAAGGTCGTAAAGCTGAAGAACTCACTCAATTAATCAGCGACCGTTCCTTTAATAACCTCGCTCATAAACTCGGTGTTAAAGTTATTCACTGCAGTGAACGTGATACACAAATCAGTGACGTTCCAAAGCAAGTCGATGAATTCGTAAACACATGGAGTATTGAAGGCTTCCGTGAAGAAGGTACAACCACTGCAGAACTTGGTTGGGGTACACACGAAAAAGAACTTCCTGAACTCGCTTACACCCACAAGAGCGGTCCAAAGAATCAAATCTGCTTAGGCCGTATGGGTATCAATACTTGGGTTCGCTCCTGGGTACCTAACTACAGCATTCAAGGTATGGTTGTTCGTCACGGTGAAGCATTCACGATTTCTGACAAACTCACTGTATGGAAGAATGGCAAAGCGCTTTACCGCCCAACCGTTCACTACGCTTACAACCCTTGCGATACCGCTATTGCATCACTCAATGAAATGCGCGGCTATGATTATCGTTTAGTCGAAAATCAGCGCATCATGAATGATGAAATCACCTCAGGTTCAGATATCTTAGGTGCACTCCTCATGGGTCACGATTACAATTCCTGGTGGATTGGTAGCGATCTAAGCATCGAGCAATCACGCAAATTAGTACCGCATCAAAATGCTACTACCATGCAAGTTGCTATCTCCGTAGTCGCAGCATCCATGTGGATGATGGAAAATCAAGAATCAGGCGTTGTAGTTCCTGATGATATGCCACACGACTTCATCTTAAAAATTTCGAAACCTTACCTCGGTAAGTTCATTTCGAAGTCCTCAGATTGGACACCGCTACGTGATTTAAAGCCTGGCTTTGGCCGCTTCACGAAGCGCGATTTGGATCATAAAGATCCATGGCAGTTTAAGAACTTCTTAATCAACCAAAACGACTAAGTCTAAGTTACACGGATGATCACAAAATCGCAGCTTCAAAAGCTCGCCGAGATTCACGGTACTCCTCTGTTCATCATTGATCATGATGAACTCAGGAGTAACTACCGTCAGTTTAGGAAATATTTACCACGCATTCAGATTTACTACGCTGTTAAAGCGAATTCTGATCCTGCGATTGTGAAAACCCTATACAAAGAGGGTTCAAGCTTCGATGTCGCATCGATGCCTGAATTCGACATCGTGCATGAAAACATCAAGCACATGTCTGCCAAGAAGCGACAGGAATGGATTTGGGATAAGATTATTTATGCAAATCCTACCAAGCCTACGACGACTTTAGAGGAATTAAATAAGTACAAACCATTAGTTACTTTCGATAACTCGGAAGAAATTAAGAAGATTAAAAAGCACGCTCCTAATGCTGGCTTAGCACTTCGACTCAAAGTACCTAACACCGGTGCTATGGTGGAATTATCCTCCAAGTTCGGAGCATCCCCAGGTGAAGCAGTTGATTTAATCTTAGAAGCCGACAAAGCAGGCTTAACGGTTGAAGGCATTAGTTTCCACGTTGGTAGCCAAACAACGAATTTCGAAAATTACGTTCAAGCGCTCAATTTAACTGCTTCCGTATTCAAAGAAGCAAAAGACCGCGGCTACACGAAGATGAACTTAATTGATATCGGCGGCGGCTTCCCAGCTCCTTACGATTCATCAGTTAAGCCATTTAAAGAACTCGCTAAAGTCATCAACACCGAGATCGATCGCCTCTTCCCGAAGGATATTCAAATTCTTGCAGAACCAGGACGCTACATGGTCGCTTCTGCAGGATACTGCGTATCTTCAGTCATAGGAAAAGCGGTGCGTGATAACAAGATGTGCTACTACATCAATGATGGTGTTTATCACACATACTCCGGTGTTATTTTTGACCACTGCAAATATCCCGTGAAGGCTTTCAAGAAAGGCCCAACTCAAATTTGCTCCGTATTCGGTCCAACCTGTGACGCTCTAGACGTTGTGTCCATGGCTGAAACACTTCCTAACTTAGAACGCGGTGACTTTGTCTACAGCGAAAAGATAGGAGCTTATAGCCACGCTTCAGCAACGTATTTTAACGGCTTCCCACCTGCAAAGGTAGTGCACGTTAATCAATAAAGCTAAGGCTTAGGCCTTAGCTTCGGTAGTCTGCGTTCTCACTCACATATTCATGAGTGAGATCACCACCAAAGATAGTCGCAGCACAAGAACCTGTGCCGATATCGACATGAACCTCGACGCACTTTTCGTGGGGAGGAAAATCAACCGCAGCAGTAAAGACTCCGTCTTTAGGAATAATACTCTTATAGAGTTCAGCACTTACCAAATGCTCGGAGAGTGCTTTTTCTTTTGTTGGATCTAACTGAAAAACACCGTTTGCGAAAATAGTAATGCCGCCGAGTTTTACCTGAAGCTTACTTAAATCCGTTTTAGAATCGGTAGCGCCAACGTATTTACCAATCGCCTGCACTAAGCGGCCTACATTGGCATCATTACCAGCTACTGCACACTTAAATAGCGGTGCATTCACGATTGTTTTACCTAAAGCGCGTGCAAAAGCTA
>Ga0208109_1000479_pt1 | contig 10542 bp, 5 predicted proteins | sample CryBogCBH18Jul08_FD_184594 | JGI IMG/M metagenome (GOLD analysis project Ga0208109, IMG submission 184594) | Freshwater microbial communities from Crystal Bog, Wisconsin, USA - CBH18Jul08 (SPAdes) (version 2) | ecosystem: Environmental > Aquatic > Freshwater > Lake | place: Crystal Bog...
CTTGCGGGCGAAGATCCGTATCAACATCAGCTTTGCCGCGTGAATTTTGACGGCAGCGGCTTCGTTCAACTGACGCAAGGCGACGGCGACCACTCGGTGGAGTTTTCACCCGACGAAAACTATTTCATCGCGAAATATTCTCGCGCAGATTTGCCGACGGTCACGGAATTGCGCCGCAGCGACGATGGAAAACTCATCTGCGAACTGGAACGTGCCGACGCATCCCAACTCTTGAAGTCTGGCTGGACAATGCCGGAACGCTTTGTGGCCAAAGGTCGCGATGGCAAGACGGACATTTATGGCGTAATCATCAAGCCTTCGAATTTTGATCCCAAGAAAAAATATCCCGTCGTCGAGGAAGTTTACGCGGGGCCGCAGGATTCGTTCGCGCCAAAAAAATTTGGCCGGTTGCTGCGGCAACACACGCTCGCCGAACTCGGATTTATCGTTGTGCAGGCGGACGGTATGGGCACGGACAATCGCGGCAAGGCATTTCACGATGTCTGCTGGAAAAATTTGAAGGACGCAGGTTTTCCTGATCGCATCGCGTGGATCAAGGCGGCTGCGAAATCCCGGCCATGGATGGATCTGTCGCGCGTCGGCATTTACGGCGGTTCCGCTGGCGGGCAGAACGCGATGCGCGCGCTCCTCGACTACAATGATTTTTACAAAGTCGCCGTGGCGGATTGCGGTTGCCACGATAATCGCATGGACAAGATCTGGTGGAACGAACAATGGATGGGCTGGCCGGTGGACGATTCCTACGCGCGTAGCTCAAACGTGGACGACGCGCACAAGTTGCAAGGTAAGTTGCTGCTCATGGTCGGCGAGCTTGACCACAACGTGGATCCGGCTTCGACGATGCAGGTTGTGAACGCGCTGGAAAAGGCGAATAAGGATTTCGAGATGCTCGTCATCACCGGTTCGGATCACGGCTCGGCGGAAACGCCTTACGGCAGCAAGCGGCGGGCGGAATTTCTCGCCCGAAATCTGCTAGGCGAAGAACCTTCGATGCACTGACTTTTTACTGAGGAGCAGTGGAACTGCTTCGGCCAAATTTTTCTCTGTGCCCTCTGTGTCTCTGTGGCTAGAATGATTCCATGTCTGCTGAACAACAACCGGCGCCCACCGCGCCGAATCCCGAACGCAAAACTTTGGACGACCGCGCGAAGATGACTGAGCTGGAACGCATCCGCCACTCCTGCGCGCATGTGCTCGCCACCGCCATTCTACGGATCTGGCCCGATGCGCAATTCGCTTACGGGCCGCCGGTCGAGAACGGATTCTACTACGATTTGGAATGCAGCCATCGCATCTCGCCCGAAGATTTCGAGAAAATCGAGGCGGAGATGAAGAAGGAGATTAAAGCGAACAATCCGTTTGAAAAAATCACCGTCACGCGCGAGCAGGCGATTGCCGATGCGTCGAGCGGACGGCTCGGCGGACTTGGCGAACGTCCGAACAGCGCGTCAAAGTTCAAGCTGGATTTGCTCAAGCAGATTCCCGAGGGCGAGCCGATCTCCTATTTCAAGAACGGCGATTTCATTGATCTCTGCGCCGGACCGCACGTGATGCGCACGGGCAACATCGGCGCGTTCAAGCTTACCAGCGTGGCCGCCGCGTATTACAAGGGCGACGAAAAAGGTCCGCAGCTCCAGCGCATCTACGGCACGGCGTTCAAGAACAAGACCGCGCTCGACGAGTATTTCAAGATGATCGAGGAAGCCAAGCGCCGCGACCATCGCAAGATCGGCGCGGAGATGGGGCTGTTCGCGATTGACACGGAATTTGTCGGGCCGGGCATGCCGCTGTGGCTGCCCAAGGGCACGGTGCTCGTCGAGGAACTGGAGAAGCTGGCCAAGGAAACCGAATTCGCCGCCGGCTACGTCCGCGTCCGCACGCCGCATCTGGCCAAGGAGAAAATGTATAAAACCTCCGGGCATCTGCCGTATTACGCGGAGAGCATGTTTCCGCCAATGGAAATGCTTGAAGAAGAGGACAAGAAAAAACGAGACGCCCTTGAAATTGCTATCGCGAACCTGACGGAGTTGAGGAACAAAGAAAAAGACGAAGACAAGCGTTTAGAATTTGCGGCCAAATGTGATGCAGCAATGCAGGAGCAAATGTTGCTGGGCGAGCGTTACTATTTGAAAGCCATGAACTGTCCGCACCATCACCGCATCTTCGCGGCGGAACCGCGCAGTTACCGCGATTTGCCGTTGCGCCTCGCGGAATACGGCTGTTGCTATCGTTACGAGCAGAGCGGCGAGTTGTTCGGCCTCATGCGCGTGCGTTCGCTCAACATGAACGACGCCCACATTTATTTGACCGAAGACCAGTTCGCCGATGAATTCAAGGCGGTGAACGACATGTATCTGAAGTATTTCAAAATCTTCGGCCTCGAAAAATATCAGATGCGCTTCAGCACGCATGCGGCGGAAGGCATGGGCAAGAAATACGTCAACGAACCCGAGTTGTGGAAGAAGACCGAGGACATGGTGCGCAAGGTGTTGATCGAATCTGGCATCAACTACGTGGAGGTCGCCAACGAGGCGGCGTTCTACGGGCCGAAGATTGACGTGCAGGTGTGGAGCGCCATCGGCCGCGAATTCACCATCGCTACCAATCAGGTGGACTTCGCCGTGCCCGCCAAGTTCGGCCTGACCTACCGCGACAAGGACAACTCGAACAAGACGCCGTTGTGCATCCATCGCGCGCCGCTCGGCACGCACGAACGGTTCATCGGCTTCCTCATCGAGCATTACGCGGGCAACTTCCCATTGTGGCTCGCGCCGGATCAGGTGCGCGTCATCACGCTCAACGACGACGCGGCTTTGATTGAGTATGCGAAAGGCATCGTGAACGAACTGCGTGCGAACATGGTGCGAGTGGAATCGGATTTTTCGGCGACGCCGTTCAAAGCGAAAATCGCCGATGCGGAAAAAACCCGCGTCCACACAATGCTGGTCATCGGCGGTCGCGACATGGAAGCGGGACAAGTTTCCGTGCGCCTCCATCACGGCGGCCCGCAAGGCGCGAAGCCGAAGGCGGAAGTCGTGGCGGATATTCTGGCGAGCATCAAAGAGCGGCGGGCGTGATTTTCGTGTGCCGATTTTTCTGGAGTGTCAACGCTGCACGGCCTGCTGCCGCTGGCCGGGGCAGGTCTTGTTGAGCGACACGGAGATCACGCGGCTCGCGGCGTTCAAAAGTTTGAGCGAGCACGACTTCATCCAGCGGTTCGCCAAGTTGCGCGCCGACCGGCGCGGCCTGGCGTTGAAAGAAAACCCCGACGGTTCATGCATTTTTCTCCAAGGCGAAAACTGTGCGGTGCAGCCGGTGAAACCGCAGAAGTGCCGGGAATTTCCAAACCTCTGGAATTTTCCCGGCTTCGAGAAAGTCTGCCACGCCATCCCGCGCGAAATCAGTGAAGCGGAATTCGCCCGCCGGATTGAATTGATCAAGGCCACAGGCAATGAGCGTCAGGAGGTGTAAATCGTCCGGCGGTCGCCGCAACCGGCACGGAGACGGACGGACATTCCCTTTGCGATAACCGCGCGCCGGGCTTAAGCTGGGCCCGTTCCCAAAAACACTGGCGCAATTCCAATCATGAAACACATCCCGAAACCCATTTCACGCCGGAACTTCCTTGCGGTCGCCGGCGCTGCGGCGGCCGTCTTGGGCGCGCGAACCGCCACCCTGGCCGCGACCGGCGGCAGCGCGGATGCGAAACCGGTCATGCCAGCGGACCGGAAAAAATATCCGATCGGGCTGGAGCTTTATTCCGTGCGGACCGAACTTGCCCGCGATCTGCCGAACACCCTCCGCACCGTGGCCGGGATGGGTTATGAAGTGGTGGAGTTTTACGCGCCTTATTTTGACTGGACCGTTCCCCGCGCGAAGGAAATCCGCAGCCTGATGGATGACATCGGGCTGCGCTGTTACTCGACGCATAACAACATCAAGGCGTTCGCGCCGGGCGACCCGATGGCCAAGGCGATCGAGCTGAACCAGATTCTCGGTGTGCGCCATCTCATCATCGCCAGCGAACCGGGCGGCACCAAGGGGCTCGAGGCCTGGAAGCAGCTGTGCGACCAGTTCACGGCGGCGGTGGAGCAGTTGAAACCGCACGGCCTGTCCGCCGGATTCCACAACCATCAGAGCGAATGGGCACCGCTCGACGGCAGCATGTGCATCATGGATTTCATCGCCGCGAACACGCCCAGAGAATTTGTGCTGCAACTGGACGTCGGCACCTGCGTGGAAGCCGGCGCGGATCCGGTCGCCTGGATCAAGGCGAATCCGGGCCGCATCAAGATCGCCCACCTGAAGGACTGGGCACCGGGCAGCCGCGCGGATGAAAAAAGTTATCGCGTGCTCTTCGGCGAAGGTGTCTCGCCGTGGAAGGAAATCACGGCGGCTCTGGAGGCAACGGGCGGCGTGGAGTTTTATTTGCTGGAACAGGAAAGCAGCCGGTTTTCGGAATTTGAAACGGCGCAGCGCGAATTGGATGCGTGGAAACAGTTTCGGAAAGGCACCTGAAACGCCCAGCCGAACGACAGCCCATTTGTTGCCACATCCCACGATGGCCGGCGGGAGTTGAGCATGGACAAACACCGGACAAAAAATAAACTCAAATCCGAGCGCGGACTGACAAATCAGTGATCCCAAAAAGTGACCCTTCTCATCATTATGAAAACAGCCTTAAACATTTCGAACTGGACCACGCTAGGCAGCCGCTTGCGTTCGGCGTCAATTCTGGTGCTTCTATTTATGTCATCGGCATTGGCTTTGGCAAGAGAAGGCACGGAGTGGATGACAACCTATGCGTATAACGCCAATGACACCAGCCTGCCGCGGGTGCTGCTCGTGGGCGACTCCATCTGCAACGGCTACCAGACATTTGTGCGCGATGAACTCGCCGGAACCGCCAATGTCTCGTTTTATGCGACCTCCAAATGCGTCACCGACCCAACCTATTTGAAGTCCCTCTCGTTCATGCTGGAGGAATACGATTACAAGGTGGTTCATTTCAACAATGGCCTGCACAGCTTGTCAACCGACCGCAAGGCATGGGAAAGCGGCTTGGTGGCCGCGTTGAATCTGATCAAGGAGAAGGGCAAAGGTGCGAAAATCATCTGGGCGACCTCCACTCCGCTCAAGCTTCCGGACTTAACCGCGAAGGCCAAAGAACTCAATCTGATTGCCGGCAGGGTCATGCAGGCCAACCAGATTCCCATTGATGACCTCTTCGCGCTCATGGATCCCCTCGACAGAAACACCTTTTGGACCGACACCTACCACTACAAAGAAGATGCCAGAAAAATGCAGGCTAAACAGGTGGCCGATTCTGTCCGCGCGGCGCTGGGGGCAGGCAAGGCATCCGCTGCGGCGGCACGGGCCGCACTGGCGGCAGCCGCATCCGAAACCGGCCCCGATGGAAAAATTTCCGCTGGCGCAGAAACGATTGACGCCCTTGTGAATCCGGGCTTTGAAAGCGCTGGCGGCTGGAACATCTATCCGCCCGCTCCAGCAAAAGGTTCCCTGGCATTCGCTTCGGAGAAACCTCATTCCGGAACCAAAGCCGCAAAAATTACCGTCACTTCACCGGGTCTACAATTCTTCCAGTTCAACCCCAAACTGACGGCCGGAGCCGCTTACACTCTGAAATACTGGGCGCAGGCCGAATCGAACGCCACCGTGAGGGTCTTTTTACGTTCCATCAAGCCTCCTTATCAGTTTTTTGGCAATAAAATCGCCAATCTGGGAAATGCCTGGCAGGAATACACAACCGCCTTCACGCTGCCCGCCGATTTCAAACCGGCGGATTACGGAATCTTTTTTGAGTTTTCCACTCCGGGCACCTATTGGTTTGATGACGTCAGTTTTTCCGCGCAGTAAGCAGCCGTCATCTTGAGCTAAAATTTTCAACGGATCATTCGCTTGGCGATAGCGCACTGGAACCTTATCGCCATCTCATAAAGCGCGGTTGACGTAACCTGCCGAGTGCGATTCTGGTCTGGTGATGCGAACACGCATGAAAAAACTCGCGCTCCTGCTCTTTTCATTGGCGGCCAGCCTCGGTGCACCGGCAGCGACCAACAATGTCGCTGCCGGCCATCAACGGGCCGTCATTGTCGATTCGCTCGACATCGCGCCGGTATGGGCGGGACATCCGGTCGGCTTCGCGCTGCTCACGCACGCGCCCGATCAATTCGTAGCCTATTACGACGACCATCGGCAGCTGACCGTGGCGCAGCGGCGGCTGGACGAACATAAATGGACGTTCACCCAATTGCCGGATACGACGGGGTGGGATTCCCACAACTACATCGCCCTCGCGGCGGACAAGGACGGCTTTCTGCATTTGAGCGCGGACATGCACGTCGTGCCGCTGAAATATTTCCGCACCCGCAAGCCGTGGGATGCCACGTCTTTCGAGGCCCTCAACAAAATGGTCGGCACAAATGAGACGCGCTGCACCTACCCGATCTTTTTGCGGGACACCAACAATGACCTGATCTTCACCTATCGCGATGGCCGAAGCGGCAGCGGCAACCAGCTTTACAACATCTACGATACCCGGACCAAAACCTGGCGGCGTTTTCTCGACACGCCGCTGACCGATGGTGAAAACAAGAACAACGCCTATTTTGTCGGCCCCGTGCGCGGGCCGGACGGTTGGTATCATCTCACGTGGATCTGGCGGGCGTCGCCGGATGCTGCGACCTGCCACGATTTGAGCTACGCGCGAAGCCGGGATTTGAAACATTGGGAGACAGGCAGTGGCCGGCAACTTTCCCTGCCAATCCGACTGAGCGATGCCGAAATTGTTGATCCGGTGCCGCAGCATGGCGGCATGATCAACGGCAACACGGTCATCGGCTTCGATGCGAACGGCCGCGTGACCATCAGCTACCACAAATACGACGCGGCGGGCAACCTGCAACCGTGGACGGCCCGGCTGGAAGACGGAATATGGAAACTTTACCAGATCACCGACTGGCCATATCGCTTGGAATTCAGCGGTGGTGGCTCGCTGCCTTCATTCGGGATCCACCTTGGTGCAGTGCATCTGGAAAGCGATGGCCGGCTGACACAAACTTTCAGCCACGTCAAGTTTGGCGGCGGCACCTGGTTGTTGGATCCGCAAACCTTGCGGACGCTGGGCACCGCTCGCGGCGAACAACGCACCCCGTCCGAACTAGGCAGGGTGCAAGGCACTTTTCCCGGCCTGTCGGCAAAATGGGCGGAAGACATTGGCACCGATGACCAGCCAGATCAGCGATTCATCCTGCGCTGGGAAACGCTCAACGCCAACCGCGACCGGCCACGGCAGGGGCCGTTGCCGCCGCCCTCCATGCTGCGCGTTTACGAAATCAAATCCGCAGCGGCAAACAAGCCTTGAGACGGCGTAAATTTCTTTCAGCGGGCGGGTATGAGTTCCGCCGTGCGCAACATCACCGGGCCGAGCAGTCCCGACTCCAGCAGCGCGTCATCCTTCTTCCAATGATGCCACGTCGTGAATGTCAGCCGGCCGGTCGGGCTGGGCTTGCCATTAAGGAACCACTGCGGCCATTCCTTGAGCTGCTTGCCGTTCCACTCGCGGTCGTCGGGTAGCTGCTCGTCGCCGATGAGGCGATTGGGCCAGAGATTCGTGACCTTGACAGTCAGCTTGTTCGCGCCGGGTTTCGCGGCGGCGGTAAGATTGACGCGGAACGGCGGCTTCCACAGCACGCCGAAGTTTTGGCCATTGAGCGAAACCTCCGCGAAATTTTTGACCACGCCCAGGTCGAGCCAGAGTTCACGTCCGGCTTGCAAGCGGTCGGCCGAGACTTCAATCGTTTTCTCGTAAGTCGCCGTGCCGGAAAAATAGCGCACACCAGCGTTCGGGTGGTCGGTCCAGGAAATCAATTTCTCCAGCCTGACCGAGGCCGGCGCACCCCAATGCGGCGGAAAACTCAAATCCCAGCCGCCGGTGATTTCCTGCGGTGCCGGCAGACTGGAAGCGTCCGCGTGCAAGATTTTCCCGCTGGCGGTGGATAACACGGCCTTACCGTCGCTCCACGCCTTCACAACCGGTGAACCGCCGGCAGCCACGCTCGTTTCCCACTGCGGCGGCTCGCCGCCGTCCGACCCCGCCCGTAAACTGACCGTTTCTTTTTCATTCGCCGTCAAGTGGGCGGGTTTGCCGTCGAGGAGGTAATCCACGCGTAATTCTTTTTTGTGCAGAAGCGCCGGGTCGCGACCCAACACCTTGTTATCAACGACCACCGTCAACTGACCGTCATGCACCATTTCGGAAAGCTTGGCGGTCACATCCATGGCCCCCGCGTCATCGATGGCTGTGTAAACCGCATGCTGAATTTCCAGCTTGGACCGGCGCGCCGGTTCGGCGGCAAAACTGCCGCTGGCCGCTATCAGGTGATCCGCGTTGCCGGCGGCTTGGCGGAAAATGACGAACACCGAGCCGGCCGGGTCGAAATCCAGCCGGACTTTCGTGCGTCCGTCCGCCGTGCTCCAAACCGGCGCGGGTTCGATCACACCGGTATCGGGATGCCACAGCTCTGGGATTTTTCCGGCGACGCGGAAGGTGCATTCGGCGGAATCCGCCTGCAGACGCTGGTTGGAAACGAAGTAAATCTCCGCCGTGCCCGCGCGCCGGTGCGCATATGCCAGCTTGGCGTCGGCGTTCGCGTTGATTCCTTCAAAATCCGGCTTCAGACTTTGCGCCGCAAAAATATCCGCCAGCGGCTTGCCCCAGACGATGCGACCCCGACCACAGACATTTTCCAGAACATTGGTGCAGTCGCATTTGCCCCAAAGTTCGCCGGCCAGATTTTTCAGCGCCGCATCGGCCTGCGGATAATCCGCGAGACTCGGCGAATGTTGCGGGCGCGCCCCGACGACAGTCGCGCCGTCACGCACCAGTTCACCGAGCCGACGCAGCAGCGCCGGTGTCATATCCGGATCATTCGGGGGCAGAATCAGCGCTGCGTAGTTCGCCCCGCTGGCCAGCGTGAGCCGGCCGGCCTTCACGCTCGCGCCGTGCAGCAACACGTCGGCATTGATGGCGTCATAGTCGTAGCCATCGGGCAGCGCGGGGTTGCCCACACGCATCTCCACCGGCGAACTTTCGCCCGTGAAATACGCGGCGTCCTCCACGGCACGGCCCTGTTGCAACAGAAATTCACAACGCGAAATGTAATCAATCCACGCCTTGCCCTGATGCCACCAGGTTTCCGTGCGCTCGAAATGGAAACCCCACTGGCCCATCGTCATTCCCGGCCAGCTGTTCGTCCACGGCTGCATCGCGTAACGGTGGAAGATGTAGCGGTTCAAGCCCTGGCAATACATCAGGTCGCCGAGCGTCTTGAGCGCATAGGGATAATCCTGCCAGCGCCCAGCCTTGGCGCTCGGCGCAGCGGTGAATGATTCCGCGCCCACGATGGTCTTGCCGTAAACATGGGCGATAGACGCGGCGAGCTTGATGGAGGAGTGACCCTGACTGCCGCTCCAAAATTCGCCCATGACGACATCGGCGGGCGCGCCGCTCTGCATGGATTCAAACGGGCCGGTGTAAGGTTCGACGGCATTCAGCAAACCATGACGGCGGCAGAGTTCGGCGAAATGGCCGTAGTAATTTTCCGCAAACAGATCGGCGATGGTGCGGCGCAAATCCCAGAGAAAACGCTCGGTCGAAGCGGCGTTGTCCACGACGCGACCGGTGACGGCGGGCAGGTAGGTCAGCAGGTCGTAGCCACGGCGTTTCTGGAATTCGGCGCGAAAATCCTTGTTCCAGTTCTGGCCGCCGACCTCGTAGCTGTCGATGAGCGAGGTGGTGAGCGCCTTGCCAGCCAGCGGCCCGATGTCATCAAGCACCTTCTGCATGAAACCGTCCCAATGCGCATCCAGCGCGCCTTTGCTGAACTTGTCGCATTCCAGCCCTTCACCACCATAAGCTGCGGGATGATTCATCCGGCCTGTCGGCGTGTAGCCAAGCCGCAACACCACCCATTTGCCGGCAGGCGCACGCCAGCTCAAGTGCCCGTCCGGCGTCAGGCTGGAGGTGAGGTCAATCATGTCCCGCCGTTGCACCGCGCCGGTCGGATTGAGGCCGGCGGCACTGTCCGAAGTCACCTCGGTTTGTCCGGAAGCCACGCCCCCTTCCATCGTGATTTTCTTGCCAAGCTCCTCGACCGAGGCAAGCGGGTCGAGGTTGATTTCCGCGACTGGAATCGTCGCCTCCCGGTTTTTTTCGCCGGCACCAAGACCGTTGAACTGGATCCGCCAAAACCGCGACGCGACCGGTTCACTGCCCAACGAAACAAGGCAGGTGCCGGAGTTATGCGGACCGAACCCGAATTTTTTCACCGCGCGAAACACCTGACCGTCGTCCGAGACGCGCACTTCGCCGTAGCATTGCGGCATCGCCAAGCCGGAGACGATTTTAACCGTGCGCGCCGCGAACGGCTGCTTGAACGTCAACTGGGCGAACTGCGGTTTGCCGGACTTGGGCGTCGGCAGGCGGATGAAACTCTTGCT
>Ga0208109_1000484_pt1 | contig 10488 bp, 27 predicted proteins | sample CryBogCBH18Jul08_FD_184594 | JGI IMG/M metagenome (GOLD analysis project Ga0208109, IMG submission 184594) | Freshwater microbial communities from Crystal Bog, Wisconsin, USA - CBH18Jul08 (SPAdes) (version 2) | ecosystem: Environmental > Aquatic > Freshwater > Lake | place: Crystal Bog...
TCTGCGGCACCTGGCTGACGCTATCGGCGTAGATTTTGAGGATCAACTTCGGAAGTCTGAGAGAAACTATGAAGCGGAAGTGTTAGGAGGATGGTGATGGATGCGGTGGTGGTTAATCTTCCGGTTGTGTGGCACGGTGTGGCACAGCCTGAGCGTCGTAGGTTTGTGATTGAGCGGTCACCCAGCAACCCCAAGTATGATATTCCTGGTGTTGATGACTGTCCCTGGTACGTTCAGGAGGTTACTTACGGTGATGATCGCGATGATTACGGTCGGATGACTACGCATGCCGGCGCGGTCGCGTTGGTAACCTTCATGCTCCGCGGCCAAACCTACGGCGATCTGGAAGAAGTGTCCTGATGATTTATGACAATAGTGAGTGTTTCCACAATGCCGCGATGATGTACGGCGGCGAGATTCGCGATGTTCACGGAACCTTGTACGAGCCGTGGATCGAGAACGAGGTGATCGGCTATCGGGTCTGGCGTTCAGACGGCGAAGTTAAATACATTTACTTCCACCCCAGTATTGAGGACGACAACAACGAGAGCAACGTGTTCGTCTATATGGGCGAGCATGGTGATCCGAATCTCGACATGCCGTGCAATCACTACCTGACAGTTGATGAAACGGCTTGAACGTGTACAATGAAAATCATGCTAGGGAAACGGTCGTGGCCTAAAATCCGTAAATGCGTCGTATGCTCCGAGACCTTCACGGTAGAGAAACGGGCCGGCGCTCAACCCATAACCTGCTCAAGCGAATGTCAGCGTATCAGGCGCAACGCAAAGATCGCGGAATGGCGGTCCAAGGCGCAGTGTCCAGAACACCTGCACGGAACCATCACAGGGTACAACACATATCACTGCGACTGCGACGAATGCCGAAAGGCCGAACGCCTCTACATGCGCGAGCGGCGAAACCAAAAGAAGGAATTAACTAATTATGCCGACAACGGGGAGCTTATTTCGGTCTCCGCGACAGTCACGCCGGTATTCCTATCAGAACATCAATAGCTTGGGAGGATCGTGGACCCCGACGTTACGTTGAACAAGATCCGCGAGCAGGTAGCCGTGTGGCTCGAATGCGGAAATTGTAATTTGGATATTTTAGCTGGGCATGTATCGGAACTCGACGAATGGTTGTCGAAGGGCGGTTTTCTACCCGACCCTTGGCACGCCTAGATGATCTTGGTGGCTCGGCGTCAAGCGCACCGCCCTGGAAGCTGTACCTGGGGATGACGGATAGCAAAGGACGCCATTAATTCTGTGTTTAACCCTTTCGCACGGAAGCGATTTTCCTGCGCCGAGCCATCCTCCACCTAAACAATAACTTGACAATGCCAGTTATCTGTGATATAATTATATTATAACCATGAGAGAAGGTTTGCTTCGTTTCTATCTTGTAGCTTGATTTGATTAACGCGAAAGGATAGGTGTTGGCCGAACTAAGAATCAAAGGCAAACCAATCGGCCCCGGCACCGTAGTAACCATCACCGGGGAACGCGGAAAATTCACATTCCTATACCCCACCTGGTCAAAGTCCGGAAAGATGTCGCTGACATTCGTTGGGGGACCGCCCGGTCACTACAGCTACAGATCCTTCTATCCAGAAAAAGTCAAAAAAGTATTCTGAACCGAACAGGAGAAAGGTTGCCAAAATACTCCGTAGACAACTACAACGTCGTCTACAACAGCACAGAAACATTCGACGCGACAGCAGAACACATCAAAAAATTCGGTTCTGTATGCCTGCACTGGACCGACCAGGGCGGTTCTCTGCTAAATATTCTCCTCGCCAAACCGCAGTATGTGGGCGGGGCTTTAGACGTTTTTCCCCTAGCAGTAGCCGTGATGGGCTGCGGTGCGTACACGTTCACCGACCCGGTCGCCACGGGATACCTGGCCGAAAAACTACGAGTTCGCTCCCTGCCGACGCTGGACAAACTAGCTGAGCTAATCAACGGAGTTCTATCAAGGATGGACCTGACGGATGACCAACGAAATTAAAGTCTCGCAAGTAGAGGTGACTCGCGCACTGAATCGGTGCGCCGATCTAATCAACGACGCCGCCGACCTGTCCGACACTGGAACCAGGGACGCCCTGAACCTACTAGTCAACGCAGCTATTTATGTTCTGTTTGATAATCCATACGCGGAGCTTGATGAAGTTGTCGAGAACAACTACGACGACCCATACGAAGAAGTCATCGGATGGATCACCTAAAGGGTGGCCCAACTTGGGCCACCCTCGATCGAGCACAACCACGAAGGAGAACGCGGTATGAAAAAAACTGTTTTAGTGTGCGATTCATGCGGCCAGGTGAACTTCCTGAACGGTGATTGGTACGAGGTTGTTGTACAGCGCAGAGTCGGAGCAAACGGAAAAATTGGGATACCGGCGCATTACGAAATTTGCGATCTTTGCTACGGCGAGGGTAATCCGATCGGCGATTGGCCGAACTCGGTGAAGCTAAACGCTAACGCAATCCTTGCCGTGGAAAGGAAAGACCGATGACACTGATGGGGCCGATCAGCAAAACAACGATCACGGTCACGGTTTTGCACCTGACTACGGAGCCACTCAGATTCAATCTTGAAGACGTGTTGTACGAGATTGAACACGGCAACGCGGTCGGAGCGGAAACAGGAAGAACGACAGCCGAAATCAGTGACGCTGACGTTGCCGACGAGTTGATCGCCCTCGGTAACGACGGAACATTTTTCGACGAAATCGAGGAGTAAACATGTGTGACTGCGATACGATCCGCGAGCGCAGCGACGGAATGACGTACAGCTACGCCGCACTGGGGGTGCTGTGCGGCGATTGCGAGTGGGAAATCGAGCGGGAATACGTGGAGCAGGAACGGCGGCATCGTCTTACCCCGGTCGCCCTGCTAGTGGATGAGGTTACTCAGGAGATCAACGCGCAACGATTCAGCGACAACGAGTGGTGCGACTTCTACCCATCGCTGGAACAGCCGCCGTTTTGAACAGGAGAAATTTGATGGAGTTTTCCACGCCAGAAGTGCCCGGAGTTTCTGTCGCCATTTTCATTGGCGACGATGGGGCGAGCGTCGTGCAAATCGACACACAAGAAGGAATCGGGCGTATACGCGTCAACGTTAACGATGGAACCCCCGTGGACGAGGAGCATTGATGGAGGATACGTCAGTATCGCGCAAGAAGGAGCGGTGTTATCGGGGGCGTTGCGCCGTCATGGGGCAGCGGGTGTTTGTTTACCGAAACCTAAATCAAGATTGTTGGTCGGTTCGTGCCGCAGTCGGCGCGGATTACGGTCGCGTGCTGTGTCACTCTGACAGTGTCGCACTGTATGACGCTGAGTTCGTGGTTAACGAGTCCGGTCGGCAGCGCGTGCTTCGTGAGCAGAAGAAAAATGTTCATGCTGGCGTTGTTGGTTTACTGGCACCGGATCATGACTGGGTGCATTCGGGAAAGTTTTTATGCACGACGGTGCGGTACAACCCTTACCGTTGCGGGTGTTTCACTACAGAGAGTTCTTTGCCGGTGCTTCGTGCTTCGCACGTTCATCTCGGAACGGATGGGGTTGTTCGCGCCGGCGGAGTCCTTGAGGGAAAGGGGAACTAATGACAAGTCACAGCGACTACTTGCGCTGGCAAGACAACATAGAGGCTGGCGAAACAATCCTCGCTAATCTTGAGGCAATACTCGCGGATTGGTCCGCCGAAACCATTTCGTCTTTAGGCAGGGCGATTTATAAAGGCACCAACTGCGGGGCATACTTATCGGTGCAATTGCACGACGAAACCTGGAAGCACACCGGGCACCTCGACGGGATTTACAACGGAGACGTGCGTCAGCTTCTCGTCGGGTCCATTATCGAAGGTTCTGACGCCGAAGTATGCGCTGACGCTATCGACCTGCTCGCTTACGCGGATTCGACGGATGCCGTCGATGTTTTCAGCCGGACGGTGGAATGGGTGGACGACGAGGTTGAGGATATTGTTTCAACCAGTCGTGACTGACGTAATTTATGGGTCCGAAAAATACCAGATCGAACGCTACGACCAAGCGCAGCCCAGCAACCGCTGGCGGTTGATCTATCCCAACGGGGAATATCAGCGCACGCGAAACAAACGAGACGCAATGCGCCTCGCCGAACTTCACGCAACAGACCACAATGCTTGGTCGAAAGAGGTCAAAGGAAGGAAAACTAATGATGTGGATTGAATTTACTGAAAGCGACGGCCACGAAGGAGCGGCCCGGTGGGACGATGCGACCGACGAACAGATCGACAAAGTTTTGGCTTTCGCGGAACAGCAGTTGGGCAAACCCGACACCCTGGCATGAAGAGGACCGAAAATGGAAATTGAGAAGAAGATCATCGACACTGCGGTCGGCAAGTACACGGTCCGCTGGTTCTACGAGGTTGACCCAAACGAGCCGGAGTCTTGCGGCCTGGGTATCGCGCGCACGGCCAAGGACTACATTGACATCGCACGCGGCTCCCACAGCGACGAAGTCCAAGCGATCCTGCGGAACAACCGCAACGCCTACGATTACCGCGAGATCCGATCATCGGCGGCAGTCGCTCGTTACCTGCGCCTTAAATACGATTTTCGTAGCGTCGTCGTCATTGATGACCGTTTTCGATACTCGGGTGAGCCGACAACCGACAGAAATAAATATTACTCCGGATTAGCGTGGGAAGATTCCCCGGTCTCCGGACAATATGACGAAGCAATGGCCCACAAAAACGTTGAGAACGATCTCGCCATGTGGCATGCGTGGGCAGAGGGACAAGTTTTCTGTTATGTGGTCACCGACCCCAGCGGCAACGTCATCGACATGGACGGCCACTACTACGGGGAACTCGCCTACGAGGACACTGAGTACGCGATCAAGCGGGACGTGGCAGAGCGAGTCAACGGCGCGAACCTTGTTGGTTCCGGGCTGATTGGGCTGATCTGATGTCGATGGGCGAGGTGATCTTGCAGAAGATCAAAGATGCGTACGGCATTGCTCTGGATGAGATCCATACCGGGGGCGGGTGCTACGCCCTAGAGGGGCGACTTGAAACCGGACACTGGATCGTCGCCACCGACCTGGACTGTCACTCTTTTCGTTCGAGGCTGGGTTTCGAATGGGATGGGCCGGCGATGGGCTGGTGCGTTGGAATCTACGAGGACGACAACGGATGGTGGTCGGAAGAGGCCGTTCTTCAAGTTACTGACGACGCCGCAGCGGCATGGCAACTGCCGAAATTAATTGAGTTTGCGCTGTCGCAACTACAGTCGTCGAACTATCCCGGCCGCGAAATAATGTTGAGCGACGACACTGCTCGCACACGATAGTAAGGAGAAGATTATGGGTTACTGCGCGGACACACTTGAAGTGGATTTCACCATTCCGGCCGCGAACGTCGCCGCCGCTTTAGCGGAGATCAACGCATCGGATGAGTTACACGGATTCAGCACTCGGACTTACACATCGTTGACCGAAGCCGTGGAAGACATTACTTGCTTTGAGGATTGCGAGGAGTCTGATGAGGGTTTCTCGCTGGGTTATCACACCGACAAGTACCGGTCTGACACTGAAACAGTTCTACGTATTCTGGCGAAGTTCGCTAACGACAACTCTTACGTCCGTTTCTGCGGAGAAGATTACAGCCTGTGGGGATTCAGGGTGAAATCGTACACCCTCAGCCAGGGCGAGATGTTTGAGGAAACAGGCGAGTTTGTGTGGCACTGCATCGGAGGAGGATTGCCGGCAATGAGGAGAAATGATGCACCGACGCATAGGAAAGGCGAGGAACGATGACAAGCGAAAGCAGGAAAATCTCGGCGGCGCTGGTCGAAGCAGGCGCACAAGCCCTTCTAGCGTATGACCCCTCACTCCAAGAGTATCGCACGCCATTATGGTACCGCAGGGCGGCAGCCGCCGTTTTGGGGGCGGCAAGGCTAAACATGCAAACCGCTCACAACGAAAAAGACATTCGGGAATACATGAAAAACGGCATCAGCGAGGAAGCCGCAATCCAATTACTTAACGAGCAAACAGCAGACCCCCGCATGACCCACATCTACGATGCCAACGGCGACAAAATCCGCACCCTCAAAGACTACGAAAGCTACTACTTCAGCTTCCCCTACGATCACGAACTGGGCTGGCTAAAAGGTGTGCCCCTGTGCGCCTGCGGAGAATCCGTAGAAGATTGCGACGAAACATGCTACGAATACTCACAACTAACCTAGTTGGCGATCTAGCCAACTAGGTTCAGATCATTTTGAACGAAGAGCCGGGGCGGATTGGAGAAGAAAATGACTAGTAACGACCACACGGTTCAAGCGGGAAGATTGCTGTACGACGGAACCTCGGACCAGATCAATCAGATCAAACACGAGGTCACGTTAGAGAGCATCGGTCCGGTTACCGTTTCAACTGTCGAGCTGCCGATCCATTGGGGCGGCGGATTCGAGACTTGCCTGTTCTGGGCCGACGACTCGATGGTAGTCGAGAAGTACAACGACATACCCGACGCCGCCAACGGGCACCGCAAGTGGATCAACCCAGAAGTAATCGCACAAGCAATCGCAGAATCGGGAATCAGATAATGATCGACGAACCGGACCGCGGAGGGCCGACGGAGTTTTGGCGGTTTTCGCAACCCTGTCCCAAGTGTGACGCGGTCGGATACGAGCCGTGCCTGACTCCCAAACGCAACCCCCGCAAGTACTCCCACATCGACCGTGTCAGACAGGAACGAAAAGCACAACGAGAATCAGGAATCAAATAACCGCGGAGGAGAAAATGCTTTCACGTTGGAAGGTGACAGACTTTAAGGGTAACTGCGTCGAGTTCGACGCTGAAGATCTAGACGACGCCCTCGACATTTGCTACGAAAGTTACCGGGAGGTTTTGTTCGGTAACGCCCCGAACTGGGAGCTGTCCAATGACGCGGGAGAATCTCACCCCCGGCAAGAAGACTACGACTGGGAACGAAACGAATACGGTTACGAACGAGACGACGCGACCTGTCCAGGGTGCGAAGTTACGTTACCCAAGGATCAGATGTATGTCACCGAGACTCGTGGCCACGGTGATCTGGACTTCCACTGCGAGGATTGCGCCGAGTCTCTGATCTCGCAGAAAGAGGTTTGAGATTGTATAAGTTGTTGGACTTATTCTCGGGCGCAGGCGGGGCCGGTATGGGATATCACCGTGCCGGCTTTGAGGTCACGGGCGTTGACATATCGCCCCAGCCCAACTATCCGTTTACGTTCGTTCAGATGGACGCGATCGAGTTCTTGAAAGGTAACGGTCATGAGTTCGACGCCGTTCACGCCAGCCCACCATGCCAAACCTATTCGAAGATGACTAACTGCCGACCGGGATTGGCTGCGGAATACCCTGATCTTATTGACGCAACCCGGCAGGCGTTGATAACTGCGGGGAAGCCTTGGGTCATCGAAAACGTTGAAGGTTCACCGCTGAAAGATCCGATATTTTTGTGCGGAAAAATGTTCGGCCGACAACTTTACCGACACCGACTGTTCGAGTCATCGTTTGAGCTGCCGCAGCCGCAGCACCCTGAGCATGACTTACCGGCTTCGAAAGCTGGGCATTGGACGCCGGGAACCACGATGAGTATTTGCGGTCATGTCTCGCCGATCAAGATCGCTAGAGAGCTGATGGACATCAGCTGGACGACGAGGGATGAGTTGGGAGAATCTATCCCGCCTTATTTCACCGAGTGGATCGGCGGACTACTACATCATCAAATAAACAGCAAGGAGAACTAGCCGCATGGCTAACTACAGTTTTTATACCACAGAGAACATCGTGGTCGGATTCGCCTATGACGTTGAGGCCGACAGCGTTGAGCAAGCCCGAAAGAAATATGAGGACGGAGATTGGAAAGACTGGGAATGCCGCTGGTCAACAGTTGATACCTTAGAAACGACGTTAGACGAAATCGGCCTGCCCGATGGGACAACGATCCGTCCGTCAGAGAACTGATAAAACTTGACAATGCCAGTTATCTGTGATATAGTTATACTATAGGTCGGAAACCAAGATCCCCTTCTCCGCCAATCATTTGGCTTGAAAAGATTTCTAGAAAGGTATACCATGAGCAAACTGCGCTCCATGAGCAACACCAACATCACGTTCGGCCCCATCACCGCGCCCGTCAAAATGTACGCGGCCACCGAAGACACCGGGCCGTCCTTCCACCTGTACCACGTACACGACGACGGCAGCGCATCCCGCGTATCCATGCCGTGCCTGTGCAACGACTGCGGGGCGATCATCAACAACCGCGCCGACCTTGTTCGCGGCGCAGAGAACGGCGAATCCGACGTTATCCTTCTCAACAACGACGAGATCGCCAGCGTCGAGTCAGAATGCGGCAAAGACTTCGAGATCCTCAGCTTCTGCCACGAAGACGAGATCGACCCGCTGCGCTACGAGTCGCCGTACTACCTGGAACCCGACATCAAACGCGGCAAAGCGGCGGCCCTCAAAAGCTACGCCCTGCTGCGCACCGCACTTCAGCAACACCAGCGGGTCGGCATCGTCAAATACGCCATGCGTAGCAAAACGCACCTCGCAATCCTGCGCGTCGTCAACGAGATGCTGGTCATCCAGAACATCCTGTGGGACGAGCAGCTCCGCAAGCCACAGTTCGAGACCCTCGAACGCCCCGTCGAAATCAGCGAGCAGGAACTCAAGCTGACATCAGAGTTCATGGACCTGATGGTCGAGGAGTTCGACCCCGCCAAGTACGTGGACGAGGTTTCCCGGCGTGTGCAAGAGTTGCTGGAAGCGAAAGCCGCCGGCCTTGAGGTCGCGCCGCGCGCAGAGAAAGAGGCTGTCGAGGACGTGGGTGACTTGGTCGCCGCGTTGCAGAAGTCGGTCGCTAAGGCCAAGGCCGCTAAGGCCGACGCCGAACTTGAGCAGTCTGTCGAGGCGCACCCCGCCGGTCGGCGCACTCGCAAAGCTAAGACCGCCTAAAGGATCGGAGTCGGCATGCCGATCGAACTTCATCAGTGCCAAAGGTGCGGCAAGCAGTATGAGGATTGGCAGGGCTACTGCAAACATTGTGATTACGACTGGATACCCGAAGGAAAGGATGACGAGTGACGATGCCACCGTGGTACTACGGAGACGAATGGTACGACGACGAACAAGCTTACCTATCCACAATCGGTAAGAAGAAACAGAGCAAACCGTCCTCGCCGAAGGTCGCTGTTGGGCCGGCCAACCCGGCCTATGACCCCGTCTTGGCTGCGGCAGCGGATAAAGAAGATGAAGAAGCCGCCGCGGCTGAGATTCATGAACACGCCAACGACTACGGGCAGGTCGGAGTCGTTGGAAAATTCTGGAAGAACATGGCGGCGCGGAACAAAAAAACTAGGAAGGAAAGATGAGGATCAAAAAGTTTGCTGCTTTTTCTTTTGCAGCTCTAGCTGTTGTGATTGGCCTGTCGGCTTCTCCGGAAGCCCAGGCGGACACCTTTGTGATGTGTGGCGACACGCTGGAAGGCGTTGTTGGTGGTCACACTAGTTGTTCTTTCGCGGCTAACGTTCGTGCCGCGTTCTACGCGTCGGGGATGGCGAGCCAGTTCGTCGCGTACTCGCCAGTTACGGGTGAGCGATACCTGATGTTGTGCGAGGGGCGCTATCCTGCACATTTCATTGACGGAGAAACGTTGATCACTACCCGATGCTACGGCGGTGACGGAGCCGAAGTTGTCATCTGGTAACAACAGAAAAGATTGGAGATACAAATGAGCGACGATTCGAAAGTTTTTGTTGAGGTAGATGCAGACAAGGTCATCCTGTTATGCGCACTGATCTCAGAGGTTGGTGAGCTAGCCGATTATCTTTTCCCTCTGGCCGAAAACCGGCTACACGTCGGTGTCGATATTCCGGACAACTGGCGGCGCAACCCAGGAATTCCGATGACTCAATGGCGCAAACAGGTCAGTAAAAACCTGACGCTTCTCGGCTATCGAGACTGGCTGCGGGAAGCAGCCGCGCAAGAGATTCAAAAAGGATGACGAGCAGCGGATGGGTTCCGATCAACGATTACCCCGGCGATCAGCAGTATGACTATGTCCCTGGAACCGCTGAAGTTTCTTACTGGGGAGAAATCGGAACCAGCTCAAACAGTCGATGGTCGTGGACCATTCTCGCCACCAACGATGACGGCGATTACTGGGAAGCTGCCGGCGGTGCCGTCGATACGGAAGCGGAAGCTAAAGCTCAAGTCGAAAATTGGAAACCTTGAGGAGAAGAGGATGCACTATAGCCACGTAGTGGCCATACCAGGAATTATTGCCGAGGAAATGCTGTCGGATGAACTGGCGCGGAGGATGAGTTTCTTTAACGAATGCGACGACGAATGCATCAGTCCAGTGTGGGACTGGTGGGTTGTTGGTGGCCGCTGGGGAGCGTCGTGGACTTTACGCGATGGCTCCCCGCAGGGGCCGCTGGCCACCG
>Ga0208109_1000493_pt1 | contig 10410 bp, 7 predicted proteins | sample CryBogCBH18Jul08_FD_184594 | JGI IMG/M metagenome (GOLD analysis project Ga0208109, IMG submission 184594) | Freshwater microbial communities from Crystal Bog, Wisconsin, USA - CBH18Jul08 (SPAdes) (version 2) | ecosystem: Environmental > Aquatic > Freshwater > Lake | place: Crystal Bog...
CACGAACTTGATCGAGCGGTTGGATACCTGCGTATTTACGGTCTTCAACGAATAAGACAAAGCATCCGTCAGCTGTCATGATAGGGTCGGTAACTTTGTTCTTTTTGAGTACGAATACAGGATCAGCAAATTCTGGTTTGAGATCAGTACGCTTCATCCAACCCCAGTCGCCACCTTTTGAACGCTTGGTGTCTTCACTGAGTTCTTTAGCTAAGTCTTCAAATTTTTCACCAGCATTGAAGCGGGTAATAATCGCCTGAGCACGGCTTCTTAAGCCTTCTTCGTTTTCTGTATCCGATTTGTTCAATTGGATAAGACGTAAGTGAATGCTGTCTTCTTGATAGAACTGGTCTTTGTTTTCTTTGTAGAACTGTTCGATTTTGACAGGACTTACGATGCTACGTGATTTTTCCTGCTGCTGACGCATGTAGTGATAAATGATATCTTCTTCGATATCTCTACGATATTCTCTCATGGTCATACCGCGGCTACGTAAGTAGGCTAAGAACTTGGAGCGATCATTATCAAACTGGTCGCTGAGCATTTCTGCGATACGGTTATCGATAAAGCTTTCTGGAATCTTCTTCTCATCTTCTCCGTCTTTGTGTTTACGGAATTCTTTAATGATAAGAACTTTGTCGATGAGCTGTTGGATAACGCTGTCCTGAAGTTGTTCTAACTTCTGGTTAAATTCCTGTTCGTTTCTTGCTTCCTTTTGAAGTTGGGCAACCAGCGGTTGGATTTCGTGGCGAACATCATCAACCGTGATAACTTTTTCTTCAACAATTGCTACAATGCCATCTGCAAAGCGCAGGTTTAAATTGTCACCAGGTGCTACGGTACTGGCTGTGGACTCGGATTGAGCGAATACGCGGCAGCAGGTAGCAGCTAGAATAAGAAGGGAAGTACTAAAGTGACGTAGCGTCATGAATTCGGCAGATTATTGAGGAAACAAACGATCTCTTCCAAACGTAGAAGGGCTTTCGCTGCGGTCAACCTCGGAAAACGGGACCCTGGCATGATCCAATCATCCCTGCGACCACTATTACGTAAACACTTCAGCTTGTGAGACTCACATTCGACTAGTAGGAGCTTCTTTTGTTCGGCCAAGATGCGTATTTTCGTCATCAAAATGAGGGCTTTTACCTCATCACCGTACTTGCCGAAGCGGTCTTTTATTTCAGCCGTAAGTTTTTTAAGTTCCTCTAAATCAACAGTTAGTGCTAGTTTACGGTATAAATCGATGCGTAAGCGAGTCTCCGTAATGTAAGTAGAAGGGATAAGTGCCTGAATTGGGTCTATAGGGATAGCACCGTCCGCTTTGGTTTCAGCATCCTTAATCGCGGTATAGCTATCCATACGCCTTCCGCTTGATTTGGCGTCTGCATTTATTTTTTCACCGGTTAAGACAAAGTCCAGTTTTACGCTCGCTCGTATGTAAGAAGCCGTGGATTCACCCTTTAAGCGTGCCACGGATTGCCTGAGTAATTGGCAGTACAGATCAAACCCAACCCCAATAATATGACCACTTTGTTCGGTTCCTAAGAGATTTCCGGCTCCGCGTAGCTCCAAATCGCGCATGGCGATACGAAAACCAGCGCCTAGTTGATTGTGCTGTCTTAAGGCGGATAATCGCTGGCGAGCTACTTCCAGAAGTTTCGTGTGCTTATGCAGAAGGAGGTAGGCATAGGCTTGATGTTTGAAACGACCAACTCTTCCGCGCAGTTGATAGAGTTGGGATAAACCAAATCGGTCGGCACCCTCAATGATGATCGTATTACAGTTTGGTATATCTAAACCACTTTCGATAATCGTTGTGCAGACTAAGACCTGATTTTTTCCAGCAACAAAGTCAGTCATCACTTTTTCGAGTGTATCGCTGTCCATTTTTCCGTGACCTACACCAACGCTTACTCCGGGAAGAAGCTCCATTAAGCGGTTGGCTACATACTGAATCGTAGCCACTCGGTTATGGAGATAAAAGACTTGTCCTCCGCGGCGCAGTTCATGGCGTATTGCATCTACCACAACTTGTTCGTCGTAGGTTTTTACAATCGTTTGAATGGGGTGTCTATTGGTAGGAGCTGTTTCAATAACACTTAAGTCCCTGGCACCGGTTAGAGCTAAGTAGAGTGTTCTAGGGACAGGAGTGGCACTCATCGAGAGTACATCGATACTCTCACGCATTTTCTTAAAAGCTTCTTTATGCTTAACACCAAAACGTTGTTCTTCGTCGATGATCACTAACGCGAGATCTTTAAAAACGACATCCTGTTGAATGAGGCGATGGGTACCTATTAAAATATCCACTTGGCCTAAGGCGGTTGCTTCAAGAATCGCTTTAATTTCCTTTGGCGTTTTAAAGCGGCTTAGCATTTCAATCGCGATCGGATAGCCGGCCATGCGCTCCCGAAACGTATTGAGATGTTGTTGGGCGAGTACGGTTGTTGGAACAAGTACCGCAACTTGTTTTCCGTCTTGGACTGCTTTGAATGCTGCACGGAGTGCTACTTCTGTTTTACCATATCCAACATCGCCGCAGATAAGTCGATCCATGGGACGATTTCGCTCCATGTCTGCTTTGGTATCAACAATCGCTCTTAGTTGATCACGGGTTTCAGTGAAAGCAAAGGAGGCTTCAAATTCACGCTGCCAATCATTATCGGAACTAAAGCTATATCCTGGTTGTGCTTCTCTACGGGCTTGTACCCGTAGCAGTTCAGCAGCCATATCCAAGGTAGCTCGCTCTGCAGCTTGACGGGTTTTTTCCCAGCGACCGGATCCAATTTTTCCTAGTTGAGGGCGAATTTTTCCTAAGCCCACATAGCGACTTAAAAGATGAGATTCAGAAAGACTTACATGGAGCGTTACACCTTCATCAAACTCTAGGGAGATTACTTCACGCACCCCTTGAGCAGTGTCGAGTTTTGTAAGGCCTCTAAATAAAGCGATACCGTGCTGTAAGTGCACCACAAAGTCACCTTCCACTAAGTCCGAGAAATCAAGAAGCTGATCTACTTGAGCTTTTTGTACACGAGCACGTTCAATACCAACACTTCGACGTGGTCTTTGTCTTCCTAGAATTTCTGTCTCGGTTACAAAAACAATTCCTTGTTTAGCTTTTAATAAAGTAAGCTGGGTAGGGAGTTCAGAAACTAAATTATCCCTATATTTAATTTTAAAACCTTCATTGAGACCTGCTCTTAAAAAATGGGGCTCAAGATTTTTTGTCTTAGGATGTGCTTTTAAAATTTCTCGCATCCGGTCTTCTTCACCACTTTTAGCGGCAATAAAAACAAGGCCATAGCCCTGCGATTTCCATATATCGAGTTGGGTTAAAAATTCGCTACGCGCACTCTCTTCAGCTTCGAGTCTATCTTGAGCGACGAGATCATCGCTAGGATAACGGCGTGTGTGACTTAAATTTTCTGTATCCCAGACATCGGGATCTTTGATTGATTCAAAATAGGTACTCGCTTCATCGAGATCACCGATTGCAATCACTTGCTTTGAGCTTGCAATGATTGGGTCCGCACCCGGGGTTCCTTCCGCTTTAAGGGCACGAAATTCTTCTTCTAAGGAGGCGGGTTCAATTAAAATGCAGGTGGTGTCTTTGGGGATATAATCAGCTATACCAGATCTGGCTTGATCCAAGCGTACACGGGGTGATGCAGATAAGGTAACCGAGCTAACTTCTTCAAGGGATCGCTGCGTTACGGGATCGAAAGCGCGAATCGATTCGATCTCATCTCCAAAGAAATCAAGTCGGTAGGGTCTAACATCGGTAACGGGATAAACGTCTATTATGCCGCCACGTATTGCGTAGTGGCCTGGCGATTCACATAAGGCTTCACAATCGTAGTCGAGCTTTTGAAGATCGCTTAGAAGGGTATTAAAAACGTATTCTTTTTTTGCGTGAAGTGTTAATTCGTGTGCACTAAATTTTTCTAGTGTAGGTACTGGCTGCAGGAGTGCTGCAGGCGTTGAAATGACAATTAAAGTAGGAGATACGCTCGAACTTTTCTTTTTAGCCGTAGCCTCTGACTTTACCGAACTATGATTTAATCGGCCTTTTAATTTAGATAAAACATTCAGGCGTTCACTCGATGCTGTGAAGACTTCACGCAAGTCAGGAGAATCGGGTTGTGATTCGCTAAAGATAAGAACTTCTGATTCTAAGCGCTCCTTTTTCGGTCCCTTTGTTTCACTTAAGGTTGCGTAAAATAGACGAATATCATCACTGAGTGCTTCGGCTTGTTTCGTATCGTCTACGATAATTAAGCACACCGGATATTTTTTCTGAACTAAGATTTCAGAAATGACCACAGCACGTGCCGCTGGGCATATCCCAGTTAATCGGTAGCGTAAGCTGTTTTCCAAAGTAGCCATGGTGCGATCAAATCAAATCGAACTTTGATAATTAGCAAACGTCCAAAACCTAGTTACTGATTAAGTTCGAATAAGGCTAATGCCTCGCGAGCAGCAGCTTCTTCAGCTATTTTTTTAGAGTGGCCTCGTCCCTTGCCAATTTGTTTATCGAGTAAGAATACAGCTATCTCAAAGGCTTTGGCGTGATCTTCACCTTCTTCAAGTACGACCTCGTAGCGAAGGGCATGATTGCCATGAATGGGTTGAATAATTTCTTGGAGTCTACCTTTAGGGTTGTCGCGACTACCTGCTCCTTCAAGGCGTAGGGTGAGATCTCCGTAGAGGGCTTTTACTGCCGCTTTTGCTGCTTCAAAACCGCCGTCTAAATAAACAGCGCCAATTAATGCTTCACAGGCGTCCTCAATGGTGGATGCGCGATTTCTGCCACCCGAAGTTTCTTCACTTGTTCCTAACCGAATGCACGCATGAATATTAGCCTCTTTTGCAACTTCCACTAAAAAGGTACCTTTAGTAAGGGATGCTCTTTTTTTACTTAAGCCACCTTCTTGTTCACCTGGGAAGAGTGAAAAAAGTAAATCACTCATGATGAGCTGTAACACAGCGTCGCCAAGAAATTCTAGACGCTGATTGTTTACCGTCGCCTCTGGATGCTCTGCTAAATAAGAACGGTGGGTAAGTGCCTGAACGAGAAAACGTTTTTCTTTAAAGACGTGGTTAAGACGCTTTTGAAGGAGTTCTAGCTGTGCTTCGTCTGCGTGTGTATCCATAAATTATGACGAGGCACTTGAGTAGCGTTTTAAGCCGCGGTTAAAAACGTAAATAGCAACGCACACCCAAACTACAGCGAGAGCAAAGAGTCCAAGAGCCCAACTTAATTTCAATCCGTGTAAAAGAATATCAGCTGGTGTATTACTTACGACAACCAGAGGTAAAACCCATACGAATACTAAACGCGCGATACCATGAAAGGCGCCTTTCGGTAATCGAGAAAACTCGGTGAGTGCAAAGTAAGTTCCTTCAATGCCACTCGTGCTCGTAAGCCAAAAAGAAAGTGCCATGGTTAAAACAAGAATACTGTAATGAATGGCGAGTGCTGCGATAATGATGAAGCCGTAACTTATCATATCTATTAAGGAAGGATGTAAATTCAGTTTATGGGCTGCGAATATAACAACACCCAGTGCTACAAAGGAATTTAGAAGTCCGTCTGGATCTAATTTGCGAGTCGATGCCATGAATAAAGGATGGCCAGGTTGAGCTAAGAAAAAATCGAAAGCTCCACTGCGCACATTGCGTCCTAATTCAAAGAGGTTCGTCCAAAAAAATCCCATGACTAATCGCTGAATGAGCATACTGGTTCCTACAAGCATCACCATTTCGTATTGGTTCCAACCAGCAATAGAGGGAGTGTGTTGGTAGATAACAGAAACTAAAAGTAAGTTTACCCCCATCCATAAAAATTCAACTAAGGACCACGTGATAAAATCTCCGCGGAACATAAGGGTGCGAACCATGGAGTAACGAGCACCAGCGAGCCATATTTTAAAATAGTTCATGGTTGGTATTAGCCTCCTACCGCTGTGTGACGTTTAAGTCCGCGAATCCATAGGAGTTGCGCTATAACTAGAAGGAGTATTGCCCATACCGCTTGCACAAGAAAACCCTGTGGTATGGCACTTGTTCCTATGCGGCCTGTAATAATAGCAGCAGGAAAATACATCTGGTAATAGAAAGGCAGGTACTGAGCGACGTTGTAAATAGCCTTTGGCATTAAATCGAGCGGGAATGTTTGTCCGCCTAGTGCTGTTTCAACAGCAAAGGAAAGAATGACAAATCCTTGAATATCTAGAAACCAAAAGGTGAGCATGCCAAAGCAATAAGCGATCGTAAATTGGATGATCGCGGCAAGTGCCATAGCTGGAAGAGCGTAGGCAATTCTCCATAGTTCATGGGGTACGACGAGGTAGTTTTTAATCCACGGAGAAATAAGGAGCAGGGGAATTAAAACCAGTGAGCCTGATACAAGACGTGCTGCAATAAATACACTAAAGCGGTAGAGGTAATAATTGATTGGCTTAAGTAGGAACTGATTAATTAAGCCGTTTCTAATTTCTTCACTGATTTGATAATCCTCATTAAAGGCACCAATAAAAAATTGCAGAATAATTAAGGTAACAAAGTACGTGATCGTTTGCTCTAGATTAAATCCACCAACAGAACTTTTAACGGAAAAAATGGCGCCCCATAAAATAAACGCGGCCACTAAGTGAAGGAGCGAGAACGCGCCACGTGCAAGAAACGTCCAACGGTAAACAATATTACTTTGTAGACCTAGGATGAACGCTTGCTTGTACTTTGTGATGCTTCGAATCATTGCAGGCTAAAACGGGCTATCACTTCTTCAGCAAGTTGTTTGTATGCGTGAGCTCCTGGGCTACTTGCATCGTAAGCGAAAATGGATTTACCAAAACTTGGCGCTTCACTTAAACGAATGGTTCTAGGAATTACGGTTTCAAAAATTTTATCTGGTAAGTGAGAGCGTACTTCATCGACCACTTGCTTAGAAAGTTTGGTACGTGCGTCATACATAGTCATTATAACGCCACCTAATTCTAAGGTTGTATTGATACCTGCTGTTTTTAAGCGCTCTACGTTGCGTAGGATTTGGCCAAGTCCTTCGAGGGCCATGTATTCCGTTTGCAGGGTGATCAGTAAATAGTCAGCGGCTACGAGACTATTCATGGACAGCATACCTAGGGCAGGTGGGCAATCGATAATGATGACTTTAAATTTTTCTGATGCTCTTACAGGATCTAAAACAGATTTGAGTTTGAATAAGAAGTTTTCTGTTTGAGCAATTTCTATCTCAGCAGCTGCGAGATCTTCTTCGCTAGGAATAACACTTAAATTTTTAGTTGTTGTCTTAACAATTAAATCCATCGCATTACCTTCACCGCGGAGTGGACCATACAGACTTTTACCTTCTTGTTTTTCAACGCCAACGGAGCTAGTCGCGTTTGCTTGAGGATCTAGGTCAACTAAAAGGGTGGCAATTTGCTTTGCAGCAAATGCTGCAGCAAGATTCACGGCCGTGGTTGTCTTACCGACACCACCTTTTTGATTGGCTATGGTGAATACGATCGTTGGCATAACCTATACCATGTAAGCGGCTTTGGCTGAGAGCAAAGCGTAAAATTAAATTTATTATTATACTAAGCCTTGCCTTATTTCTTAGCTATAACCAGCTGCGCTTAGGGCTGCTAAAATGCGCTCTCCGCCACCCGTAATGTGCTGAAGCATGATATCTCGTGCTAATTCGACATTATGCTGAGCTATAGCTTCAGTTATGGCTATATGTTTGGCAGATGGATTTTTGGGATCTAGTTGACGGCCAATTTTTAGGTAGGTTGGTCTCTGATATAAATCTAGCGCTGACATGACTATATTCTCGAGAGCTGCGTTACGTGCCGTACGCACGACTCTTAGATGAAATTTAGCATTTGCTCGGCAGTAATCCACAAAACCTCTGTCGTCATTTGGATCGTAGGGAAGGCAAGCACAGGCTCTTAAATCTGCTATATCTTCCTCGGTAGCTCGCTGTGCAGCAAGTGCAGCTGCTTGGGGTTCAACAATAGCTCTTAGTTCAATGAGATTTCTAAAACTATTGATGGTAATAGAAGCTACTCGGTAACCTGCGTGAGGTTGAAATGAGAGCAGTTCTTCGTGGCTTAGACGATTAAGGGCTTCCCTAAGGGGTGTTCTAGAAACACGCAGCTCTTCACAGAGTCTTTTTTCAATTAGTCTTTCATCAGGCTTAAGAAGACAGGAAAGAATTTGCTGCTTTAAAACCGCGTAGACGTGATCAGGTAGGGCTGATGGCCTTACTGATTGAGGGCTAATCTCTATAAGAGATGGGCGGGTGAGGATGGACATTGAACTACGTGTAAATGCTTAGAAAATATAGTCTAACGAGCGAGGAAATTGGCATATTTTACTCTTGTATACAAGTATACGATCTTCTAATTTAAGTAAAACCTAGCTTACCCCTCAGTGGATTCTGATCCGTTAACCCCATCAGGTGCTCTCACACGTGAGCCCAGCTTTATGCAATCGCTTGTGACGATTGTTAGCTCTGCCCTGCTTATTTGCATCGGTTACGGAGTCTTTAAAATTAAAGTTGAGGTACTACTTCTTATTGCCTGCGGATTGGTAGGGGGTGTTTCTCATTTCCTAGGTTTTTCTTGGAAGCAGATGCAGGTTGGAATTGTTGCTAGTATTGGAAAAGGCATGCCAGCGATGTTGATCGTAATTGTTGTTGGTGCCTTGTCGGGAAGTTGGCTCATTTCTGGTACTATACCCATGCTAACGTATTTTGGTCTTGGGCTTATTTCTCAAAAATTATTTTTAGTAACGGCCTGTGCGTGTGCCAGTTTAGTTTCCGTTTTGTTAGGATCAGGATATGCGACAATCGCTACTGTGGGGGTAGCTTTTATGGGTATTGCGCACGGACTTAATATTCCCTTAGGTCAGGCAGCTGGGGCATTGGTATCTGGTGCTTATCTAGGAGATAAAATTTCTCCTTTTGCAGGGAATGCTAATTTTGCGGTCAGTATCGCAGGCGTTAATATTTATGATCATATTCGCCACTGTTTATGGACTACAGTCCCTGCTGTATTAGTAGGACTAGGTGTTTATTATTTTATGGGGGCTAGTGGCACGTCTGGCGGTGCACTAAATGAAACAGAAGTGTTAAGAAAAGCACTAGCAAGTCACTTTGTTTTTAGTCCATTTTTATTACTCCCCGTTGTTGTTTCAGTTTGGCTTGCTGCTGGCAATAGGCCTGTACTTCCGGGAATGTTTTTATCAATCGCTGTATCTGTTGTATTAGCTATAGTTATACAACATCAGTCTCCGTCTGCTGTTTTAAATGCACTTGTCGAAGGCCCTGATATTCATACGGGAAATAAGCTGCTTGATAAACTCTTAGAGCAAGGGGGGATGTCGAGGATGATGCATGTTACGTTAATTGCCATACTTGCCTTTGCATTTAACGGGATACTTCAAACCTCGGGACTACTTACGCCTTTAGTTTCAAAACTATTTCAATTTACAACTACGCCGCTTAAAGCAGTTGGGGCTACGGCACTTACTTGTTTCGTTGTAGAATTAATGACAGGTGCTGCCTATGTGACTATATTATTACCTGCTGAATTGTATAAACCAGTTTATCATAAGTTAGGGCTTGCTGGGAAAAATTTAACACGAGCTATTGGAGATTGTGGAATCGTGGTGGTTCCACTTATTCCGTGGAGTATAGCAGGTGCTTTCATGAGCGGAACGTTAGGTGTTTCTGTAATCGATTACGCCCCCTGGGCTGTATTTTGCTATGTAGGTTTAATTTTTACATTCATAGCGGCTGCGAGCGGTTACACGATGGCAAAGGTTAAAAACGAAGATGAAACTCAACCTGGAAGCTAACGCATGAAAACTTTAGCCATACATGGTGGAGCAGGTGCTTTGCCGAAAAGTGAAATGACTCAGGAAAGAGCTCAGGAGTTTCATGAAGCGCTTAGGTATGTATTACACGTAGGTTATAGTTGTCTTAATCAGGGTAAACCAAGTCTAGATGCGGTCGAAGCATCAGTTGTTGCCTTGGAAGATAATCCATTATTCAACGCAGGAAGGGGCTCGTCTTTCAACCGTGATGGAAACATAGAAATGGAAGCGGCTCTTATGGACGGAATTACCCTTAAAGCCGGAGCATCCAGCCTTTTAAGAAATGTGCGTAATCCTGTTAAATTGGCTCGCAAGGTCATGGAGAAAACGCCTCACGTTCTTTTGTCTGCATACGCTGCTGAAGTGTTTGCACAATCTGAAGGATTGGTGATGGAGGCGGACGATTATTTTTTTACTACCTACAGATATGAAGCGATGCTAAAGATTCGAGGTTCTAATAAGACACCTCTTTCAGAGGATGTCGTGGTACCTGCCTCCTTGCATTCTTTTACGATGAGTACGGTA
>Ga0208109_1000504_pt1 | contig 10314 bp, 10 predicted proteins | sample CryBogCBH18Jul08_FD_184594 | JGI IMG/M metagenome (GOLD analysis project Ga0208109, IMG submission 184594) | Freshwater microbial communities from Crystal Bog, Wisconsin, USA - CBH18Jul08 (SPAdes) (version 2) | ecosystem: Environmental > Aquatic > Freshwater > Lake | place: Crystal Bog...
TAAACTTTTAAAATGCTCGCACTTCTGGCGCCTGGTCAAGGCGCGCAAACTCCTGGCTTCTTAACCCCGTGGTTAGAAGATGCAGCCTCCAAAGAACTCGTCTCCCACTGGTCGACATTGATCGACCTCGACCTGATTGCACTTGGCACAACTGCTGATGCTGATGAGATCCGCGAGACTTCACACGCTCAACCTTTGCTCGTAACCGCTGGGCTCATCTCTTTTACCCAAGCTTTTGCCGGTCAGAACATCTCTTTTGATTTCTTTGCCGGCCACTCCGTTGGTGAGATCACCGCAGCAGGTATGGCTGGAAGTTTTGATGGCGACTCCGCGCTTACTTTGGTCAACGTTCGCGGTCGCGCGATGTCTACCGCTGCGACGGGAAGCAACACTGGAATGTCTGCCGTCCTTGGCGGTGAGCGTGAGGTTGTTGTCGAAGCGCTGCTCGCACTTGGTCTTACCCCTGCCAATGAGAACGGCGGCGGTCAGATCGTGGCTGCTGGTTCCTTGGATGCTTTGGCCAAGTTGGCTGAAAATCCTCCAGCTGGCGCACGCGTTCGCCCACTTCAAGTTTCTGGCGCTTTCCACACCAGCGTGATGCAACCTGCGGTTACCGCACTTGCAGACGCCGCTGCGAAGATTTCAGGCATAAATCCATCCGCACCAGTGATTTCTAATAAAGATGGTGCAATCATTACGGACGGTAACGAGCTCGTCGCTCGAATCGTTGGTCAGGTCTCTGGCCCAGTCCGATGGGATTTGTGCATGCAGACTATGGCTGACCAAGGTGTTACTGGCGTGATTGAAGTTGCACCTGGTGGAACTCTCACTGGACTTATCAAGCGCGCACAACCTGGCATCGAACTCTTTGCTCTCAAGACTCCGGACGATATCGCTGCTGCTCGCGAATTCGCCCGCACCCACGCGGGTAATGGAAATGGTGCCAAGTAAATGACTCTCACATTTAATACTCCAACACAGAATGCTCGCATTCTCTCGGTCGGCGCCTATCGCCCACCTCGTGTGGTCCCTAACTCCGAACTCGTCGAACGTATCGACTCTTCAGATGAGTGGATCCAACAACGCACCGGAATTCAAACCCGTCACTGGGCTGCTGAAGATGAGACCGTCACCGATATGGCTGTTAAGGCTTCAGAGATCGCGATCGCTCGCGCTGGAATCGCTGCGCAAGAAGTCGACACCATCATCTTTGCCACGATTACCTATCCATATCAGACACCAAGCGCATCAACCGAAGTCGCACAACGCCTAGGAATTGTTGGCGCTGCAGCATTCGATGTTGGCGCTGCTTGTGCTGGTTTCTCCTACAGCGTTGGGCTAGCCAACGACATGATCCGCTCTGGATCAGCTAAATATGTCTTGGTCATTGGCGCCGAAAAGATTTCAGACTTCCTTGATCTCGATGATCGCGCAACATCCTTCATCTTCGCCGATGGAGCAGGTGCAGTAATTGTTGGGCCATCAGACACTGTTGGAATCGGACCTACGCTTTCAGGATCCGATGTCGAGAACCGCGAGGCAATCGCAATGGTTCCATCATGGATCGCATACAAGCCTGGTTCAGATCTCGCTGCCAATACCTGGCCTGTTATTCACCAAGAGGGACAGAAAGTTTTCCGCTGGGCGGTCTATGAAATTGCAAAGGTCGGTAAGCAGATCATCGCTAATACAGGTCTAGTGCCTGCTGATATCGCTGCTTTCATCCCGCACCAAGCCAATGAGCGCATTATCGAATCCTTGACTAAGTCGATGGAACTTCCAGAGAGCGTGGTCGTCGCTCGCGATATTCGCACCACCGGAAACACCTCGGCTGCCTCTATCCCACTTGCGATGGACGCGCTCCTCGCTGAACACCCAGATTTACATGGCAAGAATGCACTACTGATCGGATTCGGGGCTGGACTGGTTTACGCCGGTCAAGTCGTGGAATTACCTCCTCAACCAAATAAATAAGAAAAGAGATAACCAAATGGCACTAACACAAGATGAAGTACTTGCAGGGATCAAAGAGATCGTTGTAGAAGTTGCTGGCGTCGATGCAAGCAAAATCGAAATGTCAAAGAGCTTCAGCGATGATCTAGAAGTTGACTCACTCAGCATGGTTGAAGTTGTTGTTGCTGCAGAAGAGAAGTTCGGCGTAAAGATTCCTGATGAGGAAGTTACAAAGATGGGCACCGTCGGAGATGCCGTTAACTTCATCGTAAGCGCTGCAAAGTAGTCCTATAAAGATGAGTAATAGAACCCGCGTTGTAGTTACAGGTCTTGGTGCAACCACTCCCCTCGGAGGAGATGTGCCATCTACTTGGGCTGCCTTACTTGCTGGCAAGAGCGGTGCACGTCTTCTTAATGAAGAGTGGACCGAAGTTTCGACAGTGAAGTTTGCCGCGCGGGTCGCAGTTGATCCAAGTGAAGTCATGGAGCGCGTTGAGATGCGTCGCCTTGATCGTTCAGAGCAATTTGCAATGATTGCGGCGCGCGAAGCGTGGGCTGATGCAGGTACTCCCGATGTTGATAAGGAACGTCTTGGAGTTGTCATCGCATCAGGTATCGGTGGAGTTATCACCATGCTTGATCAATATGACATCTTGCGCGAAAAAGGTCCTCGCTCGGTTAGCCCGCACACTGTCCCAATGCTCATGCCAAATGGACCAGCTGCAAATGTAGGTTTGGAACTCCACGCGAAAGCTGGAGTTCACACTCCTGTAAGTGCCTGCGCATCAGGAGCTGAGGCAATCGGTTATGCCATGGAGATGATTCGCACGGGTCGCGCCGATGTAGTTGTCACCGGCGGAGTGGAAGCAGCAGTTCACCCACTTCCAATCGCTGGCTTCGCATCGATGAAAGCACTTTCAACTCGCAACGATGCACCTGAGAAAGCATCACGCCCATATGACTTGGACCGCGATGGTTTCGTACTCGGTGAAGGTGGCGGAGTTATCGTTATTGAATCACTTGAGCATGCCCAGGCTCGTGGCGCCAAGATTTATGCTGAACTTGCAGGACAAGGTCTGACATCTGATGGTTATCACATCGCCGCACCAGACCCAGAAGGCGCCGGAGTAACACGCGCCGTTAAATTTGCTTTAGAAGATAGTGGAGTCGATCTCTCTGAGGTCGTCCACCTCAATGCCCACGCTACATCCACCCCTGTGGGAGATGTAGCCGAAGCAAATGCTCTTGCTGCCGCTCTCGGTGACCACATCGGCCACGTTGCAGTCTCTGCAACGAAATCAATGACCGGCCACCTACTTGGTGGAGCCGGAGCTATTGAAACAATCTTCTGCGTCTTGGCTCTGCATCACCGCATGGCTCCACCAACAATCAACATCGAAAACCTTGATCCAGCGGTCAAGATTGATGTTGTTCGCGATAAGCCTCGCGCTCTTCCAGCGGGTCAGATTGCTGCCATTAATGACTCATTTGGCTTTGGTGGACACAATGTCGTCCTTATTTTGCGCTCCTTTGAAGGCTAACTGAGCCTAAATTTCACTTGACAGGGGGTTTCAACCCTCGAGTTTTGAGTTACACTTCACAACAGTCGGACGCTTGGCAGTACCCGTTTCATGGATTCGGTATCGCTGTAAAAGAGGAAGACCGAAGCTAAGGAAATCTTTAGCTTCACTCACATACCGAAGGAAATATCTACATGGCAACAGGCACAGTTAAGTGGTTCAACTCTGAAAAGGGTTTTGGTTTCATTGCAGTTGATGGCGGCGGACAAGATGTATTCGTTCACTACTCAGCAATCCAAGGCAATGGCTACAAGTCTCTCGAAGAGGGTCAAGCAGTAACTTTCGAAGTCGTACAAGGTCCAAAGGGCCCACAGGCTGACGCAGTTAATCCTGCTTAATTAACCATTAACACGAAGGGCCTCACCAGAAATGGTGGGGTCCTTCGCATTTCATACCCAATAAGATACGCAGGTGCTCGAGTCATATGACTCGGCATACACAACTTGTTATTCAAATTTATTTGGAACAAGAGGCAATAGCTCAGTTGGTTAGAGCCCCGAACTCATAATTCGGTCGTCGTAGGTTCAAGTCCTACTTGCCTCACTTATTACCAGGCGTAGTCCTCAGGCGCGGTCTTGTATCCAGGGAAGATCTCGTTCAACCTTGCGAGTTGTTCCTCGGTTAAATTAACCTCCAGAGCCTTAAGCGAATTGGTGAGTTGTTCTTGCGTGCGTGGTCCGATGATCGGTGCGGTAACGGCAGGTTGTGCCAACAACCAACCAAGAGCAACGTCAGCAGGAGCGTGACCGATGGAATCGCAGAAGGCTTCGTAGCGTTCGATTTGAGGACGCTTTGCGTCGAAGAACTCCTTGGAGCGACCTTCGAGGCGTCGCTTTGAATCTTGCTTCTTCAAAATTCCACCGAGCAATCCTCCGTGCAATGGCGACCATGGAATAACTCCGAGTCCATAATGAAGCGCCGCCGGAATTACTTCTCGCTCGATATCGCGAGTGACTAAGTTATAAATAGATTGCTCTGACACTAGTCCCATGAAGTGGCGTGACTTTGCGGCTTCTTGAGCTTGGGCGATATGCCATCCGCCGAAGTTTGAACTTCCGACGTACAGAATCTTGCCTTGGGTGACCAGAACATCCATCGCCTGCCAGACTTCTTCCCACGGTGTTGAGCGATCGATATGGTGCATTTGGTAGAGGTCGATGTAATCAGTTTGCAGGCGCTTGAGGCTGGCATCGCAGGCGCGGCGAATGTTGAGGGCAGAGACCCCGCGGCGATTTGGCCAAGGATCCATTGGACCGAAGAGCTTCGTTGCTAGGACTACCTTCTCGCGGCGTCCCCTACCTTGGGCAAACCAGCGACCAATGATCTCTTCGGTGCGACCGTAGTTATCAATCCCGCCATATCTGTTGGCGGTATCGAAGAAATTAATCTCGTAGCCGAGCGCCGCATCCATGATTGCATGCGATGTGGCCTCATCCGTCTCTGGGCCAAAGTTCATTGTTCCCAAGCAGAGTTGGCTGACTGAGAGTCCCGAGCGACCTAGATTCTTAAATTTCATTTCAACGGCTCTTTTCTGGATCAGAGGTAGGAGTCCACATTATTGCCTCTTTGCCTCGTGCGGGAGATACTTCCTGCATGCCAAAAGTGATCTGGGGAACTGAGCCAGAGGACCATGACTATCCCGCCGCACAGTCCTACCTCTCTTTGCTTACAGATGCCGATGAAATCGCCCGCATTGTCGATTCCCTCAAAGCGGCCACGATCGAACTTGTTAAAGCCAAAGATGTAATCCGCGCATCTGGACTACCGCTTCTTGATCGCAGTAATTTTCATGTGAAGCGGGATCTCAAGAAGATTGTGGATAAGAAAGTACTCTCCCCTATCTTGTTAGTAAGAGGAGATGGGGCCCATCATCTGAATCTCACGATTGCTGATGGTTATCACAGAGCCTGTGCTGTTTATTGGAACAATGAAGATGACTTTATCCATGCACGCATAGCAAGTTGGTCATCTCAATGAGACTTCGCCCTTCTAAGAAGTCACAAGAGACTTCTATCGGGGCTGCTGCAGTTATTGCAGCCGGACGTACTCAATTAGAACTCGCACTCAAAGAGGATGTCAGTCGCCAAGAGCTTCTAAATCGCTATGATCGTTACGCGCAGGACTTATACGATGGCTTGAGCGCGGTCTATGCAGTCGATGCAATGTTCCCCGATCTAATTCGCATCATCACAGGGGTCCATCGCCAACGTATCCCGCAATTACGCCATCGCGATCAGATGTGCACTTTGCAACCCGATTGGTTTCAACAAAGTACCGCGATCGGTTACGTCGCATATGCAGATCTCTTCGCCAAGAATCTAGTTGGGGTCCGCTCCAAGATCGACTACCTCAAGGAGCTTGGAGTTACCTACCTGCACTTGATGCCACTGCTCACTCCTCGCCCTGGAAATAACGACGGTGGCTATGCCGTGATGGATTACCGTTCGGTTCGAAGCGACCTGGGAACTTTAGAAGATTTCAGTCGATTGGCCGAAGACCTTCATAACAACGGAATTTCGCTCACCATAGATCTGGTTCTCAATCACGTTGCCGCCGAGCACGAATGGGCAGTCAAGGCCCAAGCTGGTGATGCCAAGTACCGAGACTACTTCTACGTTTACAGTGATCGCACCGTTCCCGATGAGCTCGAAAAATCCTTGCCAGAGATCTTCCCAACCTTTGCGCCAGGCAACTTCACCTTCAATTCTGCAATGCAGGCCTGGGTCTGGACCACATTCAACGAGTGGCAGTGGGATGTTAACTGGAGCAATCCCAACGTCTTTATGGAGTATGTGGATGTCATCGGTTTCCTGGCTAACCAAGGTGTTGACTGTCTGCGCTTAGATGCGATCGCCTTTATCTGGAAGCGCATGGGAACCAACTGCCAGAACCAACCAGAGGTTCACTCCATCACCCAGGCGCTGCGAGCAGCGGCTCACATCATGGCGCCTTCGTTGATATTTAAAGCTGAGGCGATCGTGGGACCACGCGATGTGGTGCATTACTTAGGTCAAGGAGTGCATGCCGGCAAGGTTTCGGATCTGGCGTATCACAATAGCCTCATGGTGCAGATCTGGTCGGCGCTGGCAGCACGCGATGGGCGTTTGCTTTCGTATGCGCTGAATAATTTTGCTGCGATTCCAACAACCTCTGCCTGGGCAACGTATCTGCGGTGCCACGACGACATTGGTTGGGCGATAGATGATGCAGATGCGGCTGCGATTGGTATCTCGGGACCAGCGCACCGTTCCTTCTTGGCAGACTATTATGCAAATGAATTTGTAGGTTCATTTGCACGTGGAGTGCATTTCCAAGCTAATGCCGAGACCGGTGATCGTCGCACATCGGGTTCTGCCGCAAGTTTGGCGGGAGTGGAAGCGGCGCTCGAATCTGGTGATAAGGCAGAACTCGAGCTTGCGATTTCCAGGTTGATCGCCTCCTACGCAATTGTCTTTGGATTCGGAGGTCTACCGCTGCTCTACATGGGAGATGAACTGGGTCTGATCAACGATCGCAGCTTCCTCGATGATCCAACCAAGGCCGATGACAATCGTTGGATACATCGCCCTGCCATGAATTGGGATCTGGTTAAAAATGCGCGTAACGGTAAAGGTGCGGAAGGGACGATCCTCGGTGCATTCAAATCGCTCGTGCGTGCACGGCAAGAACTCGCCTCATTACACGCAGCAACACCAACCTCGATATCGACCGCGGCAAATGGTGCCGTGCTGATATTCCGACGCGTGCATGCTGCTGGCAATCTCGTTGAAATATTCAATCTCAGTGAGACAACCCACTACGTAGATAGCTATGGCGTCTTTGAAGAGAATATGTATAACCATATTTCACAATCTGAGATGAGCTTCTACGGACTGGTACCGATCCCACCGTATGCCGCCTGGTGGTTGAGCGCCAAAAAGTAGTTCACGGAAGTTCTTAGGCTCCAAGCCCCGCCCTCGAAATTCCCTTGTGCTATCGTGCAATGGTGATTGAAGCTTCAACAACAAATTCGATATCTCCTCGTTACAAGTGGGTCGCTCTTACCAATACAACTCTTGGTATTTTTATGGCGACGATCAACTCTTCTATTATCTTGATCTCACTACCCGCGATTTTTCGCGGAGTAGGAATCAATCCGCTCTCCCCCGGCAATGTGGGGTATCTCCTCTGGTTGCTACAGGGCTACATGTTGGTTACAGCAGTACTCGTCATCAGCCTGGGTCGCATCGGAGATATCTTCGGGCGTGTACGCATCTACAACCTAGGTTTCTTGGTCTTTTCAATCGCCTCGATCTTGCTGGCGCTTGATCCATACCATGCAAGCAAAGGCGCCTTGTGGCTCGTTATTTGGCGCTTGGTGCAAGGCGTGGGCGGCGCAATGTTGTTTGCTAACTCCTCAGCCATCATCGCCGACGCATTCCCAGTTGAACAACGCGGTCTTGCTATTGGAATCAACCAGGTCGCTGCAATCGGTGGCTCCTTTATCGGGTTGATTGCGGGTGGATTGCTATCCATCGGTGATTGGCGCCTGGTCTTCTGGGTATCTGTGCCCTTCGGGTTCTTTGGAACGGTCTGGGGCTACATCAGTCTCAAGGACAACGGCAAGAGAGCTCACGCCACAATCGATTGGTGGGGCAACCTCACCTTTGCACTCGGCCTTACCTCTCTCTTGGTCGGCATGGTCTATGGAATTCAGCCGTACCACACATCATCGATGGGGTGGTTTGCACCGAAAGTGATTGTCTGTTTTGTGCTTGCCGTTATCTTCTTGATCGCCTTCTTCACGATCGAGGTAAAAGTTAAGCACCCAATGTTTAACCTGCATCTATTTAAGATCCGGGCCTTTGCGATGGGATCAGCTGCAGGCTTGTTAGCTGCTACTGCACGTGGTGGTCTGCAATTCATGTTGATCATCTGGTTGCAAGGAATCTGGCTTCCTATTCATGGCTATGCCTATGACGCGACACCGCTCTGGGCTGGTATCTACCTCTTGCCTCTCACTATGGGCTTCCTGCTGGCGGGTCCAGTAAGTGGCTGGATCTCCGATCGCCATGGCGCGCGCATACTTTCCACAGTAGGAATGTTGTTGTTCGGTGGAAGCTTTGTTGGTCTGCTGCTTGTACCAACCAATTTCCATTATCTCTGGTTTGCACTGCTCGTCTTGCTTAACGGCATTGGTGGTGGAATGTTCTCGGCTCCTAATGCGACTGCTGTGATGAACAGTGTTCCGGCGGAGAGTCGTGGAGCAGCTGCAGGTATCCAAGCTGCCTTCATGAATTCCGGAATGGTTCTCTCTATTGGAATCTTCTTCTCGCTCATGATCGTTGGACTTAGCCATGCGCTTCCAAGTTCTATGTACGCCGGGTTAACAGCAAATGGAGTATCTGCCGCGCAGGCACATCAGATTGCCAATTTGCCAGTGGTAGGAAGTCTCTTCGCATCATTCCTGGGATACAACCCACTTCAGAGTTTGCTGGGAAGTCAGGCCGCTACTCATGTGACGAATGCACAGTGGTCCACTCTCACAGGAAAGCATTTCTTTCCTAACTTAATCTCACAACCTTTCCATCACGGCCTTGTAATTGTCTTCTCAATGGCACTTGCAATGGCGTTGGTGGGTGCGGTCTTCAGCGCGTTGCGCGGCTCACGTTACCTCCACGACGTACATGGCAAGGCTTAAGAAGTAACTGTTCTATCCTTAAGGCATGTCCGAGTTAACGATCGATCTAGTTAAAGCACGCTGGAACGAGGTTCTAGATGCTGTACTCGACGTCGATCGTATTGCGTGGCTGGCATTCTTTGATGCGCGGATCGCATCTGTCGATTCAAATGTCATCACCATCAATTTCGCAGATCCGCAAAAATTTAGCGGCGATCACAATTTTTCGATGGCCAGGAATCCACGCCACCTAGCCTTGCTGCATGAAAAGATCGCGGAAGTCTTTGGGCAACCCCTTGAGGTACGCGAAGTATGAAGCGGCGCATCATTCTGCTTGCGTTGGCGCTTTCCATGGTCTCCAACCTAGCCTCCGCAACCACATCCTCACTCACCACAATTCCTACCCCCGACGCGCCCGTACCGCATACCGCTGCGCCATCAACTGCGCCTACGACAAGCACGCCGGTACTCACAACGACCAAGATCGATGCCCTGGGACCTGGAGCTCGTATCCATGGAATGGATATCAGCTATTACCAACACCCCGGCAATTCGACGATTGATTTCAAGAAGATGTATGCAGCTGGAATTCGCTTTGTGATCATTAAAGGCGGAGATACCGAAGATGCTTACGATGCTCAGGCCGTGAAATATATGATCCCTGATCGCAAGGCAGCGCAGGCAGCAAACCTCTACACCTCTTTTTATTACTACGCCTATCTTCCAAATGTAAGTGATCAGGCAACGATTATTAAAGATGCTAAGGCACAGGCCCAGAAGGTGATCTGGCGTATTGCCTCACTTGGAGGATATGGAACTCACGATCTGCCAGTTGCGCTCGATCTAGAAAATAACTGCACTTTGTTCACCGCAACGGGATGCAGTCACTATGCCTCACCTGCAAATGTGACGCTGTGGGCGACTACTTGGCTTGGTGCGGTTGCTGCAGCTACCAATCGCAAACCATTTGTTTATAGCTACCCACAATTTCTTGAAAATGCGATGGCCCGATCAGTAACGCTGCGCCAATATCCACTCTGGTTAGCGCATTACTCGGTTGATCCCTCGGTGACCACAAATCAACCCAACGCCAAGCAGGTTGGTTGTTATGCCGACTCCTGG
>Ga0208109_1000505_pt1 | contig 10313 bp, 16 predicted proteins | sample CryBogCBH18Jul08_FD_184594 | JGI IMG/M metagenome (GOLD analysis project Ga0208109, IMG submission 184594) | Freshwater microbial communities from Crystal Bog, Wisconsin, USA - CBH18Jul08 (SPAdes) (version 2) | ecosystem: Environmental > Aquatic > Freshwater > Lake | place: Crystal Bog...
CATAGGTAAGATCAATCTGCTCAGCAATGGGCGCGGCGTTGGCACTCATTGAACTGCAAGTCTTTGGCTTAATCTTCTCATCATGTCACTGATATGCTCAGCGCTGGATTTTGGCTTATCTTCCTGCTGACCTTGGAGATATAGCTTGAGCATCCGATTTAAGGCGGTCTGGGTGAACTCATCCATTAGTACGGTGAGATATTGAATATCTCTTTGAGCTTTCGCATCCGTTGGCAATAGATGCTTTTCGTGGTGCTGGGATAACTCTAATTTGATATTGCTGGAAAGCGTTTGTAATTCGGCTTTTGCATCTTCATAAGTCATTGGGCTTTGGATTGTCATAGTGTTGCTCCTTGGTTTTTTATGGCTCTAAGTGGGCTAATGCTGCATCGGAAAATTGATGGATCACCGCAATATCTACATCAATGCCATAGTGCTTCTTGGTTTGCTTGATGATGTCTTTATCTGCGAGATATAACTGTTTTTTGGTGAGCGCCGTAAAGTATTGCCAAATCACTTCCCATTCTTGCAAGTTGATTACATCCATCTTTCGCTTATCGAGCTTCATCAAAAGTAACTCACGCTCGCACCGTTCTTTCTTGGCACGCTCCTGCATTAAATCTAAATCCTGCTCACCATTGGTAAAGGTAGCGACATGGCCAGCCGCGATGGATCTCTGCCTATCCATATACGCTCTGGCAATATCATCTAGCGCCATGGTTTTGTAATCGAGTGCGAGCTTTTTCATCTGCTCGGCGGCGGAGGCTTTCTTAATCCCTAAATGGGTAGCTATTTGCTGGAGGCTGGGCATTAATCGTATGCCCCGTCACCCGACAAAGAATATGAGCGATTTTCGCGGTCTCTAGCACCCACGGTCGATCCCCCCGAAAGGTACCTTTTTACTTTTGGAAAGTTATTACTCATTACTATCATCCTCAGGCTCGCTACTGGGCTGGGTGTGCCGAGTTAAATCAGGGAGCATGGCCTTGGCTTTGAGTAAGAGATCAAGATACGCCTCCACCCATCGCGGTACCCTGCCAGCCTTTGACCATGTGCTAATCGTGCCGGTGTTCATATCCATAAAGCGCATGAACTCTGTTTTCTTAATCCCTAGTGCTTTAAGTTGCTGGGAGAATTTATCGTATTCCATGCTCTATCCTTTTCTTGTCCGTACTGCCTATGGGCAGTATAAATCTAAATACAGTAAAACTACATACTTTCATACTTAATACCCTTAAATAACTATATTTCTTGTTTGACATAACGCCAGTTATGCGCAGATAATAATCACCCGCTAAGCCATATAGAATATAGGTTTGTCATGTTCTAATGTAGTTATCTTGCATTATTTATGCTTATTCATGTAGTTTATTAGTATCTGTTTGTTGTATCACCGCAACGCATTACCCTGCTCATGCCTCTGCTCCATAGGTGGCATATAGATTGAACGGCTCGCTCAACAAGTGCGCTCTGATCCCATGCTGGTAGGTTTGCGCTGTTTGCCAATCAGTTGAAGATGGTCTGCTGTTTCCGCATTGGACTAAATCAAGGGAGTTATCCGCTTGAATGACGGTATCAATCTGTTTTAAGTAGATAACCCTAAGAAAGTCCCTAGCCTTGGCAATCTCCGCAACAAACCATTCTGTCTCGATATAAGGCCTCATGACAACACATCCCTGCTCTGGATCAAAATAGTGAATGGTGTACGGCGCTAGATAAGCAATTGGAGAATGGAGCGTTTTTAAGACGGGGATAATTTTGGCTTTATTGGCTTTGAGAATCGGTAGCCATTTTTCATAATCCAGTCCGCGCCCAAATACTTGCACCAATCCATCTTCGGAAAGTTGCAAGCATAGGCCGGCCATCTTCGCGCCTCGTACGATTTGAAGCGCATCCATTAAAACGCTTCTCCAGCAAAATGATCCCCAGAAAACCCTTCTTTCGTTGGGCTTGGGGGTGTTTTATCCGCAACACCGCCACAAGCCTTATAGAATATGGGTTTTTCTGTTGCGGAAGGTGTTTTGTGTTGCGGCACTCCCGCAACGCTTTTCCCTATATGTTCATTGGCTTGTGGCGTGTGGCGGGAGATTTTGGGGGTAAGCCCAGAAGGAATAGTATTTGTGTACCTTTCCCAGATTTCGGTAAATTGCTGTAGCTCGAATCCTTTTGGTGTTCCCATTCCAATTCTTACTGTTTTGGAGATGATCCCGTACCCTCTCAATAGACCCGATAATTGTTTTGGGCTTATCTCTCTGCCTCGGTTATAAGTTTTCCATGCCGCTTCCTCGTCAGCACATAAGCCAAGAATTAACTCTGCCGATGAAATTCTATCGGTAGCCTTATGCTCAAAAACGGCTCGAATATCCTCCAGTAATTCAGTTTTAAAACTCTTTGTATCTTGTTTGTTGGAAAGTTTAACGGCGGTCAATCTTGCCAATTCCGGCCACTTTCCGCCTGCTAAATCAGCAATCGCTAGTAATCCCTCCCAGTTATCTTGCTCTCGGTCTGAGAGTGTCTCTGGTAATACTGGGCTGGCATGCTCAATATCGAAACGGTGATCCGATGCCCATCTTAAAATCTTTTGCCGAATTGGTTTAAAGACTGCATCGTCTTTTGCCCTTAATCGCTCAATCGTTTCACTTGGTAGCTTACGGCGCAATTCCAGAATGATGGCTCTGCTGGTAATCGTATCGTGTAGGTTTTTGTTTCCAATACCAGAGAGAGCTTTAGCCGCCCAAGTAGAAAACCGTACGGGATCAAAATTATCCCCCTCCACCCGCATAACAAACGCATTAGAGCGAGTATGACCTGAGTTAATAATCCCTCTCAAATCTTCGTTTTCACCCAAGAAGGTATCTGTCTCATCTATCAATAGGGTAGGTTGCCATGCCTCAATCGAGCGAAATAATGCCGGTGCGCTGATATTGGATGTAGGCAATGGATGAAAGCAAAGTTTGCCCAATAACTCCAGAAGTTTAGATTTTCCACAAGCCTTTTCGGGCGCGGTAATGATTGCAAGTGGCGCGACATGAATCGCATCCATTAAATAAGTCATAACGACCCATAAGGCAGTAGCATGACCCACCTCAGGCTGGCAAATTATGTATTGGTGAACCACATTGGCAATATCAGATAAAAGAGCTTCGCCATGGACTAACTCTGGCCATGGATCATCATCATTAAAAAAGTGGGATTGCTTGGATTGTTCAAAACTTTGCTTTTCTTTGACTGCACTATCCAAAATACTAACCCTGTCTATACCCAATTTTTTAGCTTCATTCTTACGCACCTTGTCATATTCAATGGCGCTTAATTTTGATAATCGCTCGATTACTTGGTCTTGTGTCTCGTTAGTTGCGTCTGGAATAGTGGGGGCTGGATCGCTATGCTCGATAACTGCTTCATGCACGCATGGTAGGCGCTCTATATCCTGTTTAGTTGCTAATGGGTGTAAGGCTAACCAATCGACTGCATCGCCCTTCTCAGGCAGTCCTAGTGCTTTTACATCAATCATTTTTGGAGTGCCACCCTTCAATAAGAGAATGGCCTGCACTTCCTCGGCATGCTTATATCCTGCTGGATCGTTATCCGGCCAAATTAAAACCATATCACCGCGTAAGGGGGAAAAATCTGCCTTGTCGTGACTGGTTGATCCGCCGCTAGTAGTGGCGCACAATCCCAACTTAATTAAAGAATCGGCGCATTTTTCACCCTCAACAAAATAGATTAAATCGGAATCTATTAGGGTATGCAATTTATAGAGTGGCTTTTTACCAGAGAATTCCGGCTCCTTTAATTCAAACTGCCCAGCATTAAAGCGCATAGGGAAAATCTTTTTCTCACCTGTAGCGGGATTGCTTAATCTGATCCTCCAGTAACTAGGCTCACCCTGCTCATTGGTGTATTCATGCAATGCCTCAGGCTTGAATCCCTGCTTAATATATCCCTGTGACAGTTTTCTAGCGCCTTCCTGTATTTGCTTTTTAGGGAGTTGGTTAATGGTTTGCATATTGTTCTTTCCATGCGCCTAGAGCTTTGCAGGCATCTATAAAGCGCATTGAGTATTTCAGTTGATGGAAGGCCAGTACATCGCCGCCTTTAGCTCCGCATGCCATACACGCGAAAGCGCCGGAGAATGGATGGATCCTTAGGCTGGGCTTGGTATCTTCATGGAATGGACAAATAGCATTTCTCCACGCGCCCGATCCAATCAGCTTTAAGTCCTGACTTTCGTAATAAGTAAGTGCTGGGGGTAGTTTGTCTTTGTCTAATGACATTTGCGCCCCTCTTTTTGGCTTTGCAGTTGCTTAAATACTTTTTGGTTGGCTGCCTGCCACGCATCCTCTAGCGTCAAGTGCTCTATTGCTAAGGAGAGCGTATTGATAACCCCGAATAAATACAGAAGACGGCTATCAGAGTTTGATCGGCATAATTCATCTAACTCAGCAACGATAGCGGGATCGTGAAATACCTCTGAGGCCGTTTTAAGGTGGCAAAGAATGAAGTTTTTTAATTCATCATTATTTGATAGTTGCACTTCATAACCGCCGAATTGAACTTTGATTGGATTATTCATGGGATAACCTCATCTTCGGCAAAAGCCAATCAGCGAGCTTTAAAGGGAGATAGCCATTTACGGCAAACCATATTAAAATTCTGGAATAGTTTGTTTTAAATTGCTCTGCCACAATCCCACCCTTGCCGGTGGGTTTTTGGTTTTTGGTTTTCATTATTTACCCGCCTCATATCCGGCTGGATCATTACAAAATTCTTGAAGCTCGGATTCTTTCCAGACCACTAGACGATTACCTAAAGCGATCCGCTTTGGAAACTTTCCTAAGTGTTCAAGCTGCGTAACTTTTGTTCTGGATAAACCCGTCTGACTGCTGACTTGCGGGAAGCGCAGTAGAGCGCTATTTGCTGGTTGATTCTGTTTCATGGTTCACCTATCTATCTTGATTAAGCTATGACTGCTAGCCGACAAGTGAACGGTAAATCTATACCCCTTATGCTTCAATGAATCCGCGATGATTAAATCAAAATCTCCATACCTCTTAACCGTTAGTGTGTACCTCTTAACGGCTGAGAGGTAAATTGGTCGGATTTTTTCTGCAATCTCTTACATATTGAGCGATCTTTCTTGGCGCATTGGAATCCTCCAGCTTGTAGTCTATACGGCGAGCCTCTTTCAATACTTTATCTTTAATGCGATCCGCTATATATGACGCCGATTTATCCAAAGAGAATGTTTTAACTTCATTTGATACAAACGACTTTAGAAGCTCTAATTTTCCCAGTCTTTTGTCTTTACTTATACCGGCGTTAATTTTGTTTGCTTCGCTCAAAATCCTTTTTGGATCGAATCTCATATCTAAGCATAGCGCTCCAATAGCTCTATTAGCCTCCGCATAATCCGCTAAAAAATATTCGGGATCGGAATTATTGGCAGATCGTTTTATCCCAAAATGACAGCATATAAAGCAAACTGCAACACCAGAAAAATTAGTGCCAGCCTTCCAGAATGGATGAACTCGATCTTCTTTTTTTAAATCTATTTCTTTTTGAAATTTTTGCATTTCAGTCTTAAAACTTCCATGCTTTTTATCTTGATTTAGATGGAGATCATAAAGATAGCTGAGGTCAATAAGTAAAGACAAAAATTCTATCGTCATCCTCTGGTATGGCTTTCCAAGCAAGCTCATTGGTTTATCCAAGAATTTACCTAAATCAAATTTTTTTAAAGTAAGCGCATCTGCTGGGGCTGCCTTATGAGAGTTGATTGCTTTGGCAATTACATCCCACCTAGCTTCCTCTGCCTTATTCAGAAATTCGGCGGCCTCGTCTGTAGTGGCAAGATAATGCTCTCTGATTACTCGTTTACTTTGATCTGTTGCCATGATTCCGCCTCGCATACCGCAATTAAGTAACTTGGCCAGCGCATTGCGGTAATGCGTTTTCGCTCCGTCGAGCTAGGCCAAGCTGCAAAAGGTTTTTGCTTTAACATTTAATGATGTTTTTCAGCGCTCTTTTTAGCAGCTCTTTCTGTCAGAATAAATTGCGCATCGGTAGCAATGGTATTTAATGCCCGAATGTTGGCAATAGCGCTACTAGCGCCCCATAGTAATTTAGCCACCTCGTAACCACTAAACTTTGAATCACTAGCCTCAGCATATCCACTCGCTAGCGCATCAAAAATATGCTCATTGTTTACTGACTGGCAGTCGGCATCCTCTGACATTCTCGCCATCCGCTTTAAATCTTCATCGCTTAGCTTTCTAGCTACTGCGTGATAAAGGCTTTCAAATAGACGGGAGGGGCTTACAAGGCGATCCGGTAAGTCGAGTGATAACTCGCTAGCATTAGCTGATAAATGCTCATGCCATGCTGCTTTATTAACTTCCTCGCTGATGCTGGTATTTTCTTTAAAATCAATCTTAGCCATAATACAAACTCCTTTTTTGTGTTTTGGTTAGCTGGGGGCTTGCTCTCGTACAGTAAACCCCAGCGCCTTTACTTGAAACCGTCAAGCCGGTATTTTTAAATCTTTATCCTGCTTTTAATTGAATAACTGGAGCATCTGCCTTTATTGCATCCAAGTAATTTGCCCAATCCTGCAACATTGCTTTGCGTTGCGGTAAATCTTCAAGGTGCTGCTCTCTGAAGTAGGCCGAATGGGTTTTACTTCCATTGATATGCGATAGCTGACGATGAATAAATCCCTCTTGATAACCTAAAGCCTTTAGTTGAGTGGCTGCCATAGCTCTAAATCCATGGACACTCATCTCATGCTTATATCCCATCCGGTATAGTGCTTGCAGGGGCGCAGTTTTATCCATGTAACCCCTTTTACCGCTTGAATGGAATACATACTTGCTGCCATTGGCCAGCTTTTTAAGGTGCTGGAGAATCTCTATCGCTTGTGCCGGTAGATCGACAATAAGCTCATAACTGCGCTGCTTAATGCGGCCTGTTGGAATTGTCCAGCGTTTTGCGTCAAAATCAAACTCATCCCATGTAGCCTCTAATAATTCCATCTTCCTGACAAATAGATAGGCAGAAAGTTGGAGCGCACGCTTGGCATACTCGCCCTTATAAGCATCTATATCTCTGAGCAATTGCGGGATTTTTGCCTTATCGACTGTAGGAAGGTGCTTGGTTTTGTTCACTTTGAAACCATCCTTAAACTTTGTATCTCGATAAATATTCCTCTCGCACAATCCCTCGGCCACCGCAAAACTGAAAATATCCCCACCGGTAATCCACAATTTACGATTCATTGAGTGAATACCTTTAGCCTCCAGCTTTCTATGTACCCTCATAAGGTCGGGGACTTTGATATGACTAATAGGCATGCGGCCTAGCGTTGGCAATAGATCGCGATCCAGTGATTTTCGTTTCTCTGTAATGGTTTTCTCAGTCTTTCCATCTTTCCATTTTTCAAACCATGCTTCAGAAACAGATTCAAAACGATTGTCATAAGCTGCTACCTTCTCGGCTTTCTGCCTGCGCCTGTCCTGCGCTGGATCAATGCCCTCTTTCCATAGTTTGCGTGCCTTGGTATGGGCTTCCCTAGCCTCTGCTAGGCTCATAATCGGATATACACCCAATGGCATGCTATTAGGTTTGCCAGCTATAGAGTAGCGATACCACCAATCGCTCTTACCGTTAGTATTGAAGTACAGCACAAGCCCGCCGCCGTCAGATTTAGAGATTCTTTTGAGTGGCAGCTCCTTCCTACTGTCGGCGAGAATTTTTCTTAATTCAGCATCCTGTAACTTATATAGCGCCATTAGGGACATTCCTCCACATCTTGTTTAGATGACTTTTTTAACTGTTTTTTGCACTTTTCACACGCTTTCTAATACAGTATTTACACACACTTTTCGTGATTTAGCTCATACTATCTCATTCGCTCTCATGTTGCCAATATTTCTTCTAAGCCTTATGAAATATAGCTTGTAGAGTTTCTTAAAACTTGAATGAGTGCGTTTACAAAAGAAGCAAAATGGGCTAAGCTAGAGGAATGATTGAATTTCTAAGTAATTGATTTATATAAGTATTTTTTAGATAATTTCTAGCTTTTGAGATTTACACTCATTTTTACACTCACTTTTAAGAAGTGATCCCCTCGAATACTCTGGTTTAATTCTTTTGCTTTAATGTTGCTTTCCTGCGACGGCTATCAGCCGCTAATCAATTTGGAGCGATCCAATAGCGCAGGGAATAGCCGATCACAATCAGGCTAACGGCAATTAAAAGGGTTTTAAGTGTTCTAGCAATCCCATTTTGTTTGCTATCTGCTACAGGATGCAGTTGATATGCTTCTTGCTCAGGCGCTGGTTGATCCAATCTTTTGCGGTAACTGAGGCCAGTACCAGATAAGCCAAGATTGCCAGTTACCTTATTGCCCTTGATATTTATATCTGCGCCTCTCACCCCTAGCGATACGCTGATACCTGACTTACTGACATTCAGACGAATCAGTTTAGAGAGTGGAAAGCGCTTTTGGAATCTAAAGCCCATCTATGCCGCCTCTAATCTCCATGGTGCTTCTTCATATCCAGCAAGGTAATGAATAGCGCTGGAGCGCATTTTCTGAATCAAGGTATAGGCTAGCGTACTTTCCCAATCCGGTAGCCCATTGCATTGATATTCTAGGCAATCCAATCCTTTCAGAATCACAATGGCTGGGGTTATCTTGTAGCTAAATTGATATTGATAATCGTCGCTGGGCGCGAAAGCATCATATCTATGGTTTATGGCCTCCACATTGGCAGTATGTAAAACTCCAGCCAATCTACCCGCCTCCTTAGCGAATGAATAAGCCGCTCTAGGATTGCCATAGTAGGCCGTTACATCCTTCATTTCTGCCCACGATACCAATAGATTGATATGGGCATCCGATACGATAAAAGCGCTCATTGAATCACCTCGCTAGGTTTAACTCATTATGGTTTTTAATAGTGTATAGCACTACCTTGGCATTGCTGGAGTTTCACACGATGCGGTAATCCCAAAACTACATTTTTATGCTGCTTGTTGGAAACCATCGGTTATTAGATGATTAACTATAGGTCTTTGATACCCATAAGGGGGTTACCAGTCAGCTCCTTTTTATAGAGGGGGAGTTGCTACCCTTATAACTCCGAAAGTAGCCTGACCCTTGGGGTAACCATGGGATGTTTGCCTACCCCTACCCCTAAAATTTTCCCAATATTAAAAAGGGGTAAAGCAATCCTAAAGCCGGATTTATATAGCTGGGGTAATTTCATTAAGAACGGTGGCCATGAATTCGGTTATATCAGTTTCAGATATGGCGGTCAGCGCTTGATAGATAACCTCATCCAAATACTCCACATTTATCTCTGCATCGTATTCCGTACTCATCAAGTGGCGAATTTTCTCCGGCATCGCAAGATACTCCGCTTTCATTGCCATGACTTTATTTATAGCCCTATCCTCAATGGGCTGAGATAACACCAATTCGCCACGCTCTATAGCTATCTCAATCTCTAATAGCTGTCGTTGTAGGTTTTCTTTAAGTGTTCGCTCGAAGGTGAGATCAATCACCTCCCCAGTAGCGGCCTTGGCTTTCATTGAACTGCGAATCGTTGGCACAATCTTCTTATCATGTCATCGATATGCTCGGCGCTGGATTTTGGCTTATCTTCTTGCTGACCTTGTAGATAGAGTTTAAGCATCCGATTTAAAGCGGCCTGAGTAAACTCATCCAGTAGCGCGGTGAGATATTCAATATCCCTTTGGGTTTTCGTCTGGGATAACCTTGATTTGATGTGGCCGGAAAGTGCTTGTATTTCGTCTTTAGCTTGCTCGAAGGTAATTGGGTTATCTGTCTGCATGGTGTCGCTCCTTGGTTGTTTAAGGCTCTAAGTGGGCTAATGCTTCATCGGTAAAGCGGCGAATAATGGCAATATCTAAACCAATTCCATACCGCTTTTTGGTTTGCTTGATGATTTCTTTATCTGCGAGATACAGTTGCTTTTTGATGTTCGCATCCCAATAGCTCCATATCAATTCATGCTGGGAGATATTCAAAACCTCCAGCTTTCGCTTATCGAGCTTTATTTGCAGTAACTCACGCTCGCATCGTTCTTTCTTGGCACGCTCCTGCATTAAATCTAAATCCTGCTCACCATTGGTAAAGGTAGCGACATGGCCAGCCGCGATGGATCTCTGCCTTTCCATATACGCTCTGGCAATATCATCTAGCGCCATGGTTTTGTAATCGAGTGCGAGCTTTTTCATCTGCTCGGCGGCGGAGGCTTTCTTAATCCCTAAATGGGTAGCTATTT
>Ga0208109_1000527_pt1 | contig 9971 bp, 8 predicted proteins | sample CryBogCBH18Jul08_FD_184594 | JGI IMG/M metagenome (GOLD analysis project Ga0208109, IMG submission 184594) | Freshwater microbial communities from Crystal Bog, Wisconsin, USA - CBH18Jul08 (SPAdes) (version 2) | ecosystem: Environmental > Aquatic > Freshwater > Lake | place: Crystal Bog, Wisconsin...
TGCGAGGCGATAATTCCCTCTTTATCAAAGGCCTTGTTGTAGCTAGCTATTAAACGGCCTTGACCAACAGAGGCCGCTGCTTGTTGGGTTGCGAGATCTTTAGGTCGAACCGTTAAACCAAGTGGCGCTAAGCCAGCGGCGATTGCTCCAGATGAGACAAGCACAACTTCCGCGCCACGTGCGCGTAGTTGAGCGATGACACTGACGAGTGATTCAACTGCGCTCTCATCTAGCGCATGTCCTGCACTTCCCGTTAACGTGGAAGATCCAACTTTAATTACTACTCTCTTGGCGTTGGTAACAGCAAGACGAGACATGAACTACTCCGTGATCCTTGGATTCTTAGGATCGGAAATCTTGTTCTCCCATTGCATCGCGATTTCATCTTCCGAAAGTTCGTCAACGTCATCTTCGATATAACGACCGGCCCATGGTGATTCCAAACGGAGATCTGTTCCACGTGGGCTAGCGAGCAATTCTGCTCCAGCCTCAATGGAAGGCTCCCAATCGAAGATAACTGCCTTATCCCCTGTTCCGATACGAACCTCGGACTTAGGACGAGCGCCCTTCTTAAACAACTCTTTCTCAACGCCCAGTGCGGCTAAGCGATCTGCAAGGTAACCAACGGCTTCTGCGTTACCGAAATCTGTTTGGCGAACAAAGCGCTCTGGCTTTTCACCTGTAACGGTGAATGATCCATCTTCGTTCTTAACAACTTTAAATCCATTGTCATTAACAGCAAGTGGGCGCAGAACAATGCGGGTCTTAACTTCCTTCGCCTTATTGCGGCGCTCCTCTTGAATGATGCGAGCCATTGCGTAATTCAATTCGGTGAGACCAAGGCGGGCTGCTGCAGAGACCTGATAGACCTCATAGCCTCGGGCTTCGAAGAGAGGTTGAACCATATCCGCCATAGCTTTTCCATCAGGAAGATCAATCTTATTAAGGGCGATGATGCGAGGACGCTCGGAGAGTCCACCGTAATGTGAAAGTTCTTCTTCAATAATGTCGAAGTCGCGAACCGGATCGCGGTCGGTTTCTAGAGTTCCGCAGTCAAGAACATGTACAAGAGCTGCGCAGCGCTCTACGTGACGAAGGAATTCAAGACCAAGACCCTTGCCTTGTGAAGCTCCAGGAATAAGTCCAGGAACATCTGCAACGGTGAAGCGAGTATCTCCAGCTTGGACGACTCCTAGGTTTGGAACCAAAGTGGTAAATGGATAGTCAGCAATCTTTGGACGAGCGGCAGAGATCGATGCGATCAATGAAGACTTACCTGCACTCGGAAAACCGATGAGACCAATATCTGCAACGCTCTTAAGTTCAAGGATGAGTGTGCGAGATTCGCCCTCTTCACCTTTAAGTGCGAAACCTGGAGCGCGACGTTTGCGCGATGCTAATCCAGCATTACCAAGTCCACCCTTACCACCTTGGGCAGCAACGAAACGAGTTCCTGCGCCAACAAGGTCAGCTAAAACATTGCCATCGGTATCTTTCACAACTGTTCCATTGGGAACAGACATGATGAGATCGCCACCTTCTCCACCATTGCAGTAATCGCCATAACCTGGGCGACCGTTACCTGCCTTGCGGTGAGGTGAGTGATGAAAATCCAAAAGAGTTGTTACGTTGTCATCAACAACGAGAATGATGTCTCCACCACGACCACCGTTACCGCCATCTGGGCCACCGAGTGGAACGAACTTTTCGCGGTGAATGGATACGCAACCATCTCCACCGCTACCAGCGGATGCATGGAGAGTTACGCGATCGACGAATGTAGCCACGTACACACCTCCACTTCCTTTTTATTTTAATTCTCGAAAATCGTAATCCCTGAAAAATAAAAGCGGGCCCGCAGTCGCGGACCCGCCAATGTTATGGTGCGCGAGTTAGGCGACAGGAACAACCGGAACGATATTTACAACCTTACGTCCACGTGCCTTACCGAACTCAACTGCGCCTGCAGCCAATGCGAACAATGTGTCATCTTTTCCGATGCCAACATTCTTGCCTGGGTGGAAAACTGTTCCGCGTTGGCGAACCAAGATCTCGCCGCTCTTTACAACCTGTCCACCAAAACGCTTGATGCCGAGGTACTGAGCATTTGAATCGCGACCGTTACGAGTGGAGGAGACTCCCTTTTTACTTGCCATCTCTTACTCGCCTCCTTTAGTTGTTAATCGCGGTGATTTTTACCCGCGTGAGTTGGGAACGGAAACCTGAACGACGGCGGTAGCCAGTCTTGTTCTTGTAGCGAAGGATGTCGATCTTTGGACCCTTGGTCTCTTCGATGATCTCGCCTGTTACCTTGGTTGCAGCCAAAGTCTTTGCATCTGTTGTGATCTTTGCGCCATCAACAAGAAGAAGAGCCGGGAAATTGACCGATGCGCCTACGGCAGCATCAATACGATCCACGGTAATCGTGTCGCCAACAGCAACCTTCTCCTGACGGCCGCCAGCTTTAACAATCGCGTACACGGTGAACTCCTTCTAATGTGTTGAACAGGGTAAAACAAAAGCCTCTTATGGGCAGGGGATTAGGGTACGGATCCCAGGGGGTTGGGGTCAAACTGGGCTGATTACGCCCGTGCTGACCGCCCGGCGACGCTTGCGCGGAGCCTGACCGTTGGGACGTGATTCCGAGGCTTCGGAAGGGCTTGAAGCAGGCTCCTTTGCTGCCTCTGGGGCAACAGGGGTCTCTTCTTCCACTTCTTCAGGCTCAGATTCGCGCTCGCTCGATGGAACGTAGCGTTGATCCATATCCTTATCGAGAGCGACCTTGCGGACCGGTTCTGAATGGATGTGAATTCCTCGTCCGCCGCATGATTCGCAGGTGGTCGAGAAGGCTTCGATGAGTCCTTGTCCGACGCGCTTGCGGGTCATCTGGACCAGACCGAGTGAGGTGACTTCAGCCACCTGGTGCTTAGTGCGATCGCGACCGAGGCATTCGACGAGACGACGCAGAACTTGATCACGGTTTGATTCCAAGGCCATATCAATGAAGTCAATGACGATGATTCCGCCCATATCGCGAAGACGCAATTGGCGAGCAATTTCTTCCGCTGCTTCGAGATTGTTCTTGGTGACGGTCTCTTCGAGATTTCCGCCCTTACCAACGAACTTTCCGGTGTTAACGTCGATGACGATCATGGCTTCAGTGCGATCGATGACGAGGGAGCCACCAGAAGGTAGGTACACCTTACGATCGAAAGCCTTAGCTAACTGCTCTTCAATTCGATTTTCGGCGAAGAGATCGCGCGAGCCTGACCACTTACCAATCTTTGCGGTGAGCTCTGGAGCAATGTGTCCAAGATAGTTGTTGATCTCATCCCAGGCTTCATCACCCTGAACGGTCATGCGATTGAAATCTTCATTGAAGATATCGCGAATAACGCGGACGGTGAGATCTGGTTCGCTATACAAAAGTGATGGGGCAGATGTCGAAGGATTTTCGGCTTTCTCCTGAATGTCATCCCATTGCGCTTTTAAGCGAATGACATCGCGCTCGAGCTCTTCTTCGCTTGCACCTTCAGAAGCGGTACGAACAATCACACCAGCTTCTTCTGGAATCAGATTCTTCAAAATTGATTTCAAGCGGCTGCGCTCTTGATCAGGAAGTCGGCGACTAATACCGCTCATCGCTCCCCCAGGTACATAAACCAAGTAGCGGCCAGGAAGAGAGATCTGCGAAGTTAATCGCGCACCCTTTTGACCGATTGGATCCTTAGTTACTTGTACGAGAACTGATTGCCCTGTCTTGAGAACATGCTCGATCTTGCGGGTCTGACCCTCTGCAATTCCTGCAGCATCCCAATTAACTTCGCCGGCGTAGAGAACAGCGTTACGACCCTTGCCGATATCAACGAATGCGGCCTCCATAGATGGGAGAACATTCTGAACGCGGCCTAGATAGACGTTGCCGACATAAGAAATATTGCTGTTTCGATTTACATAGTGCTCGACCATGATCTTGTCTTCAAGGACGGCGATCTGTGTGCGATCACCCGTCTGGCGAACCAACATTTCGCGATCAACATTTTCGCGGCGGGCTAAGAACTCTTGTTCGGTGATGATGGTTCCACGGCGACGCGTGAAATCGCGTGGTGCGCGATCATCACGATCACGACGGTCACGGTCACGATTGTTACGGCCGCGGTCACGATCACGATCACGATCACGATTGTTACGTGATGGACGTTCGGTGCGAGTTGGTGTGCTCTCACGTGGTGGACGAACCTTGACAACAGTTACGACACCATCTTCATCAACGCTCTCACCTGGCTCGACGCCTTCACCCTTTGCACGGCGGCGACGGCGACGGCGATGTGTTGTGCCATCTGCATTCAGAACATCTTCTTCGCCATCGAGTGAATCTGGATCTAGTGCATCACCATCTTCATTGAGGGTGGTCTCGCTATTTGAATCTTCATTTGGACGACGACGTCCGCGACCTCCGCGGCGACGACGACGTTGTGCCTGCTCGTCACTCTCCCCCGCTGGTGTAGCTGGTTCTGCTTCAGCCTCGGCAACCGCAGCCTTTGGGGCGCGCGCCTTCTTTGGCGGTGCAACCTCAATAGGTGCCTCTTGGAATAGTGGAACTGGAACCGGAGTGGTGGCTTTCTTCACCTTTGCGGGTGCTACAGCCTCGGTTGGAACCTCGGCGACCGCCTTCTTGGCTCGCTTTGCGACGGGTTTAGTAACTACCGCATCACTTTCTGGGGTTGGAGTTGGTTCTACTGAACCTTCACTCTTGGTCGCAGCGGGTTTAGCCGCGCGCTTACGCGATTTCTTTGGCTCTGGCGCCATAAAACAAATCCTCTTCTACATAAAGCTCGTAAAAACCTGACATTAAAAATTAAAATCTCGGGATTTCGGGATCTTCGCGGCGGACGATTCGCGCTGAAGGACTGAAATCTTGGTTTAAGTATCGCAGATCAGCCCCTGATCGCCAATTTGACGCTACCGAGAGCGCAAATGAACATTCTGGAGCAGGCCAAAGCCGATCAACGTGGCAAACATCGAAGAGCCGCCATACGAGATGAAAGGCAACGGCACCCCGGTCATCGGCATCAGCCCCATGGACATACCTATGTTTTCAAAGGTTTGCAGGGCAAACCAGGCGATGACCCCAACGCAGACCAGACGTCCGAAGAGATCATCTGTTCTTTGCGCGATTAAAAAGGCCCTCCAGAAAAAGAGCCCGAAGAATAAGAGCATCAAGCCCGATCCAAGGAATCCAGTCTCTTCTCCAGCGACAGTAAAAATAAAGTCAGTCTGTTGTTCTGGAACAAACCGTCCATTTGTTTGTGGCCCATGGAAGAGTCCACGACCAAGCACTCCCCCAGAACCAATCGTGATACGTGCTTGGCGCAATTGATAGCCGCTCTGTTGCGGATCAGCGCTTGGATCCACGAATGATTGCAAACGCTTAATTTGGTACTGACTAACTACTCCCGCCTTCACCGCAACAAAGCCACCGAGTACCGCGATCAATAACAATCCAATTACCCAACGGGTTGGAGCACCAGATACCGCGATCATGATCACGATAGCTGCACTGATGATAAGAGTCGTTCCCAAATCGGGTTGAAGCATGATTAAAAGAATTGGAACTGCAGCGACTCCGAGTGACTTTAAGACGTCTTTGTCGGAAGGATCGGAACCAATTCCATTTCGCTCCGCGAGAACCATCGAGATTCCCAAGATGATTGAAATCTTTGCAAGCTCTGCTGGCTGAATCTGAAAGCCACCTGGCAAGGCGATCCAAGCCTTTGCACCATTTACGGTTGATCCAACGCCTGGAGTTAAAACCGCAAGAAGACCAAGTACTCCAAGGCCCCACACGATAGGTGTGTATGCGCGAAGAAGGCGGTAATCAATCAATGTAATTCCATATGCCATCGCTAATCCGATGCAGATGTTGATGACATGACGCTTCAGGTAATACTGAGGATCTAAATGTTGGGATGCAAACCAACTCTTAGTCGCTGCATAAACAAGGACTGTTCCAAACGCTAGTAATCCAACTGCCGCAAAGGTAAGCCACCTGTCATAGCCTGAAATGTTTCGCATCAAACGATGAGAGCGCGTTGCTGGACGGTACGTGGTCATGGCTTCTTCACTGCCGCATTCTTTACATCAATAACCGGAAGGCTCGTTGGCGGCTTCCCATCTGGGAAGACTGAATTCTTGGGATCAACGGTATTCCCGGTGACTCCAAAGAGAGCGTTATAGATCTCTTTAACTCCGACAGCAGATGTTGAAGCGCCGTAACCGCCCTGGCTCACCATCATGACAACAGCGTATTCGGGTTTGTTTGATGGGGCATAAGAAGCAAACCACGAGGTTGGATCCTTGGCAGTTCCATTGGAGTTCCTGCCCTGCACCTGACCCGTACCGGTCTTTCCGCTTACCTGGATTGGATAGTTTCCAAAGACTCCCGACGCCGTTCCCGATACTGCCACGGCGCGAAGGGCGCCATGCAAGAAGTCGAGGGTGCTAGAGGAAGCTGGAATAGTGCCGTTCACCGCTGGCTTAATATCTTGAACGAGAGAACCATCCGGCTTCACGATTGCCCGCGCGACTTCTGGCTTATAAAGGGTTCCACCATTCGCAACAGCTGCGTATGCAACGGTCATCTGCAATGGAGTCATCAGAACGTCACCCTGTCCAATGGCGAAGTTGATGGCGTCACCCGCACGAATCACATATCCATCGGTGCAATCTTCCTTGGCCACTGCGATCAAAAATGGCGTTAGGTCAGATGGCTTTGCCCGCTTCGTGTAATTGCAATAGAAATTCTTATTCGCTTTGTAATAGGCCAACTTCCAGGTGCGATCAGGTAGTCGACCGGATGCCTCTGAAGGGAGATCAATTCCAGTTGGCTTGCCAACTCCAAATGCTGCAGCGTTGTTAAAGAAGTAATCATGTGGATTCTTCTTAGGAAAGAGACCGCCATCTTTCACCCATTGGTCATAACCAATCTGGTACCAGATGGTGTCGCATGAAACTGCAATAGCAGTTTGCAAAGACATATTTCCCTGCACCTTGGTGTCGTCGTTGTGGAAAGTTTGATTACCGAATTTGGCAGAATAGGGACAGGCGTAATTTGCATTGAGGTTGTATCCAGCATGGGAGGCTGCAACAACTGAGAGGGCCTTGAATGCCGATGCAGGTGCATAGGTTCCATCAATTGCACGAGAGAGAGCAGGGACACCATCTGCTTCGCTAAAGAGCGCTTGCGCTTGCGCAGTAGTTAGACCTTTTTGCCACATATTCGGGTCATATGTCGGATAGGAAGCCATCGAAAGAATTCGACCAGTATGGACATCCATCACAATGGCCGCTCCCGAATCGCCGCGATAGCCCTGGGCTCTCGCGCTTAAGACCGCATTTGCCAGCGCCTTTTCAGTTGCAGCCTGTAATTGAGCATTGATATTTGTAACAAGATTATCCCCTGCTACCGGTTGCGTCGTCGTAGAGGTGCTGGTGATGTTCTCGGTGCGATCCACGATGACGGTCTTGATTCCAGGAGATCCCTGCAAGAACCGGTCATACTCATATTCCAGACCGGTCTTACCCACTGTTTCATTGGGGTAATACTGCTTCGAAGTGTTTGCGAGATCTTGCGAGGTGACCGAACCTACATAACCAAGGATATGGGCGGCGTTCTCTCCCGCGAGTGATGGATAACTTCTGCTTGGAACCGGTGAGGCGCTAATTCCAGGAAAAATATCTGGGTTCTCAAGAATCTTGAGAGCTTGCGCCTCGGTCGCTTCCTTAGTTACTGGAACCGGTTGATACAACGTTCCATTCCAACAGCCCGCACGCTTTCCGACAGGCAATTCTCCACACAATCTGGTGCGAATATAGAGGTCTGAATATTTCACTCCGATAAGGGTTGCAACGCGATGGAGTACCGCGGTTCCTTGATCTGGCATCTTGCCAAGAGCGCTGCGATCCACGGTAATAACCATTCCAGGACGATCCATCGCCATGGGTAATCCGTTGTCATCAACGATTGCGCCACGCACTGCAGGGGTTACTACATCTCTACTCTGGATGTTGAGAGCTGCATTGTGGTACTTCAAACCTGCAGCAACTTGAAGATAGAAGAGTCGACCCAACATGGCCAGCATCAAGGAGAGCACAAGCACTTGAACCACAATGAGATTAAGACGAGAGCGTTGACTCATTAACGCTCCCTTGCCGTGAGTGAGTACTCACGGACGCGACCGAGAGTAGGCAGGAACATCGGGGTAAAAACAATTGTCCAGAGCGCGTTTCCTAAGACAACAATTAAATCGTGACTGAGCGAACCATTCTGCTCACCTAGAAGCGATCCAAAGAGCAGGTAAATCATCAGAGCAATACTTACTCCAACTGCAACAAAGAGCACGAAGGTCACGGGCGATGAGGTGAGATCCGCAATTGAGTCGCGATTAACTGCGAAGAGAAATGCAATACCTGTGAGAATCAAAGCCCACTGCCCAAATGGAGCGTTTGAAGTTGGTGAGAGATCTAAAACGATTCCCGAGAGGAACCCAGTTACGAGAGCGCCATTGTGGTCTTCAAGGGCGATAAGTGAGATGGCAACCGCCAAATAGAGAGAAAAGCCAGAGATTGGAAAGTGGATTAGCGAGACGGCTGATTCTTGAATGGTGAAGAGCACAAAGAAGAATGCGAGGGTTGAGACGATACGAAGCGCGCTCATCTATTTACTTCTTCTTTGTTGGCTGCGCCGAAGGAGTCGGGGTAGGTGATATCAAGGAAGATACTTGAGGTGTTGGCGCGGGGGTTACATAGACGGTCACCGTTGGGTTGGGTGATGGTTGAATCGGTCTACTTGGAGCAGTAGTCGGGGCACCCAAGATCACAGCAACGACTCCGAGGTCGTTCAGATTTGCGTAAGAGACCACGGTTGCGGTTTGAGTCAGAGATGCAGTCGAGTTATCGACTCCGACAACCGCTCCGACTGGCACGCCGGGCACGAAAGGACGATTTCCTTCTGAACCATTGGTTAGAAGTATGTCACCAGTCTTAATTGTTCCAGCAGGATCTAGGAGTACCAACGAATAAATAGTCGAACCCAAGCCCGAGAGAACACCAACGCTCTGACTTCGCGCAATGCGTACGCCTACGCGGAAACTTGGATCGCTGGTCAAGAGAACAATTGCCGAAGAGCTCGTGGTCGATTTAACAACACCGACGAGACCATTCTGAGAAATGACAGTCATATTTGGACGGATGCCACTTGCGCTACCAGCATCTATGGTGATGGTTTGCGAGAAGCTGGAAGCAGACCCGCGAGCGATAACGCGTGCAGCCGCGACTTTGTAATTCCCACGTCCTGCTAAATCCAGAACTGCTTTAAGTTGAGCGAGTTGCCCTTTGGTATCGGCTCCCATCGCAAGTTGTGCCTTGAGTTCTTTATTCAACGCAAGCTCTTGTTGAAGTTCGGCATTTGTCTTACCGAAATTCTTCACATCGCTAAAGAATCTACCGACAGGAGAAAAGATAGTTGAAACTGTGCGTTGCACTGGAGAGAGGATCGTCTGGGTCACCGAACGTGAACCCTTTGTCAGGCTAACTCCACGCAGATCTAAGGTAATAAAGAAGAGAGCGGTGACCAATAAAATGACGAGCAGTAACCGTGAACGATTACCGCCGCCTCGTGCCACTAATGTCCTTTACTGAACTTTGAGTTGAATTAACGGCGTGGTTCTGAGATCAAAACCTTTTCAAGGGCTTCAAACTCTTCCACACACTTTCCTGAACCTTCTGCAACTGCCTGCAATGGACGCTCGCAGATATGAACTGGCATCCCAGTTTCAACGCGTAGGCGTTCGTCGAGACCACGAAGAAGTGCGCCACCACCGGTGAGCACAATTCCGCGATCCATTAAATCACTTGCAAGCTCTGGTGGGGTCTTATCCAAAGTGCTCTTTACAGCGTTAACGATCTGATTT
>Ga0208109_1000537_pt1 | contig 9840 bp, 20 predicted proteins | sample CryBogCBH18Jul08_FD_184594 | JGI IMG/M metagenome (GOLD analysis project Ga0208109, IMG submission 184594) | Freshwater microbial communities from Crystal Bog, Wisconsin, USA - CBH18Jul08 (SPAdes) (version 2) | ecosystem: Environmental > Aquatic > Freshwater > Lake | place: Crystal Bog...
CGCACCACGCCCGCCCCCGCGAATTGTCGGGCTCCCGTGGGTCCACAATGACAAGTGCCGCTGGGTGAATGGGCATCTTTTTAAGGCCCAAAGTTCGAGCATATGTGTCTGCCAACTTATAACCACTTACCCTTACCAACTGGGCACAGATCCCGTCTGGGCTTATGGTGCCCTCATCTCCCCCAATATGCCTGTGTCCTGCGACAAGAATGTGATCTCGGAAGCCAGTAATGAGTTCCCTTTTGGGTCCGTGCATGGAGTTCCAAATCGAATGCCCCGGAAAGTCATGGCGAGCATGGATGCGGGTCACAACTCCGCAAGGCTGCTTTAAGGCAAGCCTAACACCATGATCCTCGTAGAGCGAGCCCACTTGCTTCGTGAACCATGCGACAGGATCACCCGACCCCGCCCAGAGATCATGATTTCCAGCGATGATGAAAAGCCAATTGACGCTCTTGACCATCCATTCCACAAGCGTCCAGCTTTCCCTCGCGGTAACGCTCTGGTCTGCGTAAAGTCGCGCCAATCGCCCGACCCAGTTGTTAGCAAGGTCCCCGATGTTACAGGCAAGGATGTGGGGGTGTTGCTGGGCAAGTTCGATATGAGATTTCAAAAGGTGAAAGGCGCAGCCGGGGTCGTCGATGTGTGGATCGCCAAATATCAGCAGCCCATAAGGCCCGTCAATGTTCACCTTAATATCGATGAGTTCCCGGGCCTCATCAGCCTCAATAACCCTCTTACTTTCCACCAATCGATCTTGAATTAATTCCTCGATCTGTCTCGATCTGTGCGGGAGCGACGGGGCGCTAAATCGTCTTAAACTGTCCCGGTCTTTCATTTTATTCGTAAGAAAATGCACCCGTCGATGTGCTGTTACTTTATGAATTCCAAGTGCATCTGCGATTTTATAGAAGTCATAGCTCCCGTCTGCCTTTTTATACTTCCTCATCGCTTCTAATGTTTTTTGTTGCTCCGCTTCTGAAATTGTTTTTTGTGCCACAGTAACCTCCAACCCTTCCGGGCGGTTTGAGCGTCACTTCTTTTTCTTCACCTTTTCCGGGAGCTTCTTAGTCCGGCCTTTATCTGCGGCCTCGAATTCTTTTCCAACAGACTGTGGGATTTTGAGGCGTTTTGCAGCCTTCGGATCATGGGCAACCATCGCCATGAGATTGTGTTGCGCTTTGCTTTTTGACGGCATTGTGACAGTCCTTTCTCACAAGGTCCTGTATTTACACACAAAACTCATGTCAAGTCAATTTTATATGTAATGTTAAGGAGAATAAACGACGATGGAGTAGGTCACAATCCTCCCGCTCGATCCCGTGAAGATGATGTAATAATAGGGGAAAGAGACGTTTGGCAGGACTGCTTTGAAAGACCAGCCCCCGGAAAATGTATTCGGAAAAAACCCTGTCGGCGGAACGGAATATAAAACACAATTTCCATCCGCAGGGATAAAGTTCACGTTATCTCCAACGTGCATAACGAATGAAATGTCACTCGGCCCGGATGTAGGATTGCATTCAAGTGGCTGGATGATGGTCGCCGCGTAGGCCGGAAATGCCCACAAAACCAGCCCTGCAAGTGCAGACAGCAAAATGCCTTTTAGATAATTTTGCATGGGATTTTCATATCCTCATCATGTTCGTAAACTGCGCACAGGCGGTGATAGCCGTCAGCAATAATAAGCGCATTAGTGCTTCTCACCAGTAAAAGGGGGGAGAGTTTTTTGTCATGTCTGATCTTGTCAAGGGTGTGTTCGACTTGGTCATTGCTAATCCCGAGGGGTGAAAGCCCGGAGGCCCGCAGAATGTCCTTCGCTTTGAAATGCGAAAGCGGGGCTTCTCGCAGGCGCTCGATCATGACCTTTGCCGCAGCGGGGGTGATCAGCAACGACAAATATTCCGCCCCCGCCGGATAGTTGTGGTCTTCCGGTTCATCAAACCAGTAAATCGCTCTTGTCATTTCTTTTTCTTTGCAGCTCTCATATTATCGACAAGGTTCGGGTAAGGGCGTCCGGCAGCTTTCGCCGCAGCTTTTGCAGACGCCTTTTTGGCGGGGCTCAGGGCCTTGGGCTTTGGCAGGTCTTTTGGCCTTGGCTTTTCCCAGACGGGTTTAGATTTGTCCCCACATTCAGAACATTTGCCTTTTTTCATTTGCAGTTCCACGCTCGGAGTGATTTGTTGATGCGGGAGTTCGGGTCCTTTTTGGCCTTTTCCCCTGTGAGCTTTTCCTTCATCCCAGACATCCGGGCGCAAAATGACGCCTTTCGCCCTGCATCCTTTTCGGTTTTGGGGTGCGGGGCGGGCGGTTTAAGGTTGTGCCCTTCGGCTTTCGCGCTTGCGCGACCCTTTGCGTTTAATCCCCCTTTCGGGTTCTTTCCTTCCGCTCGCTGCCATGCAGGGGTTTTCGCCATCAGAAACCTCTCCTCTTTGCTAAATGTTCTGCCCGCAGGCGGGCATGTTCTGCTTCTTGTGCCTCACGTTCCGCGATCTGTCTATCGATAAGTTCGCCCTTGGCTTCGCTAATTTCAGCGGGGCTGGGGTAGTAAGTAGGCTCGTGGGGTAGATCGATTTCTCCATCGAGTCCTACGGACTCACCCTTTGTGCCTCTAACGCCTTCGGCGGGGGGAAGCACATTCACACTTTGCGCCTCGATGGTTTGCGGGGCCTCGCCTGTTGGGGAGACAAAGTTGATCTGGAGGGCTAGGCCCGCGCCGCCGGGGTTCACGGCCACTGCTTGTTGCGGGGTCGGCCCGCCTTTCGCCGTGGCAATGCTGCGATCAGCCATGGTTGTAAAGAGATCCATAAGTTCGCGTTTTGTAAATTTCTCCGGGTCAGCCTCAAAGCGTTCAGTTAGTTCCTCAAGGACAGAAGTGCCGAGCGCTGCCATGCGTTGATGAACGTCGATGTAAACCTCGTTCAATTCTTCTGCGTAATAGGACACTAATTCCTGAAAGGCTGGGTCGTTTTTGAGGTCAGAGATCCGGGGGGCCGTGAGGCCTGTCAGATTGGAGCATTCGATGAGCGACTTCCCCGCCGCGACCGCTTTTGCCAGAAGATGGTGATTGTAGCGGAGCGTTTTGAGCTTCGGCGTAGCCCCGTCCTTCCGGGCTTCCCACAGAGAGGCGATGTCGGTTTCCGCGAGATGTCTGGTGACGTTGTAGAGGATCGGGGCGGGGCGTCTGCCTCTGCCGGGGGGAACGATGACTTGCACGAAAGGCTCCAGAGTTGCGTTAGCACCATCTGGGATTGAGTATAGCATGGCTCTAAAACAAGAGCAAAGTGCCTGTTAGGTTTGGCGTGAAACGCCAATAGACCCATCACCTTTTTGACCACTCCGATAAAGATGGGTGGGGCTAAGCATTACAACAATCCCTTCAAAGGCCAGTCCCCGGGGGGTAAATGCTGGGCGCGAAGCGCGCAAATCTGGCAGCGCTGCAAGGAGAGCGCAACAACTGGCGGGCGCGAGCACAAGGCGCAATGACTGGAAGGCTCTGGGCACGTGAGCTGTTATCGCATGAGTCGGGCGGGCGTGTCAATAGGGATGGGTGACAATTGTGGGTTTTATTTTAGGCCTATATTCATGGGTGTTAAAATAGCACCAGCCTTGCCATTTCCTGCATAATGGGCCTAACCTACAACCCATCATCTATTGAGTATAGGGTGGGCCTATTAGGGGGTTTGTTAGTCTATTTTTTTTATAGACTAATACAACCAGAGGCCCCAAGGTTAGGCCCACAATGACCAAAACGGGAAGGCTGCCTATATTTTAACACCCATAACCATCACCCCAAAATAAATTCACTTTTATCGCCCTACCCTATTTACAACCATCCAAAATCATGCGCATAATAGTCCCATCAAATCGACGCGAGTCGTTTTGTTAGGCCCATCTAGGCCTCGCTGTTTGACAATCTAATCAACAACCTAGGAGTCGAAAAATGACTATTCTATCAACGCGTCTTCAATTCCAATCTTTCGCCGTTAATGCCGATGAATTGCCTCAACAATCCATCGACGCGCTATTGCAATTAGGGTTTTCTACCAAAATCAAAAACGCAATAGCGGGCGTCAGGGCCGGAATTCTTGGAACTGGTGCAACGCCATGGTCGCAAGATGATATACACGACGCGGCAGTTGACGCGGGCCTTTCGACATGGGGCGCAAACGATGACACGGCGCAAGCAATTTGCGACCATTATCAGCGCCAGATGTTCGAGTCCATCCTGACAGGCATTGCGCCGCAACGCGCAAGCGCCGCCCGCATCAGCCCCGACGAAAAATTGCGCCGCACTATCGCGGTAGAAATGCTCGAGGCATGGGCTCGCCAGCAAGGGCGCGCTCTTCCAAAGCGCAGCAAGCCGGATGAAAAAGAGGCGTTCAACGCCTATCTCGCCAAGGCGCTCGAAAAGCCAAAATTCGCAGCAGCCGTCGAGAAAGAATTCACGCGCCGCAAAGCGACAAAAGGAGTCGATTCTCTCGACGATCTTTTAGACTAACAACCAGAGGGGGCTTTCGAGCCCCCTTTCCTTTCCCCTCACAAACGGAGCCAACTATGCAACACGCGCAGCAATTGGAAACATTCATAACAACCCATCCCGGCAAGCCAGCCTTTTACGAGGTCATACGCCTCGCACAAGAGCTTGATCTTTCCGTCACGTTGGCGGCGGCTGGCGGCGGCGACACATTATCCTTCCAGTTCAATGACGGCTCATCCACAGCAATTGATTACAGATAACAATCCAACGCCCCGGCCAACTTACTGGGGCGTTTTCTACTGGCGGCGGCAAGCCCCTCAACCTTACAGGAGATCCCAAATGGCAATAACTCAAGAGCGCATGATCGCACTCATAACGGCAGCAAGGCAGTGCAAAGACTGCGCCCTAACCTACCAGCGCTTCATCTCAACCGAGATCAAAAATCTCCCTGCAGAGCCCGCATTGCCAGAGGCAATGGCAGTCATTCGCGCAATCCAGACGCTCGCCCTCACCAACTCCATCCCAATGGAGGCTGCAGAAATCCTTGCGCGTGAAGAAGAGCATTTCCGATTAATGGCAACAAAAAACAAACGCTCCGCTGAATACGCAAGGCGCAAGCGTGGCGGCACAACAGACGTTCCCGAACTATCTGGCCTCAAATCCCCCACAGCTCCCAAGACTCTAGACCGCTTCAAATACGCCAGCTTACAGGAGATCGTTCGCCCCCATCCAGCCCATCCAAACCAAACCCCTGCCACCAACTGGACTCCAGACGACGATCTTATCCAGCACAAAATCAAAATCAACGAGGCGCACAAAAAGGCCAACATGTCCGAGCCATACCCAGACGTCTACGACGGCAGCATCCCTCTCCGCGACGACGACTGCCGCGCATTAGGCATACCAGTTCTATCTGACGACTCGCTATTCTAGCATCCAAAATAATGGGCCCAGCGTAAGGTTAAACCCCTTGACGTTAGGCCCATTATGTGCGACAAAACCATAAGGCCCAAAAACGGCCTTGCGCTTTCAGCGCTCCGCGACCCTACAACTGGACTATCGCAGATGGCAACAAACAACTCCTACAACAAACACTTCAGCAGAATGCGTAAAGGCAAGCAGGAAATCTTCGCCTATTACGAGGCTCAACCTGCGCACGTTCGCGCATGGTTTCAGCAGTTCCCCGCCAACGTCTGGCCCGACGGTTTCGGCAGCGTCGAGCGTCTCATCCCCGACAGCGAGGCCCGTCACCTCGCTGGACTCGAAGCAGTCTGGGGCCCTGACCATCCAGCAGTTCAAGACGCTAGGCACAAAATCCATGTCAAGCGCGGCAAAGTCCAGCGCGTGGCAGACCTCAACGACCTCGACGATTTCGACTTTTAACCCCGAAAGGAGCCCAACATGTCACGACCAATCCACGAAATCTCCCGCGAAATCCGCGCCGACTGGCCCCACATGACTCCAGATGCCTACCTCAATCTTGTGGACGAGATGTCTTACATCTGCAGCCAAGCCTCCAGCACGTTCAAACCAGATCGTTTCAAAGAGGCTTGCTTCGAGGAGTCAGAGGCATGATCGCAGATGTCTACGTCGAAGGCACTCAACTTGCCATCAAAATCCTCAAGGAGGTTCTGCCTTTCCGCACCGATCTGGTGCGCACTCAAAAACAGGACGTGGAGCAATTCATTTCCGATCTCGAACAAGCCCTCGACGATGCCGCCGAGCAGCAATACATCGAACGCACAACATACTAGGAGCCCCCATGCAAACCTTTCTACCCTACGCAGACTTCGCCGCATCCGCTCGATGCCTCGACCGCCAACGCCTTGGCAAACAGCGCGTCGAAACCCTGCAAATCCTCAACGCCCTGACCAACCCCCGTTATGGCTGGCAGTCACATCCCGCCGTCAACATGTGGCGCGGGCACACACAGCTCCTCGCAGTCTACGGCGTCGAAATGTGCCGTGAATGGCTCCGTCGTGGCTACGACGACAACACCGGCCCAAAGATCGCAGCCTTCTACAACGCCGACGACTCAAACCCCACAAAGCCCTATTGGCTCGGCCTTGACGCAGTCCACGCCTCACACAGAAGCAATTTGTTGCGGAAAGATCGAGGCCACTACGCCCAGTTCAATTGGACAGAGCGTGATGACCTTCCCTACTTCTGGCCCGTTCCACAAGGCAACGCCTAACCCCTGCACCTCTGCAACTGTCACCTTCGCACTACATAGGAGCCAAATATGTCCACTACACACGCCAACATCTCCCTCATGGGCTTTGACTTCGAACTCGAGATCGAAATCCAAGTTCGCTCTTTCGGCACCGCCCCGTCCGGCCAGTTCAACGGGCCCCCTGAGAACTACGACCCAGGCTCCGAGCCTGACTTCGACATTGTAACTCTCGTCCTGCGCCTTGATGGCCTCGGCCCAGCCTTCGAAGCAACCGGCGAGCTTTTCTACACCCTCTCATCTCTCCGCTCCGTAGACGACGCAATCCTCGACCACATCGTTGAACTCGAAGAGAACTACTCAGACGAGTGGGACGACATCGCTTACTCCCGCGAGGACTACCGTGAACGCGACGAGATGCGCCAGCGCGCACATGACGCTTGCTGGGAGGACTAATCCATGCTCGCACTTGGCATCGTCTGCCTCATCGCCTTCGCAGTAGGCTGGGCTTTTGTCTCAATCCTAATCTATGCCGCGTTCAGCAGCACTCTAATCTTCTCTTACCTTTTCATCTGGGACGAACACATGCGCAAAGCCACCTGCCCTCACGGGCTCCTTTCAGCAATCTTCCTGAACCACTAACCCCAGCGTGCAATTTTGTGGTTGACTTAGACCCACCTATATGCTAATATACCTTATTAATCAGGAGCTTAACCAATGCCACGTATTCCAGCACACTCCGCCACAGTCTATACCTCCGGCGACAAAATCCATCTCCACCTTCCAGCCCCAAAAGGCTACACCTCGGAGCTTACGTTCCCAGCCAACGCAGAAGGTGCCGAGGCTCTCTTGCGCCTTTTACGCCAGCGCGAGGTCTACTCCTACACCCACCCAGTCGCCATCGCGCAGCCGTCCATGCCGATCCAATACGTCGTGGACGCTTGGCGGCGCTCAACTCCTGACGCCGCCACCAAACTGCAACGCGCAAAGCAACGCGCCGATGCCGAGCGGTTCAAACACAAAAGCAAACAGGAGCAACTCGATGAACTAGACGCACTTCTCGATCTAACATTCTGACCCATCACCTACTCAGTATCTAATGTGCCTAACCTTAAAGGAGCCTATCATGTCATTCGCACAAATCATCGCTAGACTTGAGTCCATGAACGCAGAGATCTCTCTGTTCCGTTCTTCATACCAGTATTCAGAAGACCGATGGACGGCCTCCATCGAGATCAAACACGAAGCCAAAGACCTGCAACTCAAAGCCCGTGGAACAGGCGGGGACGTTGAGGACGCACTACAGGCCGCTTGGGGCAAGGTCGAGGCCATCGTCAACACCCTCACCTTCTCCAAAGGCTTCGAGATCCCTCTCCTGTCAATCGACGCCACCGCAACCCCAGAACGCGAGATCAACTTCTAAGGGCCCGTCATGTCCATGTCCCCTCTTGTCTCCCAATACCTTGCAGCCGTGGACGCTCTATGCGTCCACCCCACCAACTCCAGCCCTGACGCAAAGCTCGCACTCTACCGCCGCCTCATCGCCCAATGGACTCGCTCCCTCAACGACACTGAAAAACGTGGGAAAGCTGGGCGTTTTTCTCGACTCGAAATCGCCGAAATCATCGACGAGATGATGGAGCGCATCCGTGAACTCAAAGGTTACAACCATGTCAACTCCTGACCACATCCTCAAAGACGTTGGAGTCTTTGCCTACCAAAAAACCGAGTCGTTTTTGAGAGATCAATTTGATCTCCACGACTACAACGCAGACGTTCTCGCGGTCGCGTCCATCAACACGATCCAAGCTGGATTTTTAATGCTTTGCATCGCGTCTTATGCTGCGACAAAGCACAAACACCCCGTGGACATCACGCTCGCCATGGTCACGGAGGTTCTCAAGAAAGGAGGCCCCAACATCGAAAAGGCCCTCGAAGCTGCCGAGATCTTCAACAACACCTACCCAACCCCACAATAACAGGAGCCACCAACATGCCATTACATCATGCCCCCCTTGTCGGCGCACATTTCCGCCCACCAGCCAAGGCCTTGCTCGCATCCCTTCCCGCCGGACACCCTCTCGAGCTTCGTCCCGAGCCTGAGAACCCTTACGACCCCAACGCCGTCGCGGTCTGGCTCGACACCAAGACCTTGCCATCCGAAGCCCGCGAGGAACTGGCCGAAACCCTCGAAGGCACTGGCTTTGACCTTGAGTCCATGGACGAGCAACGTGACTTCCACGTTGGCTATATGGCGCGTGAACACGCCGCGCAGCACATCGAGGCCCTTGGCCTTCTGCTCGAGTCCCTCAAAGTTGACTCCATGATCTCCGGCAACGGCCCGTTCATCGACGGCATCGAGGCCAAGCTATCCTTCACCCCCTCTGGCACCTACCAAGTCACCTTCTTCCTGTAACCAGTTATGTATTCGAAAGGTATTCACATGTTATCTCCAACCCCAGAACAGCAATACATCATCGCAGCGGCCAAAAGCCCTTCGTCCATTATGATTAACGCCCTCGCGGGCACCGGCAAGACCACGACCCTCCAGATGCTCGCGTCCGTCCTGCCGTCCGAGCCCATCCTCGCGCTCGCCTTCAACAAGAAGATCAAAGAGGAACTCGAAAAGCGGTTCCCTTCCAACTTCACAGTCATGACCATGAATGGACTGGGCCATCGCGCATGGGGCAAGACCATCAACAAGCCACGAATGCTCATCGACGACAAGAAACTCGGACGCCTCACCACAGAGGCACTCAAGGCCTTTCCATCCAGCAAAGGATCATGGAACGAGATCAGACAACTTGTGGTCTACGCCATGCAACGCGGAGTCGTGCCGTCCCAATTTCAGAACGCCAAAGGCATCCTGCCTGACACCCCTGACACATGGCAGAACATCGCCTCCGACTACGACTTGCTCCTCACAGACGCTGAGTGCAAATTGTCCCGTCGCATCCTGTGCGAGTCCATCGAAGAAGGCTTAAAAGGCGTAATAACCTATGATGACCAGATCTACCTCCCCGTGGTCTTTCCGGGAGACTTCCCACGCTTCAACACAGTCCTTGTGGACGAGGCCCAAGACCTTTCCCCACTCAACCACCAGATGCTTCGTAAATGCGCCTCTGGTCGCCTCATCGTCGTTGGCGACCCCCGACAAGCGATCTATGCTTTCCGAGGCGCAGACAGTTCC
>Ga0208109_1000550_pt1 | contig 9719 bp, 6 predicted proteins | sample CryBogCBH18Jul08_FD_184594 | JGI IMG/M metagenome (GOLD analysis project Ga0208109, IMG submission 184594) | Freshwater microbial communities from Crystal Bog, Wisconsin, USA - CBH18Jul08 (SPAdes) (version 2) | ecosystem: Environmental > Aquatic > Freshwater > Lake | place: Crystal Bog, Wisconsin...
CCCTCCATAATTTGTTGTGTTGGCAACTCCTGTGACTGTGATGGTCAAGTCATTTGTAGGACTTGTTCCACCCAGGTTTGATCCTGAAATAACAATTTGCATGTTTGAACTGTAATTCGCACCTCCGTTCAGCAGCTGGACAAAGTATGACAGTGATTGTGCAGAATTAGTATAATTGCTCATCACATACACATCAAACTTTGCGCCCACGGCACCTACTTGTACCGTACCATACACACTTGGAATCACATTTGTAAATCCTGTACCCGTTACAGTAGCCGTACGCTTGGATGGTCCAACAAACAAAGCATTTGCCTGGTTGAACGAGATAGGGATAAACCCTTGCAGTGCACCATACACGCCGGTATTCGGGCTATTGTCCGGAAACCCTCCAAGACCAGTACTGGTACTACTGTTTCCAACTCCGATCGTTATCTGTGTAGAGCTGCTATACGTAGTTGACGTAACAGGTGTGATTGGGAAAAATGCATATCCAGAGTTCACGGCTGCAGAGCCAGTCACGGTACCGTTTCCATAGACTTGAAGAACCTTGGTTGAATCGGTGTAGCTGTACAGACCGCCAATCGCTGCAGTAGTATTGCTACCATTGTTGCTTGAATTTGCATTGAAATTGATATCACTGCCCGTATACCCGGCAACCACCATATGCGCGTATTCACCAGGCGATGGCTGTGAATAATCGCTTACTGATCCGGACGTACGGAAGCAAGGTAAGGTACATGCAAGGGTGTACGAAATAAGTGAAACAGTTGTATTATAACCATTACCTTGTCCTGTTAAATTAGATCCAGCCACGAGCGATGCACCCGTAATGGGAGCACGCGCATCTCCGAACACTCCGGGGAAATAGGCAGCCGGACCCGCAGCTAAAATCGAGTATCCGGCCGGACTGTTCACGGGCACGTACGAATTGAATGAAACCGTTCCGGATGTGAAACTTGCCGTACTTGTCACGTTTGATCCATTCGCGATCTTAATTTGGTTCGACGAATAAATACCTGTGATGGGAACTGATGTATAATTGAAACCAGTTCCACATCCGGATGTTGTAATCGATTGGTTAGGGCGAAACAAGGCTGAATTCGAAACGGTATAGACAATACTTTGGTTGCTAATTAATGTCGCAGCCGTATTACTGTAGCTAATTATACCGTTACTCAAATACGTTACATTGCTGTTAAGTCCGCCCCCGCCGGGTGTGGTTCCGGTGATTGTAGTGGATGTGAAGGAGACCAACGCGTAAGTTCCATTATATTGATTATCGCGAAACCCCCCGCCGTTGTATGAGAACCCCGTGACAACAAATACGGTACTAGCACTGTTCCAGTTGGGAGCGTTGGAGAGAGTTGCAATGGTTCCACTGCTGATTGTGAATGTATAATATCCAGTTCCGGTGTTATAAGCGCCTGAAAATCCGGTGTTCGAATAGGTAGTTGTTACGTAGTTGTAGAGAGGATCTGCAAGAAAAACCGCCGTTGTTGGCGTCGTGAGTCCTGTCGTTCCAAGGTAGAGCGTACTCCCTCCACCCACAAAGGTCGCGTTCGATGCACCTGCCGAGCTGAATGCAAGTGGGACCGCAGTTCCAGGTGTTCCCGATGTAAGGGCCGTAATATCATCCGCATACGTGGATGTCGAAAAATTCAGACACGCGTCGACCAGGGCCACATACTGATTCGAGTTTGAAAGATACGACGATGCATAGCGGATCGTACTGTTTGATGCATTCAGACACAGTCCTTGAATAATACCGTTCGAGTAGGATGCGTTGGATGTGGGATACGAACCGTTGGCTGTAAAGGGAACATTGTACAGCCAATTGCTCGAGTTGGAGTCTGTACCTGCAACGTACAATGCAGTGTTTGATACAACACATGTATTTGCCGTGATTGCAGGTGGATTCGCAAAGGATGTGCCCGCCAATGCATTGAAGACGAGTGACTCGCCTGTAGTGCGCGGCGTCTGCTTATTCAACACGCTCGTTAGCATTGACTTTTAAACAAGATAAAAGGTCGACGTAGTTGAACCCGTTGAGCTCGATACAACTGTGAATGAACCACCTGGCAAGAAGGGGAGCGCATTACTCACGTTCGATGCACCGTTCCAGTACGATACGACGCTGGGTGTAACGACTGCGCTACACGTATACGGTCCATTGTTCTGGAACGTCCAGAACATTCCCGGTGTCAGCCCTGAAGTTGGAAGTGTGATATACGCGTTACAAACGTTCGATGTCAGTCCATTGAACGTATACAGTGTTCCGTTGGAGGCCGTATACGCTGTCAAGTTGCTTCCCGTGACGGTTTGAATCGAGGAGACCGGTCCCATACCGCCCGTGTTCCCCGTAGGTCCTGTAGCACCAATCGGTCCGACACCAGTTAAGCCAGTTGGTCCTTGATTTCCCGTGGGTCCTTGGTATCCCTGCGTACCTGCAATCGTCGATCCGGTAGGACCAGTGCTTCCTGTTGTACCGCGTGTGGCGGACGACATATTCAAATTAGCACCCACAACGTATGCATTGTTCGATCCGTTGTAGACCACAACACTTCCATTGTAAATGTTGCACGGGGAGACAATGTTCGTGCCTGCGCTATTAAAGGGATTGTTTGTACCGACACCCTGCAGGTTAGTGAGGTTGAAACTATTGATCGTATAGGATGTGATGTATCCGGTTTGATTGAGCGAGTTTGGGTAAAATCCCTGGACGCGCACAATCACGTTTGATTGAAACTGCGGTGTCGTATAGGTATTGTTGGGGCTGACGATGTATTGAAGAACAGAATTGGATTCCGTTCCTGTGCCGCCAAACGACACAAACGTAACGTTATTCAAAAGTTTGGGCATATTGTATTTAGCATGCGAGATAATACGTAGACAATGACACGAGTGTTAATGCGTTTCCGTTAGGAATAGTTATCGACGTTGTAGGTGCCCCCTTATTTGAAATCGTTTGACTTGACGTCAAGGTGACTGGAAGAGCCACTCCTGAATTATTACGAATCACGTACTCGACGCCGGTCGCGTTCGAAGGAATCACAATGGTTGTGAGGTTTGTAGCCGTTACATTGTAAAAGACATTGGCAGACGAGAGGGTGAGCGTTTGACCGCTTGTAAATGCATTGAGTGTCACTGTCGAGTTCCTAGAATACCCAACTCCAGTGGGACCCGTGAATCCACGCGAGATACCTTCATATCCCGGTGGTCCCTGAAATCCCGTCACACCCGTTGCACCTTGCGATCCTGCAGGTCCCGTCGGTCCAACTGGACCTTGCGGTCCGGTACCTCCGATCAATACCATTTATACTTACATGGCTACATAATTGGATCCGGTCCAGACGATTGCGGCACTGTTTCCTGCTTGAATGGGTAGCGTGTATTGCACTGCTCCTGTAGATGTAATTGTAGACACATTCACTGCATTACCACCCGTGGAGCTTGCCGTGGTCGTGTTTCCAACTGTGAAACTCGTGGTTGACGGAACCAAGATCACTGGAAGAGGGTTTGTCGTGTTGAATGCCGAATTGGTAACTCCGGCAATTGTAACGTACTGTCCGACAGACAAGCCATGTGCGTTTGAAGACGTATAGGTCGCTGCATACCCATTGCCCACGACAGATGCAAGAGGAATCACGGGCGATGTCAAATTCACAGTTTGGTAATATCCGGTAGGCGTCAAGGCCGTCGTGGCAGTTGTCGTGTAGATGGTTCCACCCGATGCGCTCGGCGACGAAATCAAAGTTCCAATGCTTGTAGCTGCACCCACTGTAGCTCCAGATGTTGTCACGGTGATTGTATACGTTGTGACTGCAGTAATGGGTTGAGCAGTCACGTTAAATTGGCTAGACGAAAACCCAGTGGATGTAATCGTTTGACCGACAACAAGACCAAGGGGAACGCTGCTGGTAAATACAATCGAGGTTGCAGATGTCGCATAGGCGGCTGTGATTGTTGCAATTGCAAATAGGGTTGAATTCACTGTGAGTGTGTTGGACGTATAACTCGCAATCGAAAATGCACCATTGTACAAGGACGGTGTGAATCCGGTGCAGTAAATAGATCCGCCAGTCAGGTTGTGATTCGTTGCATTTGAAAACACAATTGTAGTTGCAGTCGCTGTAGCCGAAGAGCTTGTCAATGCGTTCGAAGCCTGCGTTCCGGACGTCAAGGAGGGTGTGAAGAGAATAAACTGGGTGTTGCTGTTTGTGATGGTCGCACCGGTTTGTGCGGCAGGGGTCAAGTTTTGGACGTAGCCGCTCACGTTGAATCCGGATCCACCAAGACCGTTCACAGTTACCCAATCGTTCGTCCTGAACCCGTGTGTAGAATCCGTTGTGTACACATTGTAGTACAAGGTGGAAGGCGGGTTGGAAGACACGTAGTTAATGAAAGATCCGCCGCCCGTCGCACTCACACTAAACACTGTACGCAAGGGGCTTTCGACGCTGAATGTGGTCGGAGAGGGGATATTGTTAATCACCATGGTGGGCATGTTTCCAAGCACAGACGTCGACGGCGAAACTCCCGAAATCTGGACAAGGGTTCCGTTTGACAGGCCATGAGCCGATGAAGTTGTCACGACAACCTCCGTGTTGCTGCTTGCACCGTAAGGCCCCCCGGATCCATAAATTCCCGTAAATGGTCCTTGCGGGACAATCGTCAATGTGCTGGGTGTCAGCGTCTGGAGACTGACCGTTCCCGTGCTTGATTCAGAAACGGGCGATGACGTTGAGTTTGAGGCTGCAACCGTGAAGGTTGTCGTTGTAGGAACCGATGTAATCGTGGTCAAGGTATTGCTAAAGACTGAATTTGTGAAGCCCGTGAGAGTAACAACCTGACCAATCAGCAAATTGTGGGCTGAAGCGCTCGTGTACAGGGATGAAACACCATACGGATTGATGTATGCCGACAAGCCTGTCACCACACGACTCACTGTGCATGGTGCAAGTGTATTGTAAGCCGAATTGTTGCGAATCACCCAATAAGTCCCTGCCTGTGTCGGCGTCAAGGCAGGCAAGTTGATGAATCCGGGCGTGTTTGCGGAAATGACTTCATAGAAATATCCAGATCCGCTATTGTTAGGCTGAAGGTAGAGCCCGTTGGGATCACCTGCCAGGGCCGTTCCGATACCTGTCGCTGTCGTCAGGACGCCAAGACCTCCGGCTCCAACGGTCTTTGTCAATGTACCTCCGCTCTGGTCGGTAAGCGTGCGCAGAGTCGGTGTTGTCGAAACGTCAAACGTTGCAGAGAATGGGGTGCTTGATCCAGACGAAACGTAGTAGCTGGCCGCAGTGACCAATGATGTATTTGACGTGTACGCCCCACCACCTGCTCCAACAAATTGGTGATTTGCAGAGGTCGAGTAGGTAAAGTAGGTACCATTTCCATTCACAAAGGCAAGGTTGCTCGTCAGTCCGGATCCAGACACGGTGAAGGACGTACTAGCCGTTGATGCAATCACTGGCACCGAAAGCTGATTGTATGAATTGTTTGTAAATCCAGTGAGTGTAACAAACTGACCCGGAACAAGAGTGTTTGATGAGGTAACGTATGTAACCGTCCCTGGGGTTGCAATCGCAGTGAGTGTTGACACTTGGTTGCTACCAATGACAGTAATGATTCCAATGTTGGACGACACGCCTGTCACGCCAAGCACACCATCGCCACCCCCAACGCTATACGTGTAATAATACCCGTTGAAACCACCACCCCCAGCTGTCAATGCAATGTTCGAAAAATTGAATCCATCAGAAAACCCGGAGGTAATGACGTTTCCGCTCGCTAACGGTCCGGGGGTGATAAAGGTAACTGTTTTTCCTGTTCCCGATGCATAGCTGCACGCATACCCAATCGAGCCACCGACAAGAACAGTTCCATTTGTCGTTGCAGTTCCTGATGCTCCAGTTGTGTTTGAAACTGTAAAGGTTGTGTTCGTAATGGCCGTAACGGGGACGTTTGACACGTTGAACGCATACGGTGCGAACCCTTGCGTTGAGACGTATGCAGTCGTGTTTGTCGAAATTGCACCAATACCGTTTGAAGTACTTGTCGTGAACACAATGCTCGAACCGCTGACAGTTGCGCTTGTCGCATACAGTAACGGCTGCCCCGATGCAGGGATGCTGATAACTCCGGGACCAGTGGATGTCGAAGGAATCGTTGTAGTATTTCCCGTCACAACGCTTATCGTCGTCGTACCTCCGGCTGGAAAGGATACGAACGTGTTCGTGTTCAAGATTGACTGCACAGTACCATTGACGTTAAACACGCTGTTGGACCATCCGGCTGTGTCAAAATATTCACCTGTTCCAAGACCGTGAGGGTAAAACGTGTTCCAGTAGATGAAGTAGCCCGTCGGGTCCGACACGACTGGCATGCTCCCCCACGTGAGCGTCATTGATGTTCCGGATCCAATCGCCGTTGTTGCGTTCGAAAATGTGAAGCTAGTACCCGTCATTGAAGTCACAAGCTGCTGACCGTTGAACTGGCTCACTCCACTCGATCCAATCAGAACATACGAACCGACAGCAAGACCAAGCGTTGAACTCACATAGCACGTGGCTGTTGTGCCGTTGCCCTGCACGTTTGACCCAGACTGTCCAGTGAGGAGTGTAGGTGTCAAGGGACCACGAATGATGGGTAGCACGGACATTGTCGTGTTTGTCGAGTTTGACATGGCGATTGTTGTTCCATTTGAAGTTGCAGCCGTGGACAGCTGATAGATTCCATTCCATCCCGACGGTGTGGCTCCGGACACTTGGACCCAGTTACTTCCCGAGATCGCAGCGTTCGACAAGGAGAGTGTATACGTGTTCGAAGGCGCGTAGGAAAGACCTGTATTGATCGTATAGGTCACAACGGTCGAGGTGTAGGATGCCGATGCATCAATGTAGGTCTGGGCGATTGGAAGTGATGCAGTAACCGTTTGCGAGGCCTGACCGATTGCGGATGTGCCTGCAATTGTCAAGGTGTCGGACGTTGTGCTGACAATTTGCCCTGTCGTGTTAAAGGTGGAAGGTGAAAAACCAGTGGTCGTGATGTATTGCCCTGTGGAGTACCCATGCGGAACAGCGGTAAGGAACGTAATTGGATTACCCGTTCCAGTAACGCCAGTAATGCCCGAGTATGTAACATACTTCAATGCATTTGTACCTGCAGCCGTGCCCGTTGTACCCGTTGTTCCGGTGGGTGCATAGTACACTGCACCTGCTGTACTGTAAAGTGAACTTCCGACTGTACCCGTAGGGCCGTCAAACCGTCCTTGAGATCCTTGAGGTCCAGTGATTCCAGTGGGACCTGTTGAACCTTGCGAGGCAGCACCACCACCCTGTGGTCCAGTTGGGCCAGTGAGTCCAGTTGCGCCGGTTTGCCCTGACATCTCTTACTTTAAAAAACGAAAAGAATGGGTTGTCACGGAACACACGTCACGCAAAATGACCGACCTATCCACTTACCGCAAGCAGACCCACCGTGAGCACATTCTTTCCCTCCCTGACACATACATTGGTAGTATCGAGACCGCACAGGAGGAGGTGTTTCTTCGCGAGAATGACGGGTTCGTTGCACACACCATTCCAGTCAATCCCGGGTTCTACAAGCTGATTGATGAGCTCCTGGTCAATGCCCACGACCATGCAGTCCGGACCAAGACAGTCAAGTCGATTGAGATTACATGCACGCCCACGACCTTCTCGATCAAGAATGACGGCGACCCGATTGCCGTGGCCGAGCATCCGGAGCACAAGACCTGGATTCCGCAAATGATCTTTGGTGAGCTCCTGACATCGACCAACTACAACAAGGACGAGAAGAAGCTGGTCGGTGGTAAGAACGGCTACGGAGTCAAGCTGGTGAACATCTTTGCCAAGCAGATGGTGGTGACGATTGTGGACCAGACACGCAGCCTCATCTATACCCAGACCTTCAAGAATAACATGACCGAGATTGGTAAGCCGGCGGTCAAGGCGTCCAAGCACAAGTCCTATGTCTGCATCGACTGGACTCCGGACTTTGGACGTTTCGGAATGAAGACCATTGATCCGGACATGACCCGGCTCATTGAGCGCCGTGTGTGGGATTTGGCCATGACTCTTGGCAAGGATGTCAAGGTCTATTGGAATGACACCCAGGTCAAGTGCAAGAATCTGACCGAGTATGCCAAGGCGTTTGGATGCGACACGGTTGTAGCTGACTCGCCGAATGAGCGCTGGCAGATTGCAATTGCCGACACGCCGGCAGACAAGTTCTTTGCCATGTCCTTTGTGAATGGCGTGTGGACATCCAAGAATGGGACCCACGTCGATGCCGTGACGAACCAGGTCGTGAACCATATTGTCGAGTACCTCGACACCAAGAAGAAGGTCAAGGTGCGCCCGGGTCTGGTCAAGGATCATCTGGGACTCTTTGTGATCTCGAGCATTGAGAACCCGAGTTTCACGAGCCAGACCAAGGAGACGCTGACAACCAAGGTGTCGGCATTCGGATCGAGTCCCAAGCTCTCGGAGGATGTGCTGAAGAAGGTCGTGTCCAAGCTTGCAATTGTGCCTCGTCTTCTTGAGGCGCAGTCGGCCAAGGACGCCAAGGAGAATTCCAAGACGGACGGCAAGAAGCAGTCCAAGATCACAGGTATCCCGAAGCTCGATGATGCATTACTTGCTGGAACCAAGGACTCGGCCAAGTGTACGCTGATTCTGACCGAGGGAGATTCAGCCAAGGCGATGGCTCTGTCGGGCTTGAGCCAGGAGCAGCGCAAGTCGTATGGAGTCTATCCTCTCAAGGGCAAGATTCTCAATGTCAAGGACACGGCAGATTCCAAGGTGGAGCAGACCAAGGAGATTGCCGAGCTCAAGAAGATCATTGGACTGACGTCTGGTAAGAAGTACACCAACACGTCCGATTTGCGGTACGGCTCGATTCTCATCATGACGGACCAGGATTACGATGGCAGTCACATTCGCGGGCTACTGATCAATCTCTTCCACGAGCTCTGGCACGAGCTCATGACGATTCCAGGGTTCCTGACCTACATGGCCACACCGATCGTCAAGGCACACAAGGGTGCACAGGAGCGCATCTTCTACACGAATTACGAGTATGAGGAGTGGCGCAAGGCCGAGGGTGCAAAGGGGTGGAAGGTCAAGTATTACAAGGGATTGGGTACCTCGACGCGCGAGGAGGCCAAGGAGTATTTCAAGAAGGTGAATGCAGTCAAGTTCTCCTACACTCCAGAGACGGATGAGCATGTGGAGCTGGCTTTCAACAAGTCGAGGGCCAATGACCGCAAGGAGTGGCTCAAGACGTACGATCGATCGTCAATGCTCCCGCTGCAGCCTTCGTATTCGGACTTTGTGAACAAGGATCTGATCCATTTCAGCTACTACAATCTGGAGCGCTCGATTCCGAGTGTCATGGACGGACTCAAGACGTCGCAGCGCAAGATCCTGTTTGCCGCCTTCAAGAGGAATCTCACCCAGGAGATTCGTGTGGCACAGCTGGCCGGATACGTGTCAGAGCACACGGGCTACCACCACGGTGAGGCATCCTTGAATGAGACGATCATTTCCATGGCGCAGACCTTCATGGGTTCAAACAATATCCCATGGTTCGTTCCCGAGGGACAGTTCGGTACGCGCTTGCAGGGTGGTAAGGATGCAGCAAGTCCCCGTTACATCCACACGTACCTCCAGCCGAATGTGAAGCACCTG
>Ga0208109_1000555_pt1 | contig 9689 bp, 13 predicted proteins | sample CryBogCBH18Jul08_FD_184594 | JGI IMG/M metagenome (GOLD analysis project Ga0208109, IMG submission 184594) | Freshwater microbial communities from Crystal Bog, Wisconsin, USA - CBH18Jul08 (SPAdes) (version 2) | ecosystem: Environmental > Aquatic > Freshwater > Lake | place: Crystal Bog...
TCCACCGAAACACCATGAAAGCGTGCTAGGTCAGGACAGAAGGTCACGGTAACAAACCCCTTCGTCGCCTTCCCCTTCTTAATCGAAGCCTTCTCACATACACTCATATTCTTGCGCCAAGTTTGCGTGTAGGTTGAGTCATATGCAGGACTGCGCGTACTCACAGTAAACTTCGTACTGAAGATGTTCGCCAACTTCGCACCATAGCCATTCTTGCCACCAACAATCTTCTCCTCCTCCTTATTGTAGTTACCTGAAGTCAGTAGATGACCAAAGATGAGTTCAGGAGCATAGACCTTTTCAGTCGCATGCATCTCAATAGGAATGCCATCACCATCATTTTCTACGGTAACTGTGAAGATACCCTCAACAAGCCCGCACAAGATATCGATGCGCTTGATTGGAGTCTTACCCTTTTCTGTTGTGCTACGAACAAGAGCGTCTCGCGCATTCACCACGACCTCATCGAAAATCTTATAAAGACCAGGATTGAAGCGTAGGGTACGGTGTACCATCTTCTTTGATTCCTCGTCATAGACCCAACGAGTCTCATCGACCGTCTCTGTGCTTCCGATATACGTATCAGGAAGTTCAAGGATGTGCTCGCGATGAGTGTGCTTCTTATATTGGTCAGCCATGGTTAAATGATGGTTCTACTAAAGTATGGATACCCACCCTTAGGCTTTCAAATTTGTGCGGCGGTGGCGGTGGCGGTGGCGGCTTTTGCGGGCCTTGCGGCTTTTGCGCCCCCTTCGTGTTGTACCTTGCCGTTTACCTCCTACAGGCTGCATCTCTGTTTCAGTGGATGTACAGATCTGTGCAAGTTTACTATCGATTGTAGTTTTAATTGTTTCAACAAGTTGTTTTACTGCTGGATTATTTAAACCCTGTGTAGATATACGACAGGCAGCACTTGCTTGAGGACTTGTCATAATGGTGCGAAGTGGTACTGCAAATATATAACTTTTGGCCTGTAAAGTGGGAAGAGCTTGTTCCATTGCCTCACGTAGTTGGTGGGGGAAATAAGGGCTCTCTTTCAGAACAGTCACAATTTTTGAATGAAGCAATACAATAATCTGATCGACAAACTCAGAAGGATCTGTACAGATTGTCTGTAGATTATTAACAATCATTGCTTCAAGGTCATTTGAAAAATTGCCCAGATGATCACATACACGAAATTCAAACATTCTACTAAGTAGATGGGAAAGAACCGCAAACAGAGGGGTGGTCAAGTCTCCGCGGGTGCTCCTTTATCCTATTTTGACCCGAAATACCAAGAGCCATCAGCTCCTGCTGGGCAGAATGTAGGTAATCCGACCTCCACGCTCGTAGTGCGTCCGGGTCTATTACAGCAGGGTGGTTTTTACCCAAGTGTAATGGGTGGAGTCGTTCAGAATGCAGGTCTTCTCTTTCCTGTGGCCGCTCGCCAGGGAATGAGTCTTTTCTCCAAGTACAAGAAAAGCAGAAAGATGCGTAGAGGACGCAAGTCACGCAAGCAGACGCGGAAAGTACGTAAGACGCGCAGGGCGTAAATTTGAACTGCCCTGTCGACAACCTGAAAAGTAGGATATATGGAATTAGCGCAACGGGCCACTTCGATTCGACGAATTGCTGAAGAAGGACTCTTATATGATCAAGTTCTCAGAAAGAAGCAACAAAATGCCTGGAATTCATGGGCTCTATACACAGGAGGTGGTGCCGTTCTTATTCTCTCGGTTCTCTCATCAATGTATCTCACACACGATGCGATTCGCTCTTCTCTTATAAGCGCCTACGCGCGTTCTGAAAAGACACAAGATGTCATCACATCTTCTTTCTTCTCACTCTCATCACTTGGTCTTATTCCACAACCAATTGACCAACCCTTTCTTCCCGAGCCCATTGCCCTGAAAACACTTGAACTCCAGGAGGCCTATTTAAGTACATCCATCGCACAAACAAATACAACCAATCTTCAAGTCGAGCTCCAGCAACTTGAAGTTCTACAGGCCTCTGTTCAACATATGCTCTCTACTGCAGAACAATCAGCAAAACTCGCATCATATCATATCTCCCTTCACTCAATTCACACACTTCTTCCATTGGCAGTAAGCGCAGCGTTGGCAAACGCAACCTCCCTTTATAAGAAATCCTGTACACTCTCGTTTGGCTGGGAGCCCTGTATCCAAAAAGCCTTCGAGTATCAAGAGGCATTAAATGTTTCTCTAGTACTTCAATCGCAGGTGCGGCGCCTCAATACAACAGAAGGAACACTTGAAGTGCTCTATGAGAGAGGTAGTCTTCCAGCCCATCCGCAACTCATCGCCAATAAGGGCTGGGTAGAAGAGTGGTATCATCAGAATCTAACAAATGAAATTCCCTATGATACACTCAACGTAGAATATCTTGAATCTATTCACGCATTTGTCAAGCGTGCGATGAATGGACATATTATTGGAACCGAACTTGATACTCCCTTGGTTCGTGAAGCACAAGCTTATATGACATCACAACTCTTTCATCAGTATCTCGCACTTATCAAGACACTAGTTACAATGAGCGCCGATGGAAAGCGTCTAATACTTGACAGTTATCAACACATTCATGATCAGGATGCTAGAAATTCTCAGTACACAAGGGCAAAGGCTCAGGTTGAATCAGACTTAGCAGCCTGTGGGCTTCAGAAAACACTCCTATGCCAAATGCTACTTGAAAAAAGTAGTCAAGTTATTACATGGGTTCACAATATTGAGCGATTTCAACTTCCTCTTCCAGCGAACTTTCTTAAGGATGCGTATCAGGCACTTCTTACAAGTGAAATTACAAGTATTATTACAATTCGCGACTTTAGACGATTTCAGCGGATTCATGAATTCAAGAAGAATCCAAGTGCCGCCTTTCTGATTCTCACCTCCGCAATTGGCATTGCAATCTTCATTGTAGCAAAACTATTGTTCTTTGATCTGCCATATACGTATATTCGACTCCTCATTCTACCGGCAGAATACATAACCGAGCGTATTCAGTATTCAATTGATATTCTCCATGAACAGCGACTCCAACTTACGTTGGAAACCGGGGGCCAGGCCCTGAACCTTCTAGACGCAGTTACAAGCGCGGAAAATATACGCACTACGCCTAAAGATGAGGCGGCTCCATTGAATAGAATTGAGAATGTCCCTAGTAGCACGGCAAAACCAGAACGGAAATCTCTTCGAAATCAAAACCGTTCAGAGCGGAGCCTTCAGGACGTTGATTGAGGCGCTGAAGGAGATTCTGACAGAAGCAAATCTCGAGTTTGACAGCCAGGGTGTCAAGGTGATTTCAGTTGATGAGACTCATACGGTTCTCGTCTATCTTCGCCTTCACAGTGACCGCTTTGAGACATATTTTTGCCCGGCGAAGTATGTTCTCGGCGTGAACATGATTTACCTGTTTAAGTTGATTAAGACGATGGGGAATAATGATAGCCTGACTCTCTATCTGCCTGCGGCCAACCCGAACAAGCTTGGCATCCGTATGGAGAATTCTGACCAGGCGCGCACGACGAACTATTTCCTGAAGCTCTTCGATACGGATGTGGAGGACATTCAGATTCCAAGCCTGAACTTTACGAGTATCATCCACATGCCGTCGACGGACATCCAGAAGATTTGCCGCGATATGAATGCGCTTGGTGAGAAACTAGACGTGGAGATTACATCATCTGGTTCGGACCTCACATTCAAGTGCGTCGGCGACTTCGCTGAGCAGGAGACGGTCATTACAGAAAACAACAGTACAATGAAGGTACAGAAGACGAGCGGCTCTAGTGAAATTGTTCAGGGTATTTTCCAATTAAAACATTTGGTGCTCTTTACGAAGTGCACGAGTCTCTGCCCGAGTATTGAACTGTATCTGAAGAATGATTATCCTCTCATCCTGCGCTACACGGTAGCGAATCTGGGTGAGGTGAAGTTGGTTCTGGCGCCGATGAAGAATAAGCAGACGTAAACGTCGAAACAAACTTAATACCGAAGACAACAGACAAAATATGTATCCGCAATCAATCCACCAATGGAAAAAAGATAGAGTATCTTTTCTTCATTTGTCAGCGGCCCTGCCTGGCTTTTCCTGTAAAAATAGATAACCAGCCATAAGAAAAAAGGAAGTGCAAGAATATCTCCAAGATGCGGAAGGGTCATCATCTACTAAATCTTTCCAGAATACTCCTCTACAAATCCATCCCATCCATTCACAGCAATGGCTCGAATCTTATGAAATGTCCAGAAGAAAGTGCTTCCTGAATGGTCTGATAGAATCTTCTCACAGACACGACTCATTGGAGGATATCCTTCTAGCCCTACAAACTTCTTAAAATCAGAATCACTCAAATTCTTCATAAGCTTCCAAGATCCACGCGTAGATTCCATCGCCTGATAGGCATTCTCAAGATAATTGCGGCCATTCGTATCCTTCATAAAGCTGAAATCACCAGGCATTTTATTTGTGATAGTAGTACAATCAAAAATAAATGGCCAAACTTTCAAATTTTTTGCCCCCCCTCACATCTTCTTCTCAACGTGCGGCATATAGCGAACCTCAGCAATGCTTACACGCTTATCAAGGACTGCAAGTCCACTCTGTGAACTATACCGCGCAGCATCTTTATTCCAGAGTTTAATCACATGAAATCCCTTCTTCGGGCTAATTGTAATTCCTTGAATAGAATCCTCCTTCTCCGTGGCGGAGCCGAGCATACATCCAATTGTATACCGATGAAAGATATCAATTGAATCCGTAGCACCCACACAGAGACTATAACTTCCTCCTTTAATATTCTGGTGATTTTCCCAAAGTGGAGGAATGGCGGCACGCATCCAGAAGAACATGCCACGTGACCATTTACTATCATCAAGTACATTAATAAGTGCCAGATATTCAGACCAACTGCCGACCGTCGCAAGATTCTTAAAGGTATCAATTGACCACTTTTTCTCAGCAGGCGAATGGAAATATAATGTCCATGGGCCTGTGGGAATTTTGTCTGTAATCTCCATACTTTATTTACTCTGAGATTTACTTTAACCCAAATCAATTTTTATAGGCTTTACGTTTACTTTTACGTTTTTTATTTTTACTCTTTCGATGCCTTCTTGTTTTTTTACCTCCTGATAGTATATTTTTTAAACAACATATTTTTCCAGAATGATCATCTTCAATACCACCAGCATCTTCAATAATATTAAGTACCTGCTCTTCAGTAATTTCTGGATACTTTTCATAAAACTTTATATAACTGAGATACGTTTTGAAATTTGTTAGATTATATGTTTGTCCTATTATTTCAAGCTCTTCATCACAGCTAATATTTTTTCCACAAACTGCGGATCTAAAAGTCTTCATTGTTAATCCTACTATTTTCCAATCACTATCATAATCTTTTCTACGTTTCTCAAACCCTCCATCAGATTTAAAATCATCAATTGAGAGAATACGTTTTGGAATCATATCAACTGGTTTTTCTGGTTCTTTCTGAATATACGCAAGTTCTTTTTCTAAATCTGTTATATATCCTTCAATACATGGAAGAGGATCCGCAAATTGTTTAGATAAAAGTGTATACTTTTCAGTTACGAGTTCAAACCATGTCTTTTTATACGTATTTACATTTGGTACTTCAAGTGAATTATAGTAGTTTATATAATCATATAATAAATTAAGTTGAGACAAATAAAGTGTTAAAACAGTTATAATTGGTGATGTAAATTCGCTGTAGTGAGAATAGTGTACAACTTTCTTAAGAGTTATATCTGACTTAAATTCATCATAAGAAGAATATTCTTTTGTCTTTACTTTTGTAAATACTTCTAAATATGCATGTAGTTCCGTGTCTAAAATAGATAAATGCGGTATACCTACTATTTTATCTATTTTTTCTAAAATCAAGTCACATGCTTTTGCTTGTTCCTCCATACACTCCTAAAATATGATAACAATTTTCAATTTTTACGAACGGCACAAGTAGGTTTCAAGAATCCCCTTCTCTTTCAATTCATCAAAATGTTTGAGTATGTCCTCTACAAACTCATCTTTGTACTTATAACTCCCAGTAAATTGCTCTTCGTAGTCGTATTGGTCCCTATCCATGTGAGGTCCTAATGAATAGACATTTCCAGGACCATGTGATTTCCAAGTTCCTGGAAGATCTTTGTATTCCCAATGGTATATTTTCTTGCCTTCGCAAAATTTATAATAAAGAAAGACTACGCTCTTCTCCATCTACGATATCTATCGATTAATGTTTAATCCACTGCCTCCATATCAAGTTCCTCGAGCGCTATAGGAGGAATGACAGGTGACTCAAGAGGTACTGGCGCAGTCAGCCTCTGAAGACGCACTGTTACTTCATTAAGTGAGTTCCAGCGCTGATTATCACTAAATGTATCAGACCAAATATTAAATTCATGATCTTCGCCCTCAGGCGTAGATACACGAAGAATAAACTCCATAGTATTATCAAGATGAATTCCATTTACAAGTGACCAGACACCAATCCAGACTGCCAGGCTCGGAGGATATTGCTCACCCTTCCAATAAGTTGTATCGAAGAAGCTAGTAAGGTTATACAGAGAGATATGACCATGCCAGAGTTCAGCAGTGACAAAAGAGAGTGTGCGCGCAGGCCTTGTAGAATCAATAACAATCGTATTGGAATCCTTATTATAAATACACACAACCTTTGATGAACCGGGCTTTCGATTCTCATAATTCTGCTCATAGACAGGCACATTGGAACCCTGAAAGAAAACATAGTTTTCAGAACACATACTGTTTACAAGAAAACGAGTAGTCTTTGAAGTCTGTTGGTAAGTTACAGTGGATGCCTTGACAAGCCAAGCATATACAGTAAAAATGAGTTTTACCCAGTTTACTGACTGAAGACTCTGTAGCATTTCTAAACCCTTTATTGCCGTGACAGTTTAGGTGGTTTTTCTACAACCGATGGTACTTATTGAAGTTGCAGGTGGAACACTTGTGACAGATGTAGGTAATGTAGGCGGTGGAGCCGTTGGTGTACACGCAGGTGGAATAGGTTGAGTACAACTAGGTTCTGTATCTGTGCAGGAATCGGCCTGTGTCATTTGTGCAACAATTACCGTTGGCCCTGACCACCAGATAAGGAAAAGTCCTAGGAGAATAAAAAGAAAGGGTATACTCAATAAAATCCACGCAGCCGCATCGCCCACTGATTGGCAGATAAAATTCAGACCAAGTACACAAAAAAACCCACCCAGTGCGTGAAACGGGACATGTCTATATTTTCCTTTTGCCAAATCAATCAATACAATTGCTGTAAAAAGAGCAGCCGTTGTAATTGCTGCGGGACAGAAAGTCATTCTACTAGATTAGGCGATTTTTACAAGCTTCTGATTCGCCTCATCAAATTCCGCAAAGGGCTCATCTTCGGGAGCATCATCAATAATACGGTAGACCTTATTGTGCTGGTCCTTGTAATAAGTCTTTCCCTTCCATACAAACTCGGCCAGTTCAAGCTCCTCCTCAGCCTCTTCCTCCTCGGCCTCTTCCTCCTCAACCTCCTCTTCCTCAACCTCCTCTTCCTCAACCTCCTCTTCCTCAACCTCCTCTTCCTCCTCATCGCCTGAATCAACGCCGCCCTGCTCTGCGACAATCTCACCATAGGCAACTTCATCATCAACCTCATCCTCCACCTTCGGATGAGAAGCCGCTTCAAGTACTCGAGCACGAGCAAGACTGTCAAGTACACTCAGAGGCTTTTCCTCAAGTACAATCGTGTGCTGTCGCTGAATCGTTGGGACAATTACACTATTTGCAGAGGTCGGACCGAGAATCGGCGAAGGCATGCTATCGCGCTTCATTAGAAGTCCCTCAAGGCCACCTGAGCGAATCTGCGGAGTCGGCGTCTCAAATAGAGGCTGTACTGTACGAGACTCGAGTGCCACAATCCTCGCCTCCAACTTCTTAATAGTATCTACAGAGTCCTGTGACTTGAGAAGATAGAGCATCTGTCTCTCAGCCACATTCAACTTATCATTCAGATCTGCGCGCAACTGGCTAAATACAGTGGTGATGAGTTCCATGGATATTCTTTGTGTTAAATTTCAGCAGCCCCATAAAATCAAATTTTTGACTCATTCACTCACTCACTTCACCAGCATTCCGTTTCCGCGAATATTAATCGTCATACACGCATCAAGAGTCGATTCACGGTCCTTCAGAGGCTTATTGCGCTTCAAGCGAAGGCCCTCCTCCGCCTTTGAAATCCGCTCAGTCATAATACCATTTGGTGTGTTACGAATATTCGTATCATAGAAATCAATTGGCTTCGTATCCATAGTGCCCAAGATGCTCACTACAGGAGGCATCTGAATATCAATCCGTACAGAGCAGTTCCGTAGAGTATTACGAAACTGTTCAATACTCATGGGGCCTCCAAACTTCTTCAAACTCTCGCGAGGAGGCGCAGGATAAATCCGACCCTGATACCATTCGGAATAGAGACGGTGGAGAAGCGCCATTCGCTCCCAGCGAACATGCGGGTCAAGAGTCTCATTCAACAGGAATGACACTGCGCATTCGGGACAACAGAAGTTGCCATAGATTTTGTATGTACCCTTCTCCTCACGTTCGGGAATTACAATTGGCTGGCCAGTAAAACACTCTGTACACCAGAAACAGGCAATATCAACCGTTTCAGGTAGCAACTTTGCCTCGGATGAATCCCTGTAGGCCACCATTAGATTACAGCGGTAGAAGGGCTGTAGAGGCTTCGTATCATCATCTTCACCATCGGCCCTTTTAGAATGATGCTGTGGGTTTCCAAGCGGATCCGCAATTGGTACAGGCTTTCCAGATGTCTTTATGGGCGCAGTAGGAAGCATTGCATCAATTTCAAATGGGGCGCGATTCGTAGCAAATAGATCGCCATCGGTCATGTCATACGGCTCAGGCTGTTTGGGGGGGTTAGGATCATATTGAAAGGTAGAATCACTGAAATTCACTTCATTGCTGTGAATGTGAAGATGTGCAATTAGACTCCGACGAGGCTCAGCAGGCTGAAAATTCCCTTCAATTCCATCAGGTGTAACGAGGGCCACAACTTGAACCTCCTTCTTTGACTTCTTCTTGGTCTTTGTAATGGGGAGGGGTTCGGGCACAGGCTCAGGCGAAACAACAAGAGGAACTGGCTCGATGATAGTCTTCTTACGCGGCGGCATTTCTACTTTTTTTACGCGCTCGGACCTTTAGGCTTATTTGTCAATTTGGGCTTAGAGAAAGTGAACGAAATCATTTCAATGGCATCCATTCCGTATGATGCGCTTTTTAATGAAATGATTCAATCTCCTGAAAAAATGCGACATTGTCTTTTTGTTGGACCCCCTGGTTCAGGAAAAACGAGTGCAGCACAGGAATTCTGTCGCCGTTGGATTGGTCCCTCGTCTACATGGATTGGCCGCGTACTCTTCCTTAATGCATCCGATGAACGAAGCCTTGAGGCAGTTCGTACAAAGGTCTATCCTTTTGTTCGCTCGACATTGACAACTATTTTTCAATTTGAATCCAAGTCCGATGCGAAGGTGATTGTTTTTGATGAGGCAGAAACCCTTACAGAGCAGGCTCAACTCTCTCTTCGTCCTTTGCTGAATATGAATGCGGGCAAGGTATGTCTGCTCTTTCTCTGTAAT
>Ga0208109_1000564_pt1 | contig 9626 bp, 9 predicted proteins | sample CryBogCBH18Jul08_FD_184594 | JGI IMG/M metagenome (GOLD analysis project Ga0208109, IMG submission 184594) | Freshwater microbial communities from Crystal Bog, Wisconsin, USA - CBH18Jul08 (SPAdes) (version 2) | ecosystem: Environmental > Aquatic > Freshwater > Lake | place: Crystal Bog, Wisconsin...
GAGCCATGAAATTCGAACGCCTATGAATGCTATCATAGGAATGAGCCAACTTGCACTACAAACAGAGTTAACTCCCAAGCAACGAAACTATATTGATAAAGTAAACAGAAGCGCAGAAGGACTTCTTGGTATAATTAATGACATACTAGATTTCAGTAAGATTGAAGCTGGCAAACTCGACATAGAGAAAGGAAACTTTAGGCTAGAAGAAGTTTTCGACAATCTCGCTAACCTTGTCGGCCTCAAAGCAGAAGAAAAGGGCCTAGAACTATTATTCAGCATGGATATAAACCTACCGACAGCTTTAATCGGCGACTCCCTAAGGCTTGGTCAAATAATTACTAATCTTGGAAATAACGCTGTCAAATTTACTGAATCAGGTGAAATTGTTATCGGCGCTGAGGAAATTAGTCGTTCCAATGATCATGTCGAACTACATTTTTGGGTTAAGGATTCCGGCATTGGCATGACGCCAGAACAACAAACAAAATTATTTCAGAAATTTAGCCAAGCGGATAGCTCTACGACCCGTAAATACGGCGGTACTGGGCTGGGCTTAGTTATTTCAAAGCAACTTGTGGAAATGATGGACGGCCGTATTTGGGTTGAAAGCAATATTGGTCGCGGCTCTTGCTTTCACTTTACGGCAAAGTTTAAAATTCAAAATAATCCAATACCTCGACGGGCATTTCATACGGATGAAATCAAAGGACTTCGCGTGCTTGTCGTAGATGATAATTCTTCAGCAAGAGAAATTCTCCTCAATTTAGCTCAAAGCTTCCATTTACAAGTAGACGCAGCCTCAGATGGAGAAAAGGGGCTGAAGCTTGTCGAGCAAGCAGCAAAGAATAATCATCCATATGATTTAGTTTTAATGGATTGGCGTATGCCAAAGATGAATGGAATTGAATGCGTTCGAAAACTAAAAGATGAGGCGTTAAGCCATCCACCTGCTGTCATAATGGTCACAGCTTATGGACGAGAGGACGCGATTTCAGCAGCTGAAAGAAATGGTGTTGCAATAAAATCTGTTCTGACAAAACCAGTTACGGCATCAACTCTTTTCGAAGCAATTGGCGAAGCGTTAGGAAAAGGTGTTGAAATCGGACCTGACAATACCAAACGTCATGGTAGCGCTAAAGAGGCTATGACAAAATTATCTGGCGCTAAAATCTTGCTTGTTGAAGATAATGAGATGAATCAGGAGCTGGCGTTAGAGCTACTCAGCAAGGCAGGTATCAGCGTCACTATCGCCGAAAATGGGCAAAGGGCGCTCGACATATTGGCAGATGGACATATTTTTGATGGTGTTCTCATGGATTGCCAAATGCCAATTATGGATGGTTATACAGCCACCCGTGAAATTCGTAAAAATGTTCAATTTGATAAACTTCCCATCATAGCAATGACCGCCAATGCCATGGTTGGGGACAAAGAAAAAGTCATTGAATGCGGTATGTGGGATCACATTTCCAAGCCGCTCAACGTTTCAGTCATGTTCAATACTATGGCAAAATGGATTAAACCATCTTCTCCAGCCCATGCGGCTGTAATAACTGAAACCAAAAAGAGTTCTGGCCGGACCATTCATGATCTCCCAGGAATAGATACGCTAGCTGGTCTATCAACAACAATGCAAAATATAGACTTATACTATAAGCTCTTGATTAAATTTCGAGATAGCCAAGCTAACGTTGAAAAAGAACTTTTATCGTCATTTCAAGAAAATGACTCTAAAACTGCCGTAAGGATTGCTCATACACTAAAAGGACTTGCTGGTACGATAGGGGCTAAAAGCCTTCAAAATGCTGCTCAGCAGCTCGAAAAAGCATGCCATGAAAAGTTCGAAAATCTTCCCAATACACGCGAGCTGGCGAATACACTTAGTGAATTAAAGGTCGTTATCGACGGTCTCAAGGGCATAGAATTTTCACCATCCTATTCTCAGGCAGCTAATGAGATCGCTAATCCCATAGCTATCCAACAACTGATAAGTGAATTAAGAAGGCATCTTGAAGAGAGTGATCCTCGGGCATTAGACATTATTGATAAGATAATTGCTAATACCAAGGACGATGATCTTAGATCAAAATTTATAAATGCATCCGTAGCAATTAATGAATATGAATTTGATAAGGCTCTTAATTTACTTAAAAATGTATTTGAGGATTTATCTCAGTGACAAGACAAATTGGAACGATACTTTTAGTTGATGATGAGCCGATCAATATTGATGTCCTTCGAGGAATTTTACCTCCTGAATACAAAATTAAAGTTGCGCTTAACGGTCAAAAAGCGCTTCAGCTTTCAGCCATAGAGCCGTTTCCAGATCTTATATTCATGGATGTCGTAATGCCAGATTTAGATGGCTATGAAGTCTGTCGGTTGCTAAAATCAGACCCTAAAACAGCTCAAATCAAAATTATTTTTGTCTCTGCGCACTGCGATGAATTAGAACGTCGAAAAGGTTTGTCACTTGGTGCAATAGATTTTATTTCAAAACCAGTCAATCCTCAAAAAGTTCTACAGGTGTTAGCGGATGCATTACCCTAAAAATCTAATATGCTGAATGCGCAGTATTATTTACATTATTAACGACACGCAATATCAATTAAAGTGTAAAAGACAACAAGGGTATGTAATGTAAATTACGATGTATTCCTCATTATGAGATTAATCCTATACTACAACAGATATTTGATAATCCATTGTTATTTTGGTATTTTTATACTCTTGATTTAATCCTACAAATAGAGACGAGTCCTTTACCTTTAACTTCTCTATTTTCCAATATTTCAGCATTATAAACTGAACGCAATGGCCTCCAAATCTCTTCTGGTACGGCTAATTCACCAGGCTCTGCCCATTCTATGACGCGTGCTGCTACATTTACGGTATCGCCCCATATATCAAATTGATATCTTTCTTGACCAACAACGCCTGCAACGACGGGGCCGGCATTAACTCCTACTCTAACCTGCCACCCTAAATTTGCATCTATTATTGTGGACGCCATCTCTAAGCCGCAGTCGATCGCAACTTTTAAGGGATCATCGATTTCCTGCAATAAATTTGCGGCTGCCATGAAACCATCACCGATGGTTTTAATTTTCTCTAGCCCGTATTTGACTGTTAACCGTTCAAAAATGACAAACAAAGCATCAAGTCTTGTTACGACATCTTCTGGTTCATGATTGTCACAATAAGATGTAAAGTTTGTTACATCACAGAAAAGGACAGCCGTATTATCGTATCTCTTAGGTATGACGGTTCCAAATGTTCGTATTTCATCAGCCGCTTTTCGAGGCAGCAGAGCATGTAAAAGCTCATCTGCCTTATCTCTTTCTTGGTTTGCTTCAAAAACGGCAACTTGTAACGCTAGATGTGTTTTAACTCGTGCAAGGACCAGCTTTCCTGAAAATGGTTTGTGAATATAATCGACCGCTCCAACATCAAAACCTTTCTCTTCATCTTGTGCATCTATTTTAGCTGTGAGAAATATTATAGGAATTTGACAAGTTTCTGGGCGCTCTTTTAAGCGTCGACAAACTTCATACCCATCCATTCCTGGCATAGAGACATCAAGCAGAATTAGATCGGGTCTATCATGAGCGCTGCAGAGAGCTAGCGCTTTTTCTCCATTTGTCGCGACCTTTGTTCGAAAAGAATCTTTGAGAACGCCTGAAATTGCTACTACATTTGTTGGCGTATCATCAACAATAAGTACGAGTTTATTTGAAAGGTTATGTTCCATCTGACATTTCCTTTGAGAACTTAGGAGTTAATGAATTGTCTAAGGCATAGTCTAAGGTTGCGCCATGTTATTTTCGTTATAATCAATTATACGACTGTTTTGTTATCATAATGAGCAAGACATCAAATTTAATAGCCGTGGATATCGGACTATGTATTGCTACTTTTTTGAATGATAACAATTATCTTAATTAGCATATTGCTTAAAAGCAAAAACACTTCATTTCAAAAAATCACAATACTTTCCCTTGGCGCCTATCCTAAATAGCTAGGCAACCCCATATAAATCATAGGGTTAAACACAGGCGGAATAATCGCCTCGCGGTGCGCGTTTCACGAGGGCATTATTTGTCAGTTTGCTGCCAATACTAACAAAGTGCTCAGGAGATTGTCATGAAGAAATATCTTGAAACTGTATTACTTTATAAAACTTGGTTTATAGCGTCAGCATCTCATACATACCGGCTCACGCTGAGAACGTGTTAGATATGTAGTCGCGGGGTATCCTGTCTGAACGACTTGTTTGCTCGTCGCTTTCTCGTTATTTTGTTAAGTTACAATTTATATCACAACCTCTGTAATTAAGGAATCATTAAACCATTGCACTAACAAGCTTGACATAAAACCTTCTATATCATTGCAATTTTGTTGATATGAAACCATTGAACATATGTCTTTAAATTTCATCTCAGAGAAAGCTTCCATCAAAGATAAGTACTCTATGTCATTTACCTTGCGATACAAACATTTATTATTTTTTCTCCAAAATATAACACCCTCACTATTTGTAATAATTGTCGTATTTTCAAGAAAGTTTTCGCCGTGAGTTTCGTAAATTGTTGTCGTTTCGGCTGCCAGTTTATGAAGAAAGACGCTGGGATGAAACCTAAAGCGTAATTCTGGCCATTGATGCGGATCTATCTGTTGTAATGCCGAAATATTTAGACACTCTACATCCTTTGCGTCAAAACTATCGGCCAGGCACTTTTCAAATTGCGCAACATCAATGGCAACTCTTTCTTCACGCCAAGGTGCATGATTGCGCATAAAATCAACAAGCCCAGAGCTATACCAACGCGCGTTATAATTCTTTGAGGGACAAATATTTATATAATTCTCTACCACGTGGCCGAAACTTTCATCGCCTAGAATGTTTCTCAAAACTGGATAATCATTAGATAAAAACTCAGCTAACCGTCTTCTGTACCCATTATAATAAACACCAAATGCATCATTTTTACTATGTAAAGGCGGCTCATTAATAGATTGAAGAAATATAGGTTTTATTTTCTCATCATCTGATAGGATAGCTTGCTGCATTTTTGATAGGAAGTCTGCGTATGACATTTCTTGGCTACTTTCTATCTCTTGCCGAGAGATGCGTTTTACGCATTTTATCAAACTCTGACTTTATCTCTATAAAGGGTGGAAAATTATCGTCTCGTTCAAGCATTGGAGAGGCATTGGGAAATCTCTTGCTTGCAATCTCCATCAACGCCCATACATCATCACAAACAGATTGATCATGCGTATCTATAATGTGTGTTCCATAATTTGTATGGCCAGCAATATGCATTTGGACAACGTTGGCTGGTTGTATTTTATTTAAATATGTCACAGCATCAAAATTATGATTAAATGCTGAAACATAAATATTATTAATATCTAATAGAAGTGAGCAATTTTCTTGCTCACATATTTCATTCAAAAAATCAGCTTCATCCATCTCAGATTCTTTAAAACTGATATAAGTTGATGGATTTTCAATCAGTATTGGCCGCTCAAGATAATCTTGAACAATCCTTATTTTTTCAGCAATGTGATGTAATGCTTCTTGAGTATAGGGTATGGGCAATAAATCATGAAGATTGACGCCCTCTATGCCAGTCCACGCGAGATGGTCTGATATCCACATTGGCTCAATGCGGTTGGCTAAGGATTTTAATTCTTCAAGATAGTCCAGATTGACTGGATCTGTTGAGGCAATGGAAAGAGAAACGCCGTGCATGACTAAAGGGTATTTCTCCCTAACTCTTTCCAGCATAGCCAGAGGATTTCCTCCAGGTACCATATAATTTTCTGAAATAATCTCGAACCAATCAACATCAACAGAATTATTGAGAATATCGGAATAATAGGTTGGTCTAAGCCCTAATCCGCAACCAATGTAGGGAAAGCCCATTTTCAATCCAAAGCTATAGCGCTCTCAAATTAAAAATCAGATGGGGAAGATAATGAGCTTATCTTCCCCATCATTACTTCTTATTTGTCAGAAGCGACGACTTTGCCACCCTTGGCTTCACATGATTTGGCGGACTTCTCAGGCAACCAGCCCTGGCCCTTACATTCATTTTGCCCTTTGCAAGCAGATGTCTCAGTTTTACAAGCACTCGTGCCTTTGCAGCTATTGATGCCAGCACAATGAACCTCATTACCTTGTTTAGCAGAAGCAGTTGTTACTGCAGCTCCGCTGACAGCGAGGGCAATGGCTGCGGCCGCAATTGTTGCACCGGATACAACCGTGGTCTTCATGATTTCCTCCAGATATTTTTGGTATGTTATCTCTAATATGGACCTTAGCCGGTATAACTCGCACGGCGAATAGTTGCCAGCATTAATTAATGTCTCAGCCAAGGCTTGCTATTATTTAAGCAGAAATTTCCGATGCCTAGATTATCATCGACTGCTACAGTCACAAGATCGACAGAGACGACATATTCACGTCAGTCGCCTAATTACGCTTCCATAACAGCTGATCCAGAGAAAGAGCTCCAGGCCCCCGGGCGATAATAACAAGGAGCAACCCACACCAGTAACTATGCGCTGTCCACCAAGCATCTGGATAAACAAAAAACTGAATAATCAGGGTCATTCCCAACAAAGCTAAGGCTGAAAAACGCCCAAACAAGCCTAAGAAGAGGAGGGCGGGAAGGACATGCTCTGCAAAAGTTGCCAAATAAGCAGCAAAATTTGGCGAGAGAAGCGGAACCTTATAGTCATTTTCGAACAGAATGAATGTTGCATCACGGATCGCTATCGGAATTTGAAAACTTAGGTCCAGCCCCAGCAAGGGGCCTCCAATCGTCGGACCCTCAATTTTTGTCTGACCTGATACAAAAAACGTATGCGCGACAATAATACGGACAAATACAGCAATGAGCGCATAAGGAATGAGGTCACAATATCCTATCAGCTTATCGTATAATTTCATCTTGAATCCTCTTATTGCCCGCAAAAGCTTATATTAGCGATCACGCCTGATCTCATCATAATTTGAAGACATTTTGTAAGATCAAAATTTATATTCATATCATTCAGGATGGCTACAGCTTCAGACATCAATTTACCATCAGACAATTGCTTAATAAATGAGACCGCCCCGACTGGCAGGCTTTCGATCATTATCTCGAAGTTAGGCCTAGAAACCAAAACGTCCTCAGCATTTAATATTGTGATCGATTTCACTTCTTGATCGTAAGAGTTTGTTTTCCAAATTTCTATAATTGGATAGCTCGTATGAAAGCAGGAAACAGAAGGGTGTAACGTTACCCGACTATCAAAGAGCTTGCTAGCGCCGATTTTTTCAAAATCTGACAGGGTGATGAAGGGTGAATTTGGCGCATGATAGGCCTCACCTATGCTATACTCCAACTTTGCAACGTCGGACAGATAGGGCGCTTGCTTGATAATTTCATTGCTTGAGATATATTTTGAGAAAGATTTGCCATACTCAAACATAACTGGTGAGCTGGGTAAATTATCACCAATATATTCTTTTGCTAACTGTCGAAAATTGTCGCCACCTAAAAGTCTCAGACAAACAGGGAACTTGTCCTCCAAAGCATTGATCAATCCTACAATGACATTGTTTCTATATATCGAAAATCTACTATCCAAAGACTGAGGATTGCCCATAAAAATATTTTGCAAATGTTCTTGTCCAGGTGACAATAAACAGTTGATGAATTGCAGCTGATAATTATTAATTTGTGACAGCATATGTTTTATTCTGTTCTATTATATCTCGCGCGATGAGCGCCTGACGATGAAGTAAAGGCCATTCAGGTATATTATTGTCCCATTCTATCAATGTAATAAAATTATGTTTTTGTGTAATAAGATGATCAAAAAGAGGCCAAACACTATGGTGCACTTCACGATTGTGGGCATCAATCAAAAGAGAAGCACCCAGCTCGTCTTTATCCTCGGCATAGCCGGCTAGATGAACTTCACCAACATGATTTAAGGGGAATTTTGAAATATAGTCGAAAACGTCAAAATTATGATTAATTGAACAAATATAGGCATTTGTAATATCTAACAGCAACCCACAGTCCGTATGATGAACCAGCTCATTAAGAAATTCTATTTCTGTCATGTCGGAAGATTTAAATCTTAGATAAGTTGCAGGGTTCTCTATTAAAATTCTTTGTCCAATAAAGTCTTGTATGTATCTGACGTTATCAATGACTCGTCTTAACGTTTCCTGATTGTAAGGAAGCGGCAATAGGTCGTTTAAAAATTGTTGTTCGTAGGTCGACCATGCTAGATGTTCTGAACAAACAATAGGTTGATAGACATCGATTAATTTCTTAAATTTTTGCAGATGTACTTTGCTAAGAGGCTCGATACCGCCAATAGATAGTCCCACACCATGTAGTGAGAGTTCATAGCGACATCTTATGTCGGCCAGCTGTTCATGCGATAGACCGCCAGCGCCCATGTAATTTTCAGCATGTATTTCAAAAAAATCTAAAACAGGTTTTTGTTTAACGATATCGCGATAATGCTGATGTTTAAAGCCAACACCAATACGAGAATTAGAATCCTGATGAAAATTACAGGCGGAGCCAGAATCAATAGGAATTAGAGTACGACTCTCGTCGATGCTCATTCCGACACCGCCTTAATAGGTATAAACCTTGAGATTAGCCGGAGCTATTAATTGGTAATCGGCTCAAGACTGCCTGAGCCTTTTGGCGTTTTGATTGCAACGCAGGTGCCTTTTTCAACATAGCGAAATGCATTGCCTTGATAGTCTGATTTCGCTGTACCGGCGCAGGTTGTGCCTGGACCGGCTGCGCAATCATTCTTGCCCTTAAGAGCAACGCCGTAGCATTTTTCCTGATCTGGCGCAGCGGCCTGCACAGCGCCAGCTGACGTTAATGCCATGGCGAATGCGCCGGCAAAGAGTGTTGCTGCAGTCGTTTTCGCATCAATCATGGGATTTTCTTTCTCTAACAAGATTAGTCATTTGCTCAAGATGAGCGATCTGTAGACTAAAATAAGCATAAGATTGCTTCCTGTCACTACAAAAAAAATTGATAAATAATTGTGACGGACAGGGAGGGCTAAGCAGAATAAATACCCTCGTAGGAAAATGATAAAATCTACATTTTTCTGACTCAAATTGTGATATATTTATTAAACTTCTTATTTTACAAGGCAGATGCTAATTCTGATTTGGGTGTATGTTGTTTTAATCTACATATGTAAACAGTCTGCCCGAAAACTAGCTTTAGGTTCATAAGCAGCAGTGAGTATCTGCGATAAGGGATTGCGATGAAGATTCGCACAACTTTCATTTTTTTCTTCATATTGCTTTTTACTCTTGCAGGCCTCAACATTTTTATTGGTCTGCTCCTTAAGAAGGCAGCTCAAAGCGTCGAGATTTCACAAGCTGAAATGCATGCATTGGATAGCATTGCGGATGATGTTGTTGTCTCGTCGCAGTGGCAAACAAGATTTGCGCGCACCTATATTACAAACAAGGATCGAAGAAGATTCGAATGGTATAAAAATATTACTGATATTTTAGACGGAAAAATTTCTCGTCCAAGCAATTATGACATTGAATATTGGGATCTCGTAAC
>Ga0208109_1000565_pt1 | contig 9620 bp, 4 predicted proteins | sample CryBogCBH18Jul08_FD_184594 | JGI IMG/M metagenome (GOLD analysis project Ga0208109, IMG submission 184594) | Freshwater microbial communities from Crystal Bog, Wisconsin, USA - CBH18Jul08 (SPAdes) (version 2) | ecosystem: Environmental > Aquatic > Freshwater > Lake | place: Crystal Bog, Wisconsin...
CTACTTTGATAACAGACGATGTTGGTTTATTATCTGGTGATGTTGGTCTATTAACTGGTGATGTTGGTCTATTAACTGGTGATATTGGTCTATTATCTGGTGATATTGGTTTATTAACTGGTGATGTTGGTCTATTATCTGGTGATGTTGGTCTATTATCTGGTGATGTTGGTTTATTAACTGGTGATGTTGGTCTATTATCTGGTGATGTTGGTCTATCATCTGGTGATTTTATTTTATTATCATTTGTAGGTGAAACTACAGGTGGATATGATTCTAATATTTTTTGTAATAAATCTTTAATTTCACTAGAAAATTCAGGTGTAAAATTAATATTATTTTTATTTATTGTTGATTCAATAGGTTCAACTACAATTGATTGATTTGATTTAGATGGTTCTATAATTGTATTTAAATCATTAACTATTACACCTGGTGTATAAACTGGTGATGAATCAGTTGAATGATTTTCATTTATTGATGGTAATGATGTTATAATTTGTTTAATATTTGTATTATCAACAGGTGATGGTGGAATAGATATTTTTTTATTTGATGATAATATTTTTGTATTTAATAATTTACCTTTTTCTGCATCTGATAAATTTTTTGAATCAGATGGACTTAAACCAACTGCTTTTTGTAATCTAGATGATGCTTTTGTTTCTAAATTATTTACTATCTTATTTGGATCAATACCTGCTTGTTTTAATAAGTTTTGTGCAGATGACGGTAATAATGAATTTGGATCTGTAGCTAATGTTTTTGCACTGTTTAACATATCTGTACCCTTTTGTCCAAATAAAGTTCCAACAACTCCTGTTAATGCTGTCATTGCTATACCGTTATTTTTACTATCAGGTGCATCTATATCTGGCATATTTGGTCCATTTACATCTGGTCCTTCTACATCTGGTTGATTTGGTGCAGAACCAGTTGTTGTTGTAGTTGAAGATGTTGTTGAAGTTGAAAATCCTGGTAATCTTACACCTACACGATTTGCTATTAATGTTGCTATTAATAATCCTACTGTTCCCATTGATGTTGCACCTAAAATAAGAGCAACATTAGGTGATTGTGAATCTGATGCAGCTGCTCCTCCACCTGTAGCATTTTGTGTTGGTGTAATACTTGCATTTGAAAATAAAAATATTGGTGAACCAGATATACTTAATATAATACTTGGTGATAATGTAGGTGTTTTAGATACAGATGTTGATAGTGAAACAGATGATAAAACAGATGTTGAAACAGACGTTGAAACAGAAGTAGAAGGAAATATAGAAGATGTTACTGATGGTGAAATTGATGATGTTACTCCAGATGAAATTGATGGTGTTACTGAACTAGAACGTGTTTGAGATACAGTAGAAGAATAAGATATACTTGGTGAAATTGATAATGTTGCTCCAGTTGAAATTGATGGTGTTATTGAACTAGAACGTGTTTGAGACATAGTAGAAGAATATGATTTTGAAGAACTAGTTGTTTGTGATACACTAGATGTATAAGATGTACTTAATGAACTTGATGGTGTTATACTAGATGATGCAATATTAGAATTAGAAATTGATGATGTTGCAGAAATACTAGATGAAAAACTTGGAGAGATAGAAATTGATGGTGAAACTGAAACAGATTGTACTGGACCAGTATAAATTTCTAAATATGCTGTATTACTAGATGTATACCAAAATACGCTAGTTGGTGGATTTGCACTTGATGTTGTATAAAAAGAACCAGAAATTGGTGTTAAACCTCCACCAAATATATATGAACCTGAATTTCCTAATAAAAATTCTACATTTGAATTAGATGCACCATAAAATACTAATGAATATGTATTACCACCTAAAAGAGAATATGCAACAATATTACCTAAATTAGTTAAAACAACTGCTTGTTGAGAAACCCCTGGGAAGGATCCAGGGCTTGTTAACGTAATTTGTGCTGATGCAAGTACGCTACCAGTTGGTTGATTAGCTGCATTTGCTGCCATCAAACCTATTGTAAATGTTGTAGAACCAACAGAACCGGGCCAATATTGTAAAGCAATACTAGTAATTGCTGTATTTGAATAAATACTTGGTACTGTAAAACTTATTGCTTGTCCACTTGTCATTGGATTATGACAACATCCTGTCATTCCTGTAAACCATGGTGCAGGTAAAGTAGCTGTTGGTGATGGTGTTATGCTTACAGTTGGTGGAATTGATGCACTCACTGATATACTAGCAGATAAACTAGAAGATATTGATGAGCTTACTGTAGGTGTAACTGATGGTAAAGTAAGACCAAGTTGACGAATTACATTACCTTGAGAATCAGCAGTATAAATTGTATTTTTATTTGGATTATATATTAGACCAATTGGATTATTATAACTAACTTGTGTTCCTGTACCATCAATACTTTGTGTAATATTATTACCGCTTAGTGTTATTACTTGAGCATTCCATAATGTATATAAACTAATTTTACGAATTACACTTTGACCAGATACTGCTTGAGATACATATAATGCATTATGAAGTCCATCATATTCTAAATCCATTGGATTATTAAAAGATACACCTGTTCCTGAACCATCTATACTTGTACCTGCTGGTCCATTACCACCTAAAATATTTTGTGATGAACTTGCTATTCCTGGTGATGATAATTGAATATAACGAATATTATTCCAATAAGTATCTGTTACATATAAATTCATATTATTATAGCGAATACCAGTAGGTTTACCAAATTTACCTTTGTAACCACCATAAACATCTTGCCATCCTATTACACCTAATGTTCCTATTGGAGTTGTTACATTTTGAGTAGAAATATTAATTGCACGGACTGCAGCACATCCTGTATCTGCTACGTATAAAAACTGATTTACTTGATCTATTGCAATCCCTTCTGGATTTGTAAAAAGTGCATTAGTTCCAATACCATTTGCACATCCAGGACCAGATTCTGGATCTCCTGCTATATAATTAAGTTGTAAAGTAGCAAGATTAATACTTCGAATTACATTAGAATCTCTTTCAACTGCATAAAGAATATTATTAATACTATCTAATGCTAAACCTGCTGGAGAATTCATTGCTGCATTTGTACCAATACCTGTTCCTGTATCTTGAATATTCCACATACCCGCAACGCTTGTAACTATATTAGTTGTTAAATTTAATAAACGAATTTGGTCAGCTGGACTTGCTTCCGAAATATAAATACCTGAATAATCTGGTGTAAATACCATATATTGTGGTGCTGGTACACTAGCTGATGTTCCTACACCATCCATTTGTACTACATTTCCCATACCTGCAATTGTTGTAGCTTGAAAATTTAAATTTGGTAATGCAGATACCGTTGCTGATATACTTGGTGATAATGAAGCTGATAATGATTTACTAGGTGAAATTGAACGTGATGCCATTATTGATGTTGTTGGTGTTGGTGATGGTATAATTTCTGTATAAGATACAAAGAATGCAGAACCACGATTGGCAATATTTACCATATCAGCACCAATTTGGTTACCACTACCATCATAGAATGTTGCCTGACTAATTCCAGTTTGTGTAGTTGTACCAACTGCTGATGATGAGAAATCCATATAATACCAATGATTTTGTGATGAACTACCACCACATGAATTAACACCGCATGGAGAATTATACCATGATTGACCAGCTGCAGCAACTTGAACGGCTAAATCGCAATTTGGTGCACAACATGATTGAATACCTGATGTAGATAATCTAGCGGTAGATGGATTTCCATCTAATTGTATATTTGCAGGCATTGCTTGAGTACCATAAATAGCAAACGCAATTTGCTTTACTTTGAGACCAGTTGAACCTGGTGATAAACTTTGACTTAATCCAACATTTAATGCACCTGAATCTGTTCCACAACCTAATGTTGTAGTAGTGAAACCATTATAATCATATCCTGGTGTTTGAGCATTTATTAACGGTAATAATAACCCTATAAGAATTGAAAATAAACGCATATATTATTATTAAATAATTTTATTATATATAAAGAAAATAAAATTATTATTAAATTATTAATTTGCATAAGCTAAACCTGCCATACCTGACATGACTCTAAGCACATTGTAATTAAATGCATAGATATTGAGTGTAGCTGCTGTTGGAAGATATATTGATGAAAATGTAGCTGATGCACTAATATTAGATGTTCCTAAAGCACGACCAATAGTAAGTTGTAATGTAGCATTATCAATACGAGAAAAATTACATGTTCCAGATGGCTGATGTTCTTGAGGTGTAAGTGCAAATGAATATACATTAATACCATCTGATGGTGTATTTGTAAAACATTGATATGGTTGAACATAGTTAAAATAATTACCATCACGAATATTAAAACGATCGTGACCATTTAATTGGAGTAAACCAGTTAAGACAGGATTTTCACTTCTGTCTAATTGGAGACCATAATTAGTCCAATCATATACGACATAATCCCATACAGATGAGCCTTGATTATTATATTGTGATGAATTACGAGTAATACCAGGACTGGATGCTAAAACTACACTTTCAAGTGTAGCACAATCAAGAGATAATACATCAATTGGCATTAAACTTCCTGTAATTGTAAGATTATCTGGAGTTAAAACTAATGGATCTACAAATACTGCAGCTGCATTATTAAAATATGTTAAATAATTACCAGCTAACAATGGATTAGGTAAAACAGTATTTTGTGTTGATGAACTAGGTTGAAGTGAACCACTCACAATAAGAGCATATGCAAGAATAAATCGTTTGGTAGCTAAAAGTTGCATCGCATCATGACTATCTGAATTATATGCTAAAAAACGTAAACCAGTTATCCAACGTGCTAATTGAATATCCCATGCGAGAAATTTGCATGGATGATTAAATATTAATCGTGTACGTGTTGCTGTTGTTGATATACTTTCAGATGCTGGAAATTGTACTTGTTCAATAAGATATTCGTGTGTAGCTTGTGCAAAACGTTTGCGTTCTTCTTGGTCAAGATATATATAATCAACCCATAATGATGCATATGCAACAGAAGGTATTTCTGCCCATGATGCACTTGTAATATTGGTTCCATTCCCATAATTAGTAATAATTAATTGATTTAAAGGTGCTATGTCAAATGTAATACGTACTTCATGATATTGTAAAGCAATTAATGGTATACCTAATCCATCATGTCTGCAATGAAAAAATTGGAGAGGAACATTAAGTGTATATTGTTGATTCTGATTAGGAGCATTATAACCATATTGGTCGTTAAGTGATGTCATTTCTGGTACATTACCAATCATTCTATTATAACCACGAACTTGTCCAACAAGTTGAGTAAGTTCAAACCAAATATTGAGCCAATCACCATATTGTTTATCAATTTGAGTACCACCAATTTCTAAGAAATAATCTTGAATTAAAGCATGACCTAAGCGAGGTGTCCATGCCCATTGAGGTGTAAATGATTGACCACCTGGAGAAAGAGTAATTGGATTAAGTACTCCTTGATTAAGAACAACTCGAAGATACATTTTTGTTACAACATCAGCATTACGAGTTAATTGAACTGTTACACGTGTATTAAAATCAAATGTACCTGCAAATGTTTGTTCAATTGCTTCAGAAGCAAAATTTGTATATCTGCGATAAACTACTTTGAAAAATGTAATTTGTGGATTACCTGTTAAATATATATCTTGTGCACCATATGCGACAAGTTGAACTAAACCACCACCTGCCATTTTTAATCTATATATATATATGATATATTTTTTTTAAGTTGATATTTTGAAAGTAAGATTATTTTATAGTATAATATATAAAATAATAAATAAATAGTACGTCTAGTTGGAGTATGCAAGACCAGCCATACCGCTCATGACACGGAGAACGTTGTAGTTGAAAGCATAGATATTGAGTGTGGCAGCAGATGCAAGGTAGACAGATGAGAAGGTTGCAGATGAGCTAATGTTGGCTTCACCGAGAGCACGACCGAGGGTGATTTGGAGTGTGGCGTTATCAATACGGGAGAAGTTACATGTTCCGGATGGTTGATGTTCTTCAGGTGTGAGGGCAAATGAGTATACGTTAATACCATCAGAAGGTGTGTTGGTGAAGCATTGGTATGGTTGGACGTAGTTGAAGTAGTCACCATCACGGATGTTGAAACGATCATGACCGTTGAGTTGGAGTAAACCAGTTAAGAAAGGATTTTCGGTTCTGTCGAGTTGGAGACCGTAGTTATCCCATTGGTAGACGACGTAATCGTATACAGCTGAACCTTGATTGCTGAAGGTAGATGTATTACGAGTAACTGCACCAGCAGCGTTTACTGTAGCTTCGAGGGTGGCTGCATCGAGAGAGCAGACATCGAGAGGGAGTAATGTACCAGTGATGGTGATGTTATCAGGATCGAGGACGTATTGGTCAACGTAGACTGCACCAGCGTTGTTGAAGTAAGCTAACCAGATACCTGCTAAACCAGATTTAGCGGTGATTTGATTGTTTAAGAGAGGGTTAGGTTGGAGACCACCAGATGTGAGTGCTGCATAACCAAGGATGAAACGTTTAGTGGCTAAGAGTTGCATAGAAGTTGTATCATCTGAATTGTATGATAAGTAACGGAGACCAGAGGTCCAGCGGGCTAATTGGAGATTCCAGACAATGAATTTGCATGGGTGGTTGAATGTTAAGCGGGAACGTGTGGTTGTGGATGTAACAGTTTCTGGTGATGGGTATTGAACTTGTTCAATGAGGTATTCGTGGGTGGCTTGGGCGAAACGTTTGCGTTCTTCTTGATCGAGGTAGATGTAGTCGACCCAGAGAGAAGCATAGGCAACGTTAGGTGGTGTGCTTGACCAGATTGGTTGACCACCGTTGGCGTAGTTGGTTACAATTAATTGATTGAGTGGGGCAATATCGAAGGTAATACGAACTTCGTGGTATTGGAGAGCAATTAATGGTAAACCTAAGCCATCGTGTCTGCAGTGGAAGAATTGGAGAGGAACGTTGAGGACGTATTGTTGACCTTGGTTGGGTTGGAGACCAGTGTTGTTGTAGTTGAGTTGGTTTGTTAATGATGTCATGGCTGGGACGTTACCGACCATTTTGGCGTAACCACGAACTTGACCAACAGGGTGGGTGAGTTCGTACCAGATGTTGAGCCAGTCACCGTATTGTTTATCAATTTGAGTACCACCGATTTCGAGGTAGTAGTCGTTGATTAAGGCATGGCCTACATTACGTACCCAAGCCCATTGAGGGGTGAAGGATTGACCACCAGCAACAGTGACGTTGGCGAGTAAACCTTGGTTGAGGACTACACGGAGGTACATTTTGGTTACAACGTCGGCATTACGAGTTAATTGAACAGTTACACGGCTTCCAAAAGAGAATGTACCAGTGAATGTTTGTTCAATAGATTCAGATGCAAAGTTTGTGTGTCTACGGTAGACGACTTTGAAGAAAGTAATTTGTGGGTTACCAGTGAGGTAAACATCTTGGGCACCATAAGCTACGAGTTGTACTAAACCACCACCTGCCATTTTTTAAGTATATAACTATATCTCAGAAATTATTTTTAAAAATATTAACCTCAAAATAATTAAAAAATAATTAAAAACTAAATGTTTTTTTCAATATGCCCTTTTTTATTTATTTTTTTTAGTTCAGTAATTATTAGATACCAAATTTATTTATATGATTTATGGTATCTTTCCATGAGAAATATTTTATTTTATATATTTTTTAGTATGATTATTAAATATAACGCAAATTAATTATATTTTCTACTTAAATATTTTTTCTTTTGTATAACATGTCAACATTTAAAGAAAAAACAACCAAATATTCTTCTTTTGTAAATAATAAAAATAGAAAAAAACAAGCTAATATTCAAGATACTGTTGACATTTGTCATCAAAAGAATATGGAAGAATTTAATCAAAAACATGCTATGGTAGGAAAATGGAAAGCTAAAATAGAAAAATACAAAAGTGACATAGATACAATAAATGCAAATCCTCAAAATATTGAAACCGATAATAAAAAGAAATTATATCAAGAAAAAATAGAAATATTAACTAAAAATATCTCAGAAACTGAAAGTCATCATTCTGAATTAGAATATTTTTATAATACTGTTGATATTTTAGTTAATTATTACGAAGAAAATGAATCATCACCACATACTGCTAACAAAGCTTCTTTATTAAATGATTATCTTAAAATAACAAATCATACTACTAATAAATTATCTCATAATGCAATTCTAGAATGTCCTGAATGTAAAACTGAAATGACTGTTCATCAACATGATGGATTAATGGTTTGCACTGGTTGTGGTCGCTCCAACGACATTTTATTAGATACTGATAAACCTAATTACAAAGAACCTACTCAAACTAGTAAAAACTATACTGCTTATAAAAGAAAAAATCATCTTAACGAAAAAATTAATCAGTTTCAAGCTAAAGAAACAATTGATATCCCTCCTGAAATTTATGAAGAAATCAAAAGTGAAATTAAAAAATTACGCTTGTCCAATGATGATATTAATCATAAAGTTATGCGTGATATCCTTAAAAAACTTGGTCATAATAAATATTATGAACATATCACTCACATAATTTGTTTCTTAACTTGTAAATTACCTATTACTATTACACGTGAAGCTGAACATAAAATAGATATGATGTTTGAAGAAATTCAAGAACCTTTTGAACTATTCAAACCTAAAAATCGTAAGAGTTGCTTAAACTATAATTATTTAATGCACAAATTCTTTGAACTTTTAGAATTAGATGATTATCTTATTTATTTTCCTTTACTCAAAAATCGTGAAAAATTACAAGAAGTTGATATGACATGGAAACGTATTTGTGAACACTTAAACTGGGAATATTATCCATCTGTCTAAAAATTGATAACTTTAATTTTAACTTACTAATATTTCAATACAATAAAACTAATTATCATATCATGGATTATCCTTTTCAAAACTGGGACGATTATTACACTGCTTTTACAACTTCGCTTTGCACTGAATTCTATGGTGATGATTACCCTAACTATGCAAAACAACATGATATAAGTGGATCAAAGTTTGATTATAAAATTGTAAAGGAATTTCTAGAATCTGGATTAAATCCACAATATGGATTAGACAAATTTATCAAATCACTTTTGGAAGGATCCCGTTATGCTAAAGAGATTGAAGATGAAATCCCTGTGTATATAAAAATGTTTTTTGATGCAGGTGCCAAATTTGATTTTGATTCTTTATTCAGTATGCATTATCCTAACTCAACAAATTTTGAAGATGAAATTGCAACATATGCAACTCGTGGAATGTTGATTGATATATTTAGTAATTACAATATTGATGTAAATAAATATTATGATTGGTCTTCTATTGAAGGCGTATATTGGGAATATATTGATGATGCTATTATAAAGAATGATTATCAGAAGGCACGTTATATGGCTTTGAAAGATTGCAGTACTTATTTAAAATCTAAATAAAAATTGATAATTTTAATTTAAACATTTTAAAACTATTAAATAAAAATGAACGCCAATAAAGCAGTCGCAAAT